>RRZU011261094.1_pt1 | contig 14528 bp, 15 predicted proteins | sample 2165561 | NCBI WGS metagenome assembly RRZU01 (sample SAMN10456909, study PRJNA506462) | wastewater metagenome | isolation source: wastewater sludge | place: USA: Moscow, Idaho
CGCCAGCGCCGGCCCTTGCTGTCGAACATGTCCTGCAGGCAGTCGCGGCAGATCACTGTGTCCGGGCCGATCATCGTCGCGGCGCGGCCGCCGCGGCTGTCGAGGATGTAGAAGTCGTCTGAGATCGTGATCGAGGCGGTGTAGCGCGAGCTGATCGCGTCGATGCGCGCCAGCGGCGGAGCTTCCTGGTGCAGGCGCTGGACGAGTTCGGCCACGGCGTCGGTATTCCCGCAGGCTTCGATTTCGACCCCGAGCGCGTCGTTGCGCACCCAGCCGGTCAACTGGAGTTCCTTCGCCAGACGGAGGACGAAGGGGCGGAAACCGACCCCTTGGACGACGCCGCTCAGGCGGATGCGCTGGCAGACGGTGTTGACGTTTTCGTGGGCGTGCACGGTTCGGGTCCAATCTCGGTCGGGCGCGGGCTCCTGGCGCCGACATGCCGGTGGGGTTCCGGGCGGGGGTGGAATTCGGGGCGCATTCTAGCCCACTCGGCGGGGAATCGGAAATTCCGCGCCGGGGACACCGGAGAAAGAGAAAAAACGGGGCGACCGCGCGTTGCGGCCGCCCCGGTCGACGCTTATGGCTTGAATTTCAGCAGCAGCGGTTCCTGGATGTAGGCGTGCCGAACCTGCGCGTTGTCGAAGAAAGCGATGCCGAAACCGTAAGCCTTGGTGAGGTCGTTGAAGTTCACGTCGAACTTGGAACCGGTCGCCAGCTTGCGTGCGATCTCGACGGTCCACTTGCCGTTCGCCCAACGGGCGTTGGTGGCGATGTCGCCGCGGTCGCCGGTGAACGGCGCCACGAGGATCGACGCCACTTCGTCGCCGGCCTTGAACTTGCTGTCGTCGAAGGCGACCTTGTCTTCGGGTTTGAGCCAGTAGGTGCCGCCCTTGTTGGCCGGCTTGGCGTCTTTGTTCATGAACTCGGGCTTGCCGTCGACGAGCTTGATGTCCTCGTAGCCGCCACCCGTCTTCGGGTCGGACTTGCGCCCGGCGTCCGGCGATTTGGCCGGGTCATGCCGGGTGTGGTCGACGTACTGGTCGTCGATTTGGCCCAGGAAGCCGCCGCGCACGTATTTGAGGTGCCAGATGTCGCCGATTTCGCCTTCCTCGGTGGTGTACTTGTTGCCGTAGGGCTTGCCCGGCTCGCCCGCGTGGCAGGCCGCCTGGCAGGAGAAGCGCTCGTTGAAGCCGAAGATCGAGTTGTCGATGTTCCAGATGACGGCCATCTTGTCTTCGTAGTAGACATTGTTGTCGCCGCCCTTGTCGTTCGGGTCGGCCAGCTTCTTCCAGCTGCCGTCGGCCTGCTTCTGGAACGGGCTGCGGCGCACAGAAAGCGTGGGATCGTCGTAGGTGACGAGCATGTACAGCATGTCGCCAACGTAGACGGCCTGCACCGTGCCTTGCGTCTCGCCCTTGCCGTCCTTGAAGTTGGCGCCTTTGACGGCGGAGAACTTGACCACCGGCGCGCTCTTCCAGACCGCGTCGTCGGCCATGCCGTCGAGTTTGGGGGCGCTGGCGGCTTTGACGGCAACGACGTCGACCGCCTTGAACGATTTGGGTTTTTCCTGCGCCTGGGCAGCCAGGGAGGTGCCGGCGAGCACGGCGACGATGGCCAGGGCCAGCGGGGTACGGACGATCTTCATTACCTTCCTCCTTCGGTGAACCAACGGACAAAAACCGGCACTCGCATCGGGCGCATGCGTCAATGCGTGTGCCAGCCGGAAACCATGGCGCGGAACATCTGGCCGAGCGTGCGGCCCGTCGTTCCGAGGTAGATGTGGGTGAGCAGGAAGAGCAGCAACGCCATCGCGGCGAGGTAGTGCAGAAGGGCGATGGGCAGCAGGCCGTCGAAGCCGAACAGTTGATCGGGCGCCAGTTCGGGGTAAAGGAAGACGAGGCCGCTACCGATCAGAACCGGCATCAGGCCGTACATCACCCCGGCGTAGGTGAGCGCCTGGAGGACGTTGAACGGCGCGTCCGGGCTCGGTTCGTGCGGGTGCGGCGCGCCCTGGAAGATACCCCAGGCGTACCACACGAGCTGCGCCCGCAGGCGCTGGCCGACGTGCGGCCCGAGCACGAGGAAGTGGCGCCAGTTGCCGCTTTTGGCGTTGGCGGCGAGGAAGAAGAGGTAGGTCACGGCCAGCGCGATGCCGCAGGCGTTGTGGATGCGGACCGCCAGCTCGAAGTCGAGCAGCGGCAGCTTGGGGTCGGAGTAATGCAGGCTCAGCCCGGTGGCTGCGAGCACCAGGATGAGGGCCGCGTTAAGCCAGTGCCAGAGACGGACCCAGGCGGGGAACAGATAGACGCGTTCACTCATCTTTACGCCTCCGGCGCAGGAACCAGCCGAGCACGCGGCCGGCGGCATGGACCAGGATGCCGAGCAGGGTCAGCGCGAACAGCCCGCCGACAATGGCGTCGAGCCGCGGGTTGCGCGTGGCGCCGAGGACATAGGCGTGGGTCAGGATGATGCTGTTGAAGAAACCGAGGCGTTCGTTTTCTTCTTTCTGAAGGTGCCGGTAGAGGCGGGTCTTGAGGGCGCTGTCCTGGCTGTGACAGGCCACGCATTGGCGTTCGGCGCGGTCCTTGGCCAGGATTTCGTGCGAGAGGGACTTGCCCGCCGGGGTGTGGCATTCGACGCAGCGCACCGATTCCCAGTGCAGGCGGGTGTTGGGCAGCCAGGCGTGGATACGGTCGATGTCGGGCCGCGCCTTGGGGCTCGTGCCGTCGGTCGGCGCGAGATGGCTGAACGTCCGGGCGAAGGCCGCGTCCGAATCGTGGCAGCCGAGGCAGTGGCGGTTGTCCTGCGCGACGATGCGGCGCGGTTCGACAAGCCGGTAGGCGATCAGGTCGCGGTGCGGGTCGTGGCAGGTCGAACAGGTGAAGCGTTCGCGCAGGCGGACGGCGTGCACCGAGGCGTCGAATTGCTGTTCGATGCGCATCACCTTGCTGGCGTGGCATTCGGCACAGTCGCTGCGCTTTTCCCGTGCGCCTTCGGGGTGCGGGTAGTCGTCGTAGACGCGTCCGTGACACTGCGTGCACGCCACCTTGCCGTGGTTCGAGCCGGGGTAGGTGTCGGGCGTCGGGCTGTTGGCCAGTTTGGTCAGGGCCGAGAGGTCGAGCCCGGGGCGCGGCGGGTTGTGGATGGCCGCCGGAGCATGGCAGGAAAAACAGGCGGCATTGGCCTGACGCACGCTTTCCTCGCTGCTGGCCGTGTCCGCCGACGCGGGCAGGGGCGCGGCAGCGGCGCAGAAGAGCAGGAACAGCATCCACAGGCGGAGGGGGTGTTGCACGCGGCGCTCTCCCTTCGGCAGAGTTTCGATGCAAACGATGCACTGATCTAAATATATTGAGCCTTGCCCGGCTTGTCACCCGTAACGGCGGGGTCGTGCCGGGCTCGTGAGGCGGCGGCGCAAAGTATGATCTTGATCAATCCCACGCTACACTGCGCGCTGCACAATAACGATCCGTAATTCTCCGGAACCGCCTCCGTATGCTCGAAGCCACCAGTCTGGAATGCCAGCGCGGCGACCGTCGCCTGTTTTCCGGCGTGGACCTCCGGCTGGAGGCGGGCGAGGTGTTGCACGTCGCCGGCGAGAACGGCTGCGGCAAGACCAGCCTGCTGCGCATGCTGTGCGGCTTTTCACCGCCGGTGGCGGGCGAAATCCGCTGGCAGGGCGAACCGATCGGCCGTCTGGGCGAAGCCTACCGGCGCGAAATCTTCTACCTCGGGCACGCCAACGCGATCAAAGATGAGCTGAGCCCGCTGGAAAACCTGCTCAGCGCCGCGCATCTGGCTGAGCAGACGCTCGACGAGGACGCCGCCCTCGAGGCGCTGGAGACCTTCGGCCTTGCCGGCCGCGAGGATCTCGCCTGCCGCTACCTGTCGCAGGGGCAGAAACGCCGGGCCGCGCTGGCGCGCCTGGTGCATAACCGCCAGACCCTGTGGATTCTCGACGAGCCCTACGTGGCACTCGACCCGGCGGCGATCGGCGTCGTCGTTGGCCTGATCGGCGCGCACCTGCAGCGCGGCGGACTGGCCGTGCTCACCACCCACCAGCCGGTCGAGCTGGCGGCGGCCCAGGTGCGCCGCCTCGAGTTGCGGCCGCCCGGGCGGGCCGGGCGCGGTGCTCCGGAGGGCGGTGGATGCTGAGTCCGGTGTACGCGCTGGTGCTCCGCGACCTGCGACTGGCTTTCCGCCGTCGCAGCGATCTTGCCTCGGTGCTTTTCTTCTTCATCATCGTCGTCAGCCTCTTTCCGCTTGGCGTCGGGCCGCAGCCCGAGCTGCTGCGCACGCTGGCGCCCGGCGTGCTGTGGGTTGCCGCGCTGCTGGCGACGATGCTCTCGCTGCCGCGCCTCTTCGCCGACGACCTGCGCGACGGCACCCTCGAACAACTGGCGCTGGCGCCGCAGCCGCTGGCGCTGGCGGTGATCGGCAAGGTGCTTGCCCACTGGCTGGTCTCCGGCCTGCCGCTGACGTTGCTGGCGCCGGTGCTCGGTTTGCAGTTCGACCTGGCGCCCGACGCCTTGCTGACCCTGACCCTGGCGCTGCTGATCGGCACCCCGGCGTTGTCCGGCATCGGCGCCATCGGCGCAGCGCTGACGCTGGGCGTGCGCGGTGGCGGGGTGCTGGTGTCGCTGCTGGTGCTGCCGCTATATATTCCGGTGCTAATATTCGGCGCCGGGGCCGTCGAAGCGACGGCAACCGGGATGGGCGCGCAAGCCCACCTTTCCTTGTTGGCTGCCCTGAGCCTGGGCGGCGTGTTTTTTGCGCCGTGGGCGACCGCGGCGGCCATCCGGATTGCTTTGGAATGACCTCTGTACCTCCCACCCACTGTGCCCTGGCGACCGGCTGCAAGGCGCACCGTTATTGGATCTCAGGGCGATGAGTTTCAACATTTACCGTTTTGCCAGCCCGCAGGCCTTCTACCCCCTGGCCGGGAAGATGATTCCCTGGTTCTGGGCGCTGGCCGCGCTGTTCGGCATTGCCGGGCTTTATGTCGGCTTCCTCGTGGCCCCGACCGACGCCCAGCAGGGCGAGGGCTACCGCATCATCTTCCTGCACGTGCCGGTGTCGTGGATGTCGATGTTCGTCTATCTGGTGATGGCCTTCTGGGCCGGGCTGGGGCTGGCCTTCAACTTCCGCCTCTCGGGCATGATGGCGCAGGCGCTGGCGCCGACCGGGGCGCTGTTTACCTTTCTCTCGCTGTGGACCGGCGCGCTGTGGGGCAAGCCGATGTGGGGCACCTGGTGGGTGTGGGACGCGCGCCTGACCTCGGAGCTGATCCTGCTCTTCCTCTACGTCGGCTTCATCGCCCTGCAGGCGGCGATCGACGATCCGCGCCGCGCCGACAAGGCCGGGGCGATCCTGGCGCTGGTCGGGGTGGTCAACATTCCGATCATCTACTTCTCGGTCAAATGGTGGAACACCCTGCACCAGGGCTCGTCGGTCAATTTCGCCAAGTCGTCGATGGCCACGGTGATGCTCTGGGGCATGCTGCTGTGCGCCATCGCCTGCTGGATGTACGCCATCGCCGTGAGCCTGATGCGGGTGCGCTCAATCATCCTCGAACGCGAACGCGACACGGACTGGGTGCGCGCCGAGCTGGCGCGCCAGGAGGCTTGAGATGCTCTATTGGAACAGCTTTTCCGAATTTCTCGCCATGGGCAACCACGGCGTCTATGTCTGGGGCTCGGTCGCCGTCACCGCGCTGTGCATGATTGCCGAACCGATGCTCGTCGCCCGTGGTCGCAAGCAGCTGATCGCGCGCCTGCGTCGCCAGCAGCGCAGCGAAAAGTCCGAATGCTCCGAACGTTCCGAATCATCCGCCCGTCGTTTCCGTTGAGGCCGCTTTGAAAACCCGTCACAAACGCCTGCTGCTCATCCTCGCCGGCCTGGCCGTGCTCGGCGCCGTCGCCGCGCTGGTGCTCAATGCCTTCCAGAGCAACCTCGTCTTCTTCTTCTCGCCGACCCAGGTCGCCGCCGGCGAAGCCCCCAAGGGCAAACCCTTCCGCATCGGCGGCATGGTCAAGGACGGCACGATCCAGCGCGAGGCCGATGGGGTGACGCTGCGCTTCGTCATCACCGACACCGAAAAAGACATCGTCGTCGCCTACAAGGGCATCCTTCCCGACCTCTTCAAGGAGGGTAAGGGCGCCGTGGCGCAGGGCCGCCTGGGCGACGACGGCGTGTTCGTGGCCAAGGAGGTGCTGGCCAAACACGACGAGAACTACATGCCGCCCGAGGCCGCCAAGGCCGTCGGTGACGCCCACGCCCGCGCCCTGCAGAAGCAGGCCATCGAAGCGACGGCCAAGACCGTCAAACCTTAGGACAGGCCGATGCAGACCGTCATTCCCGAACTTGGCCAGCTGGCCCTGATCATCGCGCTCGGCGTGGCGCTGGTCCAAGGCGTGCTGCCGCTGATCGGCGCGCAACGCGGCCTGCCGGCCTGGATCGCGCTGGCGCGTCCGGCGGCGTGGGCCGGCGGGTTGCTGCTCAGCGTCGCCTTCCTGTGTCTGGCGATCTCGTTCGCGCTCAACGATTTCTCGGTGCTCTACGTCGCCCAGCATTCGAACACCCTGCTGCCCATGCAGTACCGCCTGGCGGCGACCTGGGGCGGGCACGAAGGCTCGCTGCTTCTCTGGGCGCTGATGCTGGCCTGGTGGACGCTGGCCGTCGCCGTCTGCTCGCGCCAACTCCCCGACGCCATGGTGGCGCGCGTGCTTGGTGTGCTCGGGCTGGTGCTGGCGGGCTTCCTGCTCTTCATCCTGCTCACCTCCAACCCCTTCATCCGCCTGCTGCCGGCCGCCGACGAAGGGCGCGACCTCAATCCGCTGCTGCAGGACCCCGGCCTGATCTTCCACCCGCCGATGCTCTACATGGGCTACGTCGGCTTCTCGGTGGCCTACGCCTTCGCCGTCGCTGCGCTGCTCTCGGGCCGGCTCGACGCCGCCTGGGCGCGTTGGTCGCGGCCGTGGACGACGGTGGCCTGGGTCTTCCTCACCCTGGGCATCGCGCTCGGTTCGTGGTGGGCGTATTACGAACTCGGCTGGGGCGGCTGGTGGTTCTGGGACCCGGTCGAGAATGCCTCGTTCATGCCCTGGCTGATCGGCACCGCCCTCGTGCATTCGCTGGCGGTGACCGAAAAGCGCGGCAGCTTCAAGAACTGGACGGTGCTGCTGGCGCTCTCGGCCTTCTCGCTCTCGCTGCTCGGCACCTTCCTCGTCCGGTCGGGCGTGCTCACGTCGGTGCATGCCTTCGCCACCGATCCGCGGCGCGGGATCTTCATCCTGATCTTCCTCGTCGCGGTGATCGGCACTTCGCTCGCCCTCTTCGCTTGGCGCGCGCCCAAGGTCGGCCTGGGCGGGCGCTTTGCCGCCGTCTCGCGCGAGTCGCTGCTGCTCACCAACAATGTGCTGCTGGTCGTCGCCTGCGCCTCGGTGCTGCTCGGCACGCTCTACCCGCTGCTGATCGACGCGCTCGGCGGCGGCAAGCTCTCGGTCGGCCCCCCCTACTTCGACGCGGTGTTCGTGCCGCTGATGCTGCCGGCGCTGTTCCTCATCGGCGTCGCCCCGTTCGCGCGCTGGAAGGCGGCCAGCCCGGCCGAACTCGCGCGCCTGCTGCGTTGGGCCTTCGTCGTCGCGGCGCTGGTCGGCGCGCTGGCGCCGCTGCTCGGCGGGGCGTGGAAGCCGATGGTCGCGCTGAGCCTCCTGCTCGCCGTGTGGATCGTCCTGACCGCCGGGCTGAACGTCGTCCAGCGCGTGCAGGCGACGCGTGCCGGCGGCAGCTTCGGTGCGGCGCTCGGGCGCCAGCCGCGCAGCTTCTTCGGCATGCATCTGGCGCACGTCGGCATCGCGGTCTTCGTCGTCGGCGTCGCGCTGGTCAATGGCTACCAGACCGAGAAGGACGTGAAGATGGCGCCGGGCGATACCGTTTCGGTCGGCGGCTACAGCTTCCGCTTCAACGGCGTGAATGCGCAGCGGGGACCGAACTATCAGGCGCTGGTCGGTGACGTCGACCTCCTGCGCGACGGGCGCGTGCTGCGCCAGCTCAAGCCGGAGAAGCGCAATTACTTCGCCTCGTCGATGCCGATGACCGAGGCCGCGATCGACAGTGGCCTGCTGCGCGACGTCTATGTCTCGCTCGGCGAGCCGATCGACCGCGCCCGCCCCGACGGCGAATGGGCGGTGCGCGTCTATCACAAGCCCTTCGTCGGCTGGATCTGGGGCGGCTGCCTGATCATGGCGCTCGGCGGCCTGCTTGCCGCCAGCGACCGGCGCTACCGGCTGCCGGCGCGCCGCACGGCGGCTGATTCCACTGCTTCCGAGGTGTCCGCATGAACCGTTTCGTCTGGCCGCTGGTCGGCTTCGTCCTGCTCGTGGTGCTGCTGGCCGTCGGCCTTAACCTCAACCCGCGCGAAGTGCCGTCGCCGCTGGTCGGCAAGCCGGCGCCGGCCTTTACGTTGGCGCGCCTCGACGCGCCGGAAAAAACCTTCTCACCGCAGGACATGCGCGGCCAGGTGTGGCTGCTCAACGTCTGGGCCAGCTGGTGCGTTTCGTGCCGGGTCGAACACCCGGTGCTGGTCGAGATGATGCGCCAGCAGAATGCGCCGGCGATCCAGCTCGTCGGCCTCAATTACAAGGAAGTCCGCGGTGACGGCGCGCTCGATGCGAGCAAACTGTCGGCCGAGGAAGAGCGGCGTCTGGCGATCGAACGGGCGCGCGGGTGGCTCGGCAAGCACGGCGATCCCTACACCCTGTCGGTGCTCGACATCGACGGCCGGGTCGGGATCGACTACGGCGTCTATGGCGTCCCGGAAACCTATGTCATCGACAAGGCCGGCGTGATCCGGCTCAAGCACATCGGGCCGCTGACGCCCGAGGTGGTGCGGGACAAGATCCGGCCGCTCGTCGCGGAGCTGAACAAATGAGCCGCCTGCGTCTGCTGGGCCTTCTCTTCGCCCTGGTGCTCGCCTTGCCGCTGCAGGCGCGCGAGGCCGCGCCGCTGGCCGCCGACGAAGCGACCGAAAAGCGGCTGGTGACGATCTCCTCCGAGCTGCGCTGCCTCGTCTGTCAGAACGAATCGCTCGCCGGCTCCAACGCCGAACTGGCCAACGACCTGCGTCGCGAGATCCGGACGATGATCCGCGCCGGCAAGAGCGACGCCGAGATCACCGACTTCATGGTCAGCCGCTACGGCGATTTCGTCCTCTACCGGCCGCCGCTCAAGGGCAGCACGCTGCTGTTGTGGTTCGGCCCCCTGCTCCTGCTGCTCGTCGCCCTGGTGGCGATGATCCGTTACCTGCGGTGGCGTGCTTCGGCGCCCGAAGCGACGCCGCTGACCGACGCGCAACGCCGCCAGGCCGACCGCCTGCTCGACTCCGGAGACCGCGAGGCATGACCCCAACCGTCGTTTTCCTCTTGGGGGCCGCGCTGTTGCTGGCCGTCGCCCTGGCGCTGATCCTGCCGCCGCTGCTGCGCGGCGCACGCACGCCCTCGCCCGAAGCCGGCGACCGCAGCGCCGCCAACCTCGCGATCTACCGCGACCAGCTGGCCGAGCTTGAGCGCGACCGTACCGCCGGCACGCTGGCCGAGGCCGAATACGCGCAGGCACGCGACGAGCTGCGCCAGCGTCTGCTCGAAGAGCGGAGCGACAGTGAGTCCGCGGACGCGACGGCAGGCGCGCGCCGCAGCCCGCGCAGCGCACTGGTCCTGCTCTTCGCCCTGCCGATTTTCGCCGCCGCCGGTTACGCCTGGCTCGGGCAACCGCAGGCGCTCGACCCGGTGCATACCCAGGCCCGGCTCGATCCGCAGGAGATCGAGGCCATGCTCGGCAAGCTCAAGGCCCGCCTCGAGGCGCAGCCCGACGACCTCAAGGGCTGGGTGATGCTGGCCCGTTCGTACAAAACGCTCGGCCGCTACGCCGAGGCCGCCGAAGCCTACGGCCGTGGCGGTTCGCTGGTCGACAACGACGTGAGCCTGCTCCTCGACTACGCCGACGTCCTCGTCCAGCTCAACGACGGGCGCTTTGCTGGCCGTCCCGAACAGCTCATCGCCCGGGCGCTGAAGCTCGAGCCCGACGAGCCGCAGGCCTTGTTCCTGGCCGGCGCGGCGGCGGGCGAGCGCGAGGATTACGCGGCCGTGGTGCGCCACTGGGAGCGCCTGTTGCCGCAGCTGGCGGCGGGTTCGGACGAAGCCAAGGCGATCGAAGGGGCGCTCGTGCGGGCGCGCGAACTGGCCGCCGCCAAGCGCGACACCAAGGCGCCGCCGCCCAGCAAAGCGGCGATCAGCGGTGAGGTGAGCCTGAGCGGGGCCTTGGCGGCCCAGGCCAAGGCCGACGATCTGGTGTTCATTTTTGCGCGTCCGGCCGACGGTTCGCGCATGCCGCTGGCCGTGCTGCGTGTGCGCGTCGCCGACCTGCCCTACCGTTTCGTGCTCGACGAGCGCAGCGCCCTGCCCGGCAGCGCGCGTCTGGCGGAGCAAGGCACGGTGGTCGTCGAGGCGCGCGTGGCGCGCTCCGGCCAGGCGCAGACCACGAGCGGCGATTTCTACGGAACCTTGGAGAAGGTCAAGCCCGGGAGCCGCAATCTGCGCCTGCGCATTGACCGCATCGAACCTTGATTCGCTGACGCGCTGTTGAAAAAAACAGTGGACACTTGGCGCTGCCCCCGGCGATGGGGCAGCAAGCGCCGCCTTCGTTGCCATGAACACCACGCGGGGGCGGGAGTCATCTTTCGGTCATATTTCTCCGGCATGCTGCGGAGCAGCCCGTGAGGTCGAGGACGCGGAAGATTTTCGTCTGATGGTCGTTGTGCCGATTAAATTTTCGTGATCGAACGTAATTTCGGTGATTTTGTATCCTTCGTGATCGATTACGAAACAAAACTTGACAGTCTGTGCCGGGATGGTCAGCATTCCGGTGTCGGCAAAAAAATAAAAGACTCAGGAATGCTGGAGCGCTCGCGGTCGCAGTCGTCATCAACAGCGTCTTGTTGTTCATCCAAGGAGAAGTCATGCGCATGAAACTTTCCGTTTTTGCCTTGGCGGCGGCGTTTGCCGTGCCGGTGCAAGCCCAAACCGAAATCCAATGGTGGCACTCGATGGGCGGCGCCCTGGGCGAATGGGTCAACGACCTGGCGAAGGACTTCAACGCCAGCCAGAAGGACTACAAGATCGTGCCGACCTTCAAGGGCACGTACGATGAATCGATGACCGCGGCGATTGCCGCCTTCCGTTCCGGCAACGCCCCGCACATCCTGCAGGTCTTCGAAGTCGGCACCGCGACGATGATGGCCAGCAAGGGCGCCATCGTTCCGGTCGGCAAGGTCATGGCCGACGCCGGCGTGAAGTTTGACCAAGGCGCCTATGTGCCCGCCGTGGCCGGCTATTACACCGCGCCCAACGGGCAGATGCTGAGCTTCCCCTTCAACAGCTCGACCACCGTCTTCCACTACAACAAGGACGCCTTCAAGGCCGCCGGCCTTAACCCCGACAAGCCGCCGCAGACCTGGATCGAAGTCGCGCAGGCCGCCGCCAAGCTCAAGTCGAGCGGGCACAGCTGCCCGTTTACCACGAGCTGGGTGAGCTGGACGCAGCTTGAGAGCTTCTCGGCCTGGCACAACGTCGAATTCGCCTCCAAGGGCAACGGCATGCGCGGCACCGACGCCCGCCTGCTCTTCAATTCGCCGCTGCACGTGCGCCACATCGAGAACCTCTCGAACATGGCCAAGCAGGGCTTGTTCGTGTACAAGGGCCGTGCCAACGCCGCCGACGCGACCTTCGTCTCCGGCGAGTGCGCGATGATGACCGGCAGCTCGGGCCTCTACGCCAACATCAAGCGCAACGCCAAGTTCGCCTCGGGCACGTCGACGCTGCCCTACTACCCCGACGTCGAGGGCGCGCCGCAGAACACCGTGATCGGCGGCGCCAGCCTGTGGGTGATGTCGGGCAAGAAGGCCGACGAATACAAGGGCGTCGGCCAGTTCTTCGCCTACCTCTCGAAGCCCGAAGTGGCGTCCGAGAGCCACAAGCGCACCGGTTACCTGCCGGTGACCATCGCCTCTTATGAGCTGACCGAGAAGAGCGGCTTCTACAAGCAGAATCCCGGCACCGACGTCGCGGTGACGCAGATGATCCGCAAGACCACCGAAAAGTCGCGCGGCATCCGCCTCGGCAACTTCGTGCAGATTCGCACCATCGTCGACGAAGAGATGGAGCACGTCTGGGCCGGCAAGAAGGCGCCGAAAGAGGCGCTCGACATCGCCGTCAAGCGCGGGAACGAGCAGCTCGAGCGTTTCGCCAAGACCAATAAATAACCTTCCCGCTCCGCCCGGCCCGAAAGGCCGGGCGTCTTTCCATGGAAAAACGCGTTCGCTTTAAGTCGAAGTGGTTGCCTTGGGCACTCGTTGCGCCCCAATTGGCCATCATTTTGGTGTTCTTTTACTGGCCCGCCGCCCAGGCGCTCTTGCAGAGCGTGATGGTCGATTCGCCCTTCGGCGGCAACCGCGAGTTCGTCGGCCTCGACAACTTCCGGCAGCTGTTCGGCGATCCGGGCTACCTCGCCTCGTTCAAGACCACGGCGATGTTCTCCATCCTGGTTGCCGTGTGCGGCCTGTCGATCTCGCTGCTGCTCGCCGTCATGGCCAACCGCGTGGTGCGCGGCGAACGCCTTTACAAAACGCTGCTGATCTGGCCCTACGCTGTCGCGCCGGTGGTTGCCGGGGTGCTGTGGGTGTTCATGTTCGCGTCGCCGATGGGCGTCATCGCCTTCTGGCTGCGCGCGGTCGGGATCAACTGGGACCACCTGCTCAACTCCAACCACGCGATGACGCTGATCGTCGTTGCCGCAGTGTGGAAGCAGATTTCCTACAACTTCCTGTTCTTCCTCGCCGGCCTGCAATCGATTCCCAAGTCGTTGATCGAAGCGGCGGCGATCGACGGCGCCTCGCCCTGGCGTCGTTTCTGGACCATCGTTTTCCCGTTGTTGTCGCCGACCACCTTCTTCCTGCTGGTGATCAACGTCGTCTATGCCTTCTTCGACACCTTCGGCATCGTCGATGCGACGACCAAGGGCGGTCCCGGCAAGGACACCTCGATCCTGGTGTACAAGGTCTATTACGACGGTTTCAAAGCCATGGACATGGGCGGCTCGGCCGCGCAGTCGGTGGTGCTGATGGCCATCGTGGTGACACTCACCGTCATCCAGTTCCGTTTCGTCGAAAAGAAAGTGCAGTACTGACATGGTCGAACGTCGCCCGGGCCTGACCCTGCTCTCGCATGTGATCCTCGTTCTCGGGGTCATCATCATCGCCTTTCCGCTCTACCTGACCTTCGTCGCTTCGACGCAGACGGCCGAGCAGATCACCCAGTCGATCCCGATGTCGATGATTCCCGGGACGAACATGATCGAGACCTACAAGACCGCGCTCTTCGGCGGCGAAACCTCGGCCGGCTCGAGCTTCGCCGGCGCCGGGCGGATGCTGTGGGTGAGCCTGATGACGGCCTTGATCATCCCGATCGGCAAGACGACGATCTCGCTGCTCTCGGCCTTCGCCATCGTCTATTTCCGCTTTCCCTTCCGCGATGCGCTCTTCTGGCTGATCTTCATCACCCTGATGCTGCCGGTGGAAGTGCGCATCGGGCCGACCTACGAGGTCGTCGCGGCGCTCGGGATGCTCAACACCTACGCCGGCCTGACGGTGCCGCTGATCGCTTCGGCGACGGCAACCTTCCTCTTCCGCCAGTTCTTCCTTACCGTTCCCGACGAACTCGTCGAGGCGGCGCGGATCGACGGCGCCGGGCCGATGCGCTTCTTCAAGGACGTGCTCCTGCCGTTGTCGGCGACGAGCATCGCCGCGCTCTTCGTCATCCAGTTCATCTACGGCTGGAACCAGTACCTCTGGCCGCTGCTGATGACCACTCAGGAAGACATGTACCCGGTGGTGATGGGCATCAAGCGCCTGATCGGTGGCGAGGCCTACACCGAGTGGAACGTGGTCATGGCCACCGCCATCCTGGCCATGTTGCCGCCGGCGATGGTCGTCATCCTGATGCAGAAATGGTTCGTCAAAGGCCTGGCCGACACCGAGAAATAAGGCGCTCCTTCATTCAAGCTCAACGCAGACATCGCAGACATCGATAACCATGGCTTCCATCTCCCTACGCAAGGTCGTCAAACGCTACGGCAGCGGCAAGACTGCCAACCAGGTCATCCACGGCGTCGATGCCGAAATCAAGGACGGCGAATTCGTCGTCGTCGTCGGCCCGTCCGGCTGCGGCAAATCGACCCTGCTGCGCATGGTCGCCGGCCTCGAGGAAATCTCGGGCGGCGAAATCGCCATCGGCGAGCGCGTGGTCAACGACCTCGAGCCCTCCGACCGCGACATCGCCATGGTCTTCCAGAACTACGCGCTCTACCCGCACATGAGCGTCTTCGACAACATGGCCTACGGCCTGAAGATCGCCAAGCTGCCGATGGAAGAGATCAAGGAGCGCGTGGCCAAGGCGGCCAAGATCCTCGAGCTCGGCCCC
>RRZU010022193.1_pt1 | contig 14527 bp, 11 predicted proteins | sample 2165561 | NCBI WGS metagenome assembly RRZU01 (sample SAMN10456909, study PRJNA506462) | wastewater metagenome | isolation source: wastewater sludge | place: USA: Moscow, Idaho
GTATATTCACTGAGAATCTTAACTAAATCTTCATGTGTAAGTTCTTTTTTCATATTGATACATCCTTTCTAATAATTATAGCTTATATTTAATTATACCCTATATTCCGGAAATAAAAACGATTCTTCTTAAAACACCAGCTTTATAAAGAAGATTGTAGGAATGGAGTTAAGGAACGTATCTCATTTTGTGAATATGCTGGAGGATTCCTTCTAAAATTTTAAAGGGCAAAAACTAAGTTTGAACGAGGACTTGCCGGCCCTTTTCCAATTTCGAATTTCTTTGTATTGTTTAGAAAGGGTCCTCCTATCTACGCTGTACCTTAAACCCTCCACATATGCTTTCGAACTATTTTCCCAAAAAAAGAAGACAGCATGCACTGTCTTCCTCGATTTTCTTATTCAACAATTTTAGTAACAACGCCGGAAGCTACTGTTCTACCACCTTCACGGATAGCGAAACGTAGTCCTTCTTCGATCGCGATTGGTGTGATAAGCTCAACGATGAATTTTGCATTATCGCCAGGCATTACCATTTCTACACCTTCCTCTAATTCGATGTTTCCTGTTACGTCTGTTGTTCTGAAATAGAATTGTGGTCTGTATCCGCTGAAGAATGGTGTATGACGTCCACCCTCTTCTTTTGTTAATACATATACCTCAGATTCGAATTTTGTATGTGGGTGAATCGATCCAGGTGCTGCTAATACTTGTCCTCTTTCGATTTCTTCTCTTTGTACACCACGTAGTAAGGCTCCAATGTTGTCTCCTGCTTGTGCATCGTCAAGTTGTTTTTTGAACATCTCAACTCCAGTTACTACAACTGTTCTTGATTCCTCTGTAAGTCCTACTATTTCTACGTTGTCTCCTACATGAACACGGCCTCTTTCTACTCTACCAGTTGCTACTGTTCCACGTCCTGTAATAGAGAAAATGTCTTCTACCGGCATTAGGAATGGGTGGTCTACGTCTCTTACTGGTTCGTCGATGTATGCATCTACTTCTTCCATTAATTTAACGATCTTGTCTCCCCACTCTCCCTCTGGATCTTCTAATGCTTTTAATGCAGATCCGACTACGATTGGTGTGTTGTCTCCGTCATAATCGTATTCGCTTAATAGATCTCTTACTTCCATTTCTACTAATTCGATTAATTCGTCGTCGTCTACTTGGTCTTGTTTGTTTAGGAATACTACCATTTTAGGGATTCCTACTTGGCGGCCAAGTAAGATATGCTCTCTTGTTTGAGGCATTGGACCGTCTGCTGCAGATACTACTAGGATCGCGCCGTCCATTTGGGCAGCTCCTGTGATCATGTTCTTAACGTAATCAGCATGGCCTGGACAGTCAACGTGTGCATAGTGTCTGTTTTCTGTTTCGTACTCTACGTGAGAAGTAGAAATTGTAATTCCTCTTTCTCTTTCTTCTGGTGCTTTATCGATATTCGCATAATCTACGAATTCTCCAGAACCGAATTTTTTGTTTAGCACTAATGTGATTGCTGCTGTTAATGTTGTTTTACCATGGTCTACGTGACCAATGGTTCCAATATTAACATGGGGTTTATTTCTTTCAAATTTTGCTTTTGACATTGAGTGATTCCTCCTTAGAAAATTTCTCTTATTTCTGATTATAACATAAATTATTGAATTAGAATACAAAAACATAGAGGAATCTTCTTAAATTCAGCCATTTCTCTCTAAGTTTAAAAAAGCTTTAGAAGAAAGTGTAGCGTGTTTCCCTTATCCCAAAGCCCGCTTATCTTCTCCTATATCTCTAACCCTTATCTTGGTATAACTGTTATTTTCTATCTCATAAAAATAACAACGAACGTTAACTCTCGTTGTATATATTATACTAACAGTCACTTTTCTCTTGATGATATTTACGCCCTTATTCACCCTCTGTTTGGGTACGACATATATTTTATAAGAGGATTATAAAACCTTTGTTTCATAAGTTCATAGCTGTCTTAAGAGAATACTCTTGTTCATTTTGGCGTGGTAAAAAGAAGGGTTACTTTTTTCTTCCATCTTCAAAGCAAAAACCTGCAGCGGAAAACTTCCGCTGCAGGTCTAATTCTTATAAATCTTCGATACCTCTTACTATAAATACAGAACACTTTGCATTTGCAGATACATAGTCAGAGACAGAACCTTTAAACAGTTTTTTTAAAGGACCGATATCTCTACTGCCTACTACGATACAATCGCAACCTTCTTTTTCTGCATGATCGACGATTTGAGGTCCAATTTTCCCCATCTCAACTCTTGTGACAACTTTATCAGGATTTGGAAAGGCATCTGCAACCTTTTGTAGCCAGGTGTAAATTTTATCCAATTCTGCTTTTTGCTGTTGTCTGCTCTCTTTCATGTAGCGGCTGTCTGAATCTGTTTTAATATGGGAAGCAAAACCTGTACTAATATCTTCTATGATAGAATACAATACAACGTCACAATCATAACATCCCTGCAAGCTTTTAGCCCCTTCTACCGCTCTCTTTGCCGGTTCAGAACCATCATAGGTAACGATAATTTTCTTCATGGTATCCTCCTAAATTATACAAGTAAGTATGAAACAAACCCCAGTTATTCTTTATTAAGAACATTCTTTACCGAAATTTTTGGACAAACACACCATCCACCATCCATTGCTCTTGCTATAATCTATTATACCCCGATCCTGCCTCAAGCACTCTTATTTAATATAATTGGTCTCTATCAATAATATTATTAATACTCTTTCCAGCGGCCACCATTGGATAAGCACCGTCATCATGATCGATCATACATTCTATAATGTTGATCTCATCGAGATTAATCTCTTCCAAGACTTTTTCCAGCTCCTCTGGACTATGGACCTTTCCTCCATAATTTACTCCGTAGGCCTTTGACAAAGCTTCCAGATCCAGTGCATCATAAATATCCGTGTGGGAATATCTTTTTTCTTCGAACAGTCCCTGCCATTGGCGGACCATTCCAAGTGTATTATTATTGAACACGGCTATGGTCATGGGAATTTTATAAGTTGCTGCAGCTAATACTTCATGATGGTTCATTCTGAAAGAACCGTCTCCTGTAATTAAAAGCATCTCCTCATTCGGTCTTGCAATCTTAGCACCCATTGCAGCTCCCACGCCAAACCCCATCGTTCCTTGCCCTCCGGAGGTAATGACAGAATAGGGCTTTTTCGCCTTCCAATACATCATCGTCCACATCTGATGCTGGCCTACATCAGTAGTCACATTTGTATTTTCCGGCAATTTTGCCTGGAATGTTTCGATATAGCGACGAGGGAGAAAATTAAGCTCTGATTCTTTTTCCTCTATCTGTTTTACATCGCGATCAAAATGAACATCTGTTAGTTCTTCTGTCATAATCTGCAGAATCTTTTTAAAGTCTCCTAGTATGCGCACATCGATATCGATATTCTTATTAAACTCTGTTTCGTCCACATCGATATGAATAATCTTTGCTTTCTCGCTAAACCCGGTACGATTTCCTATTGCACGATCTGAAAACCTTACACCGATTCCAATCACCACATCGGAACGATACACCATAAGATTTGTTTCTCTTTGTCCGTGCATCCCTACTATCCCGTAGGAAAGGGAATCTGTTCTGTCAAAAGCACCCATTCCCATTATAGAATTCGTTACAGGTATATTTAAAAGCTTGGCAAACTTTCGAAGTTCTGCGGAAGAATGACTCTTTAACACTCCTCCGCCTGCATAGATAACCGGTCGTTCTGCTCCACGAATTAAATCACAGGCCTTTTTTATTTCATCCATACAGTCGAGATATCTTGTATCTATTTCAATAGGCTGTCCAGCATATGGTGTATCTTCCACATCAGCCATAAAGGCATCCTTTGTAATATCTACAAGCACCGGCCCCGGTCTGCCTGACCGAGCGATATAAAAAGCTCGACGAATAGCCGGTCCGATATCTTTCGGATCCGTTACTAATATATTGTATTTTGTGATAGGCATTGTAATAGAGACAATGTCCACCTCTTGGAAAGAATTTTTTCCCAATAAAGAACTTCCAACCTGTCCGGATATAACCACTAAGGGAACGGAGTCGGAATAAGCCGTTGCAATTCCTGTCACGGTATTCGTAGCACCGGGCCCTGATGTAGCAATCATTACCCCTGTCCCGCCGGAAGCTCTCGCAAAACCGTCCGCAGCGTGGGTTCCTCCTTGTTCGTGGCTTGGTCTATAAACTTTAAAACCCCCGTCTCTATACAAAGCATCAAAAAGAGGAATGACCGCGCCGCCCGGGTAACCGAAAACCGTATCGATCCCTTCAGCACGCAAACATTTTAAAACATAATCTGCACCGTTCATCGACTCCCTCCTTTTCTTATGATTCTTTTTTGTAGCAAGCTCCCTTATCTGCTGTAGCGACATGTTGTACATATCTTGAAAGATATCCTTCTAGGTCGCGTTTTACAGGAACTACTGTTTTCATTCGTTCAGCGATTTCTTCTTCAGAAAGTTTTACATCAAGCTTTCCATTCGGAATATCTACCTCTATAATATCTCCATCTTTTATGGCTGCGATCGGTCCACCTAACGCTGCTTCTGGAGCAACATGGCCGATAGCAGCTCCCCGAGAACCGCCGGAGAAACGTCCGTCTGTAATCAAAGCCACTGATGTATCAAGCTTCATTCCGTTTAATGCAGATGTAGGGCTAAGCATTTCTCTCATGCCTGGACCACCTTTTGGACCTGCATAACGAATCACAATTGCATCTCCCGGCTTAATTTTTCCGCCTAGGATACTTTCATAAGCTTCTTCTTCGCTATTGAAAACTCTTGCCTTTAGTGTTGCTGTCATCATTTCAGGAAGAACACCTGCCGCTTTCACAACAGCACCCTTTGGCGCAAGATTTCCAAACAGCACCTTGATTCCTCCAACTGGAGAATAAGGATTGTCAATTGGACGAATTACACCACCGCCGTACTTTCCTTTAATAAGCTCGCCGATGGGTTTCATATAGACCGTTTGGCAATCTAGATTGATCAAACCTTTTTTAGAAAGCTCGTCCATTACACCATATATTCCGCCGCTTTCATAAAGATCTTCAATATAGTCTGTACCGAATGGTGAAAGCTTGCATAGATTTGGCGTTCTTTTGCTGACTTCATCAATAATATTTAAATTCAGTTCTACATCCGCTGCGTTTGCAATCGCCATTAAATGAAGCACTGTATTTGAAGAGCATCCTAAAGCCATGTCGATGGCAAGACAGTTTTCGAAAGCCTCCTTCGCCATGATATCTCGAGGTCTAATATCTGCCTCTACAAGCTTCATCACTTGACGTCCGGCTTGTCTTGCAAGAACACGTCTGGAAGCATAGACAGCAGGAGCTGTCCCATTGTATTCCATCCCCATGCCCATCGCTTCTACAATACAGTTCATAGAATTCGCTGTAAACATACCGGAACAAGAACCGCAAGTCGGACAAGAGTTGCACTCTATTTCATAAAGTTCATCTTCGTCCATTTCTCCCATAGCATAAGCGCCAATGCCTTCGAAATTCGTAATCAAATCCAGACTCTTTAAATCTTCTTCTTTTCTTCCTACTTTATGAGGTGTTTTTCCCTTAAGCATAGGTCCGCCGCTTGCTATTACAGTAGGAACATTTAAAGAGGCTGCCGCCATCAATGCAGCAGGTACTGTTTTGTCACAGTTTGGCACAATTACAAGGCCGTCAAATTTATGAGCCTTTACCATCACTTCAATGGTATCTACAATAAGCTCTCTTGATGGAAGAGAATAATCCATACCAGAGTGGTTCATTGCAATACCATCACACACAGCAATAGAAGGAAATTCAAAAGGCACGCCTCCAGCTTGAAGAATCCCTTTTTTTACTTCTTCCGTAATTTCTCTTAAATGCTTATGACCCGGTACTATATCGTTGTACATATTGCAAACCCCGATAAAGGGTTTCTTAAAATCTTCGTCATCTAGACCAAGAGCCCTCAACAACGATCTGTGAGGGGCTCTTTCTACACCTTTTTTTATATTATCACTTAACATGATTTCTCCTGTAAGGTCTGTTTATTTATTTTCTAAGAATTTCATCATTGAACGAAGGTTTTTACCTACTTCAACGATTTGCTCTTTGTTCTCTTCTTCTTTTCTTCCGTTATAGATAGGACGTCCTTCTTCATTGTCTTTGATCCATTTATTGGCAAAAGTACCGTCTTGGATTTCTGCTAATACTTGCTTCATTTCAGATTTCATTGTATCGTTGGCAATTCTATAGCTTGTTTCATAATCGCCAAATTCAGCAGTATCTGAAATAGAATGTCTCATCTTCTCGAATCCGCCTTCATATACAAGGTCGATGATCAATTTCATTTCATGAAGACACTCGAAGTATGCGATTTCAGGTTGGTATCCAGCTTCTACTAATGTGTTGAAACCAGCAGTAATAAGTCCTGTTAAGCCACCGCAAAGTACAGCTTGCTCTCCGAATAAGTCTGTTTCTGTTTCTTCTTTGAAAGTTGTTTCGATAACACCAGCTCTTGTACCGCCAACACCTTTTGCATAAGCTAAAGCAATATCTTTTGCTTTTCCAGTGAAATCTTGCTCAATAGCGATTAGACATGGAACTCCTTGTCCTTCTTGGAATACTCTTCTTACTAAATGTCCAGGTCCTTTTGGAGCACACATAAATACGTCTACATTTGCTGGAGGTTTGATTTGTCCGTAACGGATATTGAAGCCGTGAGCAAATGCTAAAGCTTGTCCTTCTCTAAGATTTGGAGCGATTTCTTCATCATAAACTTTCTTTTGAGTTTCGTCCGGTAAAAGGATCATTACAACATCAGCTTCTTTCACGCAGTCTGCAACAGATTTAACTGTTAAACCTTGTTCTTCCGCTTTTTCAACAGATTGAGAACCCTCACGCAAGCCCACCATTACATCTACACCGCTATCTTTCAAGTTTAGTGAATGAGCATGTCCCTGGCTTCCAAATCCTAATATTGCAACCTTTTTACCTTCAAATACACTTAAATCCGCATCTCCATCATAGTACATCTTAGTCATTATTATTATCTCCTTTCAAAATTGACAATTATTAATTATACGATACTTCTACATCTTGTAATTTGGATAAATTCAGGAATGCATCCTCAATGTGGTTTTCCGCAATACATAAAACCAATTCGTTATTATCCATTTGAATGCAAGAAGGTTTAATATTTCTGCCACGCAATGTGATCAGCACTCTCATACAAGAATCCAGCCCTTCCATCAAGTTCGCCTTAATTTGTTTTTCCATCATTTACCCTCCTTAAAAATTATAAAAAAAAAGCTTTCACCCGAATACCATACAGGTACAGGGACGAAAGAATTCCGCGTTACCACCCTAAATTGTGTTATACACCACTTATAAAGTCTTAAACTTCTGTCCTTATAACGGAGACAACCGTCCTTTCTTACTTTATTCGGAAAGACCGCTGTAGAGTGATCAGATTATTTATTTCCGTGCCGACTTCCACCATGTATCAGCTCTCTATAACATCCATAAATATCAATCTCTATTATCGCATATTTCTTTATTTCTTATTCTGTACAATAATATCACTTTGCTCGAATGAAGTCAACTGTTTTTTTACGAAATAAAATTGTATTTTTATTCGCTTGTAGGACACAAGATCCGCAAAGCAAAACCGTGTATACCCTCGCAAAAATCGATATTATATTTGTGGAATAAAGTGTGCTTCAAATTGAAACCCTCTTCCTTTTTCGTATCATTATACAAAAAATCTTTATGTATTTGTATTAAGTTTCAAAACTGGTATTTGAATAATTCTTGAAAAACTAAGTTCTTTTAAAAAACAAAGAAAAAAAGTATCATTTGATACCTTCTTTCTGATAAAAGCTGTAGTATTTGTCAAATAAATCTTCATTATACCTATCAGCCCCATCCACGTTGGAACTTTTGAATACAGGAGGAAGGTGATCCTTTTTCACTAAAACTTCAACAAGTTCCGCTAAGATTCCCTGAAGAATCATAATACCCGTTATACTGCTGAATGGTCCTATGGGCGTTTCCAAACCCTCAATCATAAAGCCTGCATCCCCCTTTGGAGAACCGTTGTCAATAACAACATCCGCCAGTTCATAGAGCATCTTCGCGCTGCTGTGGCGAGATGAAGAATGTTTCGAATGGTCAAGGGAAGTTATCGCTACGACCTTTATCCCCCGCTTTTGAGCTTCAAGAGCCATTTCTACAGGAACTGCATTTCTTCCGGAATTCGAAATAATCATAAGCGTATCTTTCTTAGATACTTCATACAGATCCAAAAGCACCTTCCCATACCCTTCCAGTCTTTCCATTTGGGAGCTTTTTTTCGGCATCTGATGCAGCATAAGTTCTGGCGGAAGAATTGCTCGTACATACGCTAAACCTCCTGCCCTAAGATAAGCCTCCTCCGCTATCATATGAGAGTGCCCCGAGCCAAATACATAAAGATAACCTCCCTTTAAACAGGAGTCCGAAATGATTTCCGCCGCTTTTCTTACAGACTCTTCCTGGCTTTCCGCCGTCTTTTTCATAGCACGAATACAGTACTCAAAGTATCGTTTAACCGCTGTCATCTTAACCCCTCCAGTTTTCTATAACATCTTCCAGCCTCTCCATCATTTTTTCTCCCTCGCCTTGTGCAAAAGGACTGATCAAAGCTTCATAATAGAGCTTTTTATAAGCATCTTTATCCGCTAAATATCCTGTATAACCGTTGGCATAGCTTATAAAGCGAATATTCTCATCTTCTAACTTGTTCGAAAGCTCCGAAAACAATTCTCCGGGAAGCATAATAAAAAACAAATCATTTATTTTGAAAACAGTTATACTTACATCTATCGTATCAAAAGGAATCGGATGCATGGCATAAAAATAAGCCGCTCTCGCTCCCTCGTATCGCGATTCCACTTTTCGAAGTTCTCCTCCCGATATCCCTTTTCTACGTGCATTTACTACTTGGTCCTCTAAATAGTCCATATAGGATTTTGCCTCAGAAAGCTCATCTGCCTTTTTGATTTTTAACGGAAAACTGAACGTCCTTCCAAACAACCTTTTAATATCCATCTCACAAGCAGCGTGAGAGAGATCCTCCACCTTTTCACCGATCACCCCTCCTATTCGCTCAACCTCTTGATAAGTGCTATCCATTCTTGTAAATCGCGTTGAAATATCACCGCTGCTTCCGTTTAAGAACATCGAAAGACGATATCCCTTCTTCCGAAGATAACGTTCTATTGCCCCTGGAAAATCTGCACTGATCTTATGATTTGCTGCATCTAAAATAGTAGGATGGCAGGCAAAGTTAACGATTGCAGCCTTTTCCCCATTCTTCTTGTGGATATAGAAAACAAAAATATTATCGCTGCCTTTTAAATCCCGGTCATTTCGATTGCTTCCGATACCTTCTATCTCTCCCTTAGCCACTGAAAGCTTTCCTTCCGATAAATCAGCTAAAGAATCGATCAAAGCAGCATTTGTTTTTTCAGCTATAAATTCAATCCGCTCTTTATCTGTCTTCTGAAACACATTCTCCATTCCTTTTAACAGATTTCCTGTATCGACTATTCCACCAGGACCAGAATGGGTGTGACTCGCTGCTATAACGAAATGATCGAGATACAAGCCTAGATCCATCATTTTCTTTTTTACAGCATTTATAATAAGGGAATCGACTGCTAATAGATCATACTGAATAACACCGTAATACATATTATATTTCTCGAATATACAAACCCTCACATAAAGATCATCTAAAACCCCGCTTGCTTCCCTTACACCTTCATATCCAGCCAATAGTACAGGAGGAGCCGGAGTAATCATTCTTTTTGCTAATCCGATCTTCATAGGTATCCCTTCCTTTTTTATAAACCTCATCATCTTTGCTATTCCTTTTATGCCCCATTTTGACATAAAAAAACCGGCAATTTTAATTTTATAATTGCCGGTTGAGAGGTGTTAAACTTTAAAAACCATTTGTTCCTCTATATTTTCTGTCAACGCATCTAATGCTCTTCGCACGATTTTATACCGAAGTTTATACTGTTCTTCCTTAGGAGTAGCCGGATCTCCCAAAGGATATGGGATAGAGATTGTTGGAACAATTTTATTTGTACCTACAGTCATCGCTACCGGAACTAAATTACAAAGCTGAACGACTGGCATGCCAAATCTTTCGATTTCCTTTACGATCGTTGCACCGCAACGAGTACAGGTGCCTCAGGTTGAAACTAACAAAACCCCGTCCACATTATCTTCTTTTAGTTTTTCATAAATTTCTATTCCCATCCTTGATGCTTCCGCCTGGGTAGTCCCAGTTCCTACTGTTGAGTAAAAGTATGGATGAAGAGAACCATACACTCCTTCTTTTTCCATATCTTTCATAACATCCCATGGAACAATAACATTGGGATCTGCATCTGCCGCAGCCGGGTCGAATCCGGCATGTATTGTTTTAAATACACCGCTTTCAAGACGTTCCATTTTAGACCCGTCATACCTTCCCCATCTTGTAGCCGAAGCAGACTGAATACGGTCAGGGTTATCAACCGGCACAATGCCTCCAGTGTTTACAATAGCAATACGAGCTTTTGTTAAATCCTCGATCGGTTCTGCAATTGGAACAACATCTTTTTTAGGAATCGGAAGTTCTGTTTGATATGCTTGACCATTTAGTTTCTTAATAAGCATCTCTACACCGCGTCTTGCAGCTGTTACTGGCGGATCGAGCCAAATCTGATCGCGAACTCCTCGTTCAAAGAAATTGAATTCCTCTGCAGGTCCAGGACGATCTCCCTTTAAATAAGCATTCGCAACTAAGGCCATGGACTTTGTATCTTGTCTCATTTTAGCCCCTGATTTGCCTCCCTTAGTGATAATCATATCTTTTTTAAACATTTCAACGCCAGGATTTTCTTCATTCATAGAAGTCACAACAGGAACATCAAATTCTTTTTTTACAGCTTTACAGATATTCCCGCAGGCAACACCGTATCTTCCTGCTTGAAAGGCCGGTCCAGCTAAAAAGATATCGAAATCAAGAGGTTTCAGCATCTCAATGATTGTTTCAATCGCTTCTTCTGTATTTGAAGCCATGTAGTTATCACCGCAGTAAACTGTATGAGTAATATCCGCGTCTAGATATTTGCTTAAAGCTAGAGCAGGACCAATTTTTTCTTCTTTTATAATAGGTTCTAAATCTGCAGTATCTTCCCCGCCGATACCTGCAAAAAACTGATTTACATATAATATGGCTTTTTTCATCATTCTCCTCCTAGAACTCTTTCATCGTCTTAGTAGACCAGCCTGAAATTTGATCACCGCAGAACATTGCATTATTTTCCATAATGATCGATCCGTCTTCTCGTACAGATGGTCCTAATATTTCATCATCAGCCCAACCTCCAGAAAGACCGTCACGAGCAAGAGACTCTAAACAACCTATAACTTTAGCTGCCGGTGGAAGATTTATTAGTGTAGAAACATTTCCTGTAGAAACAAGAGCATCCGCTTTCTCATCTAAAACAACTAACGGCTGAGATGCACCATCCCTTCCTGTACATTCATTGCTGATTCCTACAACTTTTACCCCTACATCTTCTAAAGCGACAATACAACGGATATAATCAGTATCTGGATTTCCGTATCCTTCTTCCGTTACAATGGCTCCATCTGCTCCTAATGATTTTGCAAGCTGTGCCACGAAAATTGCTGAACGTTCCTTTTGTTCTAATGAAACATTTAGGTTTGATAGAATTACACCTAAGAAATTTAAGCTCTTTCCATGTTCTTTATAAATCTCTTTGAGCGTTGGGAAATTCTGCATATCATAAGTCGCCCATTTTGAAGAGGAAGGCATAAAACTTCCAGATATTAATGCACCATCTAAGACTTCATTAGGATGTATCAAGGTAGGAACAAAATGGTTTAAATCCCATCCATAAACTAAGTCGTTATATCCCATCTCTTCCATTTGAGACTGAGGCTGGAGAACAAGAACTACAGAAGGAAGCTTTTCAACACTCTCTTCCCGATTGCGAACAGCAGGAAGCTCGAAGGATTCTAGTGCTTCTGGCTCTAAATCTTTAACTGTCTTTCCTAAGTACTCTGCAAAGAGATGGCTTGCCCAACGTATGGCATGATTTTTCTTCTGCTGTTCATGATATTCGAACTCTTCATCTGTTTCGATTACAAGGCAAACATTAATGAGAGAGCCAAATAGTGTATACTTCTGACCTTCTCCACCCATATCAATCATTCCATCGCCGAAAGAACCCCACGTTTTTCCAACCCCAAGCACACTAATGCCCTTCAAAGCATGAAGTCTTCCCTCTCCAGCCGGCGCAAGTTCACCAGTTACTCCAGGAAACAACGCTCTACCGTCAACACGCACTCTAGGTTCTACCGCCTCTTTCACCGGAAGTATCCTTGTATCCTCACCAGGTTTTGCAATTTCAATCTCAACACTTTTAATGTGAGAGTCCTCTTTTATAAACTCTATCGCTTCTTCTTTGTTTATTGTAAGCACAGAATTTTCAAAAAAAGTTTTTCCGCCAAAAACTACATCCTTTACTTCAAAATTACCGATTTCTAACTTCATATTCTCTCTTCCTCCATTGTTATATTCTTGTTATCAGACGAAACAGATTCATACTGTATGGAACTATCTGTTTTCAAAGCTTTTACCAAAGCAATCATCGAAGCTACCATAATAAAGGCAAAAGGAAATGCTGCAATAATCGAAATCGTCTGAAGCATCTGAAGACCATTTGCCGAACCAATCATTAACGACAGCGCCAAAGCCGCTTGTAAGATTCCCCATGTTGTTTTTCTTTTATTATCCGGGTTCAACTCACCTTGCTGTGTTAACATTCCCAGTACAAACGTCGCCGAATTTGCCGATGTAATAAAAAAAGTAAACAAGAGCATAATCGCTACAAAGTTTAAAAATCCTCCAAATGGAAGCTCATTCATTACCACAAAAAATGCTGTGGACGTCGATTTTACCGCTTCTAACAAAACATCTTTTGCCGTTGCAAAATCGATCCCTCCGAAAATCGCGAACCAGATAAAGGACACAATCGTCGGAACGAATAATACACCTGCTACAAATTCTTTTATCGTACGTCCTCTTGATATTCTCGCAATAAACACGCCTGTAAAAGGAGCCCATGCAATCCACCAAGCCCAGTAAAATATTGTCCAGCCTCCATACCAGGCTTCATCTCCGAAAGCACCCATTTCAAAAGCGTTTCCTACAATGTTTTGTAGATAAAGGCCTGTACTTTCTACTAGGGTATTGAAAATTCCTACAGTAGGACCTAGAAGGATAGATCCTACCAGAATGACAGCTACTAAAACCATATTCAAATTCGAAATCAGTTTAATCCCTTTATCCACACCTAACACAGCCGTAACCGTGTAGATAATCGTTATCCCAACTACAATAATAATTTGAACGGTAGTATTCTCTGGAATTCCGAACAAATAATTTAAGCCGCTGTTTATTTGATAGGTTCCTAAGCCAAGGGATGTTGCCATACCTGCGGCTGTTGCAAACACTGCTAAAATATCGATTGTCTTACCAAGGGGTCCCCTTATCTTTTCTTCTCCTGCCAATGGGATAAAAATACTGCTTACCAATCCAGGCTTATTTCGTCGAAACTGCATATAGGCAAGTCCTAAACCAAGAACACAATAATTCGCCCAAGGGTGAAGACCCCAATGAAGAAAAGATTTCGTCATGGCAAACTTTGCCGCTGCATCCGTCATTGGCTCAACGCCAATGGGATTAATGTAATGATTTAGAGGTTCCGCTATCCCCCAGAACACAAGACCGATTCCCATCCCTGCTGAGAACAACATCGCAAACCATGAAATATTGCTGTACTCCGGCTTCGAATCATCAGGCCCCAGCTTGATGTTCTTGTAAGGACTCAAGAAACCCACCCATATCGAAAAGAGGATAAAAGATGTCATTACTATTGTATAAAACCACCCAAAGTTTGTAGAAATAAAACGGAATGTCTGATTCGCAACAAACTCGAAATTCTGAGGAAATATTAAACCCCAGGCTACAATGGACACCACTATTATCATCGAAATGATAAACACACTAGAATCTTTGCTATTCTTTTTCATATAACCATTCCTCTCTTACAACTTCGTTGATCAAGCAAAGTTGTAATCAATTTTAATAATATAATCATGATTATTATGTAACTGCTTTTATAGTAACACCCTTTAAAATGAATTGCAATAAAAAACATCACCACAGGGAAAATTATTTCAAAAAAGACTTATTTGAAAAACTCATTAAAAAAACGCAAAAAAGAGGCTTTCCTCTATCGAAAATAGCGGCAAAGCCTCAAAACTAAATATTCGTTTTCTAAAAAAGTGTTACGCCCAGGAAACAAGGCTTAGATTATATCGAAAAAATCCTCTATTTTTAAATACAAGCCTAGGAATATCCCTTCAGCCCA
>RRZU013000187.1_pt1 | contig 14527 bp, 11 predicted proteins | sample 2165561 | NCBI WGS metagenome assembly RRZU01 (sample SAMN10456909, study PRJNA506462) | wastewater metagenome | isolation source: wastewater sludge | place: USA: Moscow, Idaho
AAGGCGAGTCTCAAGTAACAAAACTTCTGAGCGTATCCACGCAGTTCCTGCCTTTTAACTAAATTAAAAGGAGGAGTCAAATGAACATCATTCCATAGCAGCGACAGACACAATCCTGTGTCGCAATTTGAAAAAGGCAAACTCTGTGAAAACAGAGGACGCAAAGTCACTGATCTAAAGGGTAAATGCCCCAGGATGGCAGGACTGCCAGGTAACGCAACTCATTTTACTCATACATGAGGATAGATGAGTCTCGAGTAACAAAACTTCAGCGCGTATCCATGCAGTTCCTACCTTAAACTTTAAGGAGGAATTAATTATGAAAACCAATGATCAATTATTGGCTATCAATTTGGTAACACAAACCACTAGCACGAGAGTTAAAAAAACACACATCTTAGTAACGGCGTTAATGCTTATTATAAGTATGGTTCTAGCTCCGTTGAACGTATTAGCAACAACAGATCCTACTGCGGTCAAATGGCATCCAGGCCATTACTATACGATAATGAGCTGGGGGAAAAACAATTCTCCATATCTATCACAGGTATATAGTGAAATCCAGGAAACACCAGCATTACGCGGAATACAAATTCGTTATTTATGGGCAGAGCTAGAAAAATCAAAAGGTGTGTATGATTTTTCATCCATTGATAAACGCCTCGCTGAACTGACTGTTAGAAATAAACGCCTTGTCATTCAAGTGCAAACAAAATCGTTTGATCCAAATTGGAAGCTCGTGCCGGACTACTTAAAAGGTGCTGCATATGAGAATGGGCAGTTCCCTTTTTCTGATTACGGCTCAACCACTATTAGGGGATATAACATTAAGTTGTGGAATCCCCAAGTGCGGGATCGTCTGATTGCCTTATTTAAGGTACTGGGAGAGCGTTACAATTCGCATCCCAACTTTGAGGGTGTCGGTATGATTGAAAGCGCTCTGGGACAACCGCTTGAGCCGATCTCCAGTTCTCAAGCGGATGAATTTTATGTGAATATGATTCAAGTGAATCAGAAGATGCGATTGTTTTTCCCCAATACAATGACGATTCAGGAAGTAAATTATCCGCGCCCAGTTCTCAATTCACTCGTAACTCAACTTAGGGATATGGGAGCAACACTGAGTGGTCCAGACACTTTTCAGGAAGAAAATAGCCTGAGTTTTAAAGCTACGCAATATGACCCTAATCAGGGAATATATAATTACTATTCAGAGTATTCTGGCATGATGGCCATGGCGCCATCGGTTATGCCAAAAAATTATCTGAACACGAAGAATAATGGAACTGGCTATGAGCCAACTATTTCAGAGATTCTGGTTTTTGCACGTGATACCTTGCGTGCCAACTACATTTTTTGGACGAGGGTTCCAGATTACTACGAGAAGGTATTGGAAGTATTAAATTGGACGGAGCAAAGAAGCGATCCTGCTGGTGGATTGAATCCCGTATGTCCAACAGCCTATTCGTCTTGTACTGACTAGTAGTCTTTTTTGATAAATTGACGAGAAGCCTATACTTTTACAGTATAGGCTTCTGTCTTCCCGAGCTTCGCGAAGATCATTGTTTTGAGTCAAGTAAGATAGATGCTAATTTTTTTATGACAATCGTTAATATTGAAAATCCATGCTCCTTAATCTTTAGTAACTGATGCGATGCAGGTGCGGAATAAACATCGCTTGGTTTACTATCATTTACCCGGTCGTGTCGGTAATCGTCGATGTTCGCTTCTAGGATGCTGTAACAACTGACAAGCACGGCGGAAAGTCAGCAGTGTTTTTTGTGCATAACCCAGAACTGTATCGGAAGAATAGCCATTTGTTGTATCTTCTAAGCTCACACCTGTCGGTAATCCAGTCAACAATGCCAACCCCTGAGTAACATGCTGCATCGTATGGATTGTAAATAAACCTTGTTCTACGGCTTTAATAACCGAGCGATCCAGCATTAGATGTGGTCGATTCTGATGGGGAATCAACACTCCTTGCTCACCGGTTAAACCCATTTTATCGCACAGTTTGAAGTAACCTTCAATCTTGTCATTGATGCCTCCAACCGGCAAGACTTCGCCATATTGATTCAAAGCGCCTGTCACGGCAATGCTCTGTTTTAGCGGCACATCTGACAGCGACGACAGCAGTGCATAAAATTCGGCACAAGATGCAGAATCTCCTTCTATGCTGGTGTATTCCTGCTCAAACACAATCGATGCACTAAGCGCAAGCGGTGCAATATGGGCAAATAGTCCAGTCAGGTAGTTTTGTAATATCAACATGCCCTTATCATGAATCGGACCAGACATATCCACTTCGCGGGCAATATTGAGTATCCCGTCCTCTCCCGGGAATACGCGCGCGGTGATACGTATCGAGGTGCCAAAACTGTGATCGCCCAAATCAATCTGCGTCAGTGCGTTAAGTTGACCCACTTCCATTCCCTGCACTGTAATAGCGATTTCGCCCTCAAGAATACTTTCCTGTAAACGTAAATCAGGATAATTATGACGCAGTATACGTGCTTGAAGCGCTGCTGAAACATCGGTCACTTCTACTATTCGGCCGTGACGCGCTTTGCAAAATGCGGCACTTTCCAGCAGTAGCATTTCAATGCGTGCGAAAATAGCGCTTTGACGCTTTTGGTCCTCCACTTCTCGGTGCGACTCTTCCAGCAAACGCGCAACCGAAGCCGCCGAGAAATGTGGTAGTTGCGCAACAGCACAGACATTTGCTACGAGTACAGCCGATGCTTGATAAGTTTTTGTACTGGCGATAAAGCTTGCGGCAAAATCAACTTTTACCCTGAATCGTCGCATAAACTCTGGATCGATTTCCTGCAAATCGTAATATGCATCACGCGATCCGATCAGAATAATTTTGACATTCACTTCCACCGATTCGGGCTCAAGGGACACGGGTGTATTGGAAGTTAATGCGGAACCTGGTTCTTCGATTTGCAGCCGCTTACTACGCAAGAATCGCCGCAATCTTATCCATAATGAATCATCGTTTAGTAAATCATCGAGGTGCAACATAAGAAACCCGCCATGTGCTTTTAGTAAGCTACCGGCACGAATGCGCATAAAATCGGTTTTTAGCTTGCCATTTTCGAATTGATAATCGATGCCGCCAAACAATGCATATGCGGAGGGATTGTCCTCAATAAGAACCGGCGCACCCTGCACATCCGCATTATCTACTACCAAGTTGATCTGATAGCGGGAGAAAATCTGATTTAGTTCTGTATGCCGCTTTTCTTCCTCAATATTATCCGTTTCAAACAGCGCCAAATTGTCGAGGATATCCGATTCCATTTGCGCGAAAAAAGTCTTCAATTGCTTGTTGTGCCTTAACTGCTGTTGTAACTCTTTTTGGATTTTTTTTGATTCAAGACTCAGTAAAGGTTGTACGAGACGTCGTTGCAATGCGGACAATTCGTTATTTCTCTCTTTCTCTACCTGCTTGAATTCATCAAGATACTGTGTAATCGCTTCACGCAATGCCTGCTCGGCTTGCTCTATTTCGATCCTGTGCGCCTTGGGCAACTTTAATAAATTCTCTGCTGTGAGAATCTCGCTCTTTTCATCCAGCAAAGTAAAAACGATCTGCTCGTTTTCACGATGTATGGTGTAATGCAGGGATTCAGCAAACTTATCCAACTTGGTGTAAGCTTGATCGGCTGCTGTTTTAAACTTCTTCTCGATGTGATTGCTGTTAAGCTTGAAATCCTGCCCGCTCAAGCATTGTGCGATGTCAGTTGGTAACGATTTCGCCAATCGCAGCAGTAACTGACGCAACACTCGACCTTGCCCGGAAGGTAAGTGCAAAGCCAATGGCTTTTCAGGTGCGATAAAATTGTGTAGAAAGCACAAATCTGGTGAAGAATGCCTTTCGGCTGCTGCAGAAATCATCGCTTGATGCAGTAAAGTAGTGCGTCCCGATCCCGCTTCTCCTAGAACAAATAAATGATAATCCGGCTGCATCATACCTAAGCCAAAGCGCGCAGCTACTTCTGCTCGTTCCTGTCCAATCCAGGATAACGGGCGTTGCAATAACTCCGAAGTATCTGAAAATTCCAATGAATCCGGATTAATGTTAATACGTAATTGGGATGGATCTAACACGTGAGTCGACATATTGGGATAATGATCCGAGGACAAGAATGTTTCGTAAATTGCCCGTATTGTACCTATTTAATAGGTACTGAAAAATCTTTGTCAATTGTTATTGGAGTAGTAGTTTTACTGGATGGGTGTTAATAGAGATATATTCTGGCAGCTTGATCTTTCTCCATCAGAAGATTAGAGAATATTACAGTTTTTGCTATTCGGTAATTCGATTAGAGTGAGTAATAATGAGTGCAATGCCGTGCTTATGTTCAGGCCATTGATGACCCTGATCGCCAGTTTGCGGTCACTAGGATGGGTGATGTCTTTCCATAATATAGCTAAGAAATATCAATAATCACAGCTACCAATTGAAGCGACTTACTCGGTGCACATGTCGAGTTCGTGTAGTAAATCGAGAATGTTGTGGTAAATTCATGTCAGGTTATCGCTGATGCTAGTGTAAGCGCTGGGTCAGTGGAATCAAGCTGTATCAGCATGTCTGCTTTAAACAAATTGGGCTGATGAACCGTACTGCTTCTTAGTATTCTTAGTCACCGTTTCGACCAGTAGTTACATGGAAATGTAACATCTTCGGTCGAAATGGTGAAAGTATCTGACGACCTATTTCAAATGATTGTGCTTACTTCAGGGATGTCTAGGTATGCTTCCTGTTTATGGTCTAATTTTATATTACGGACGTGCGCATCCTGAATCTTCCTGAACTACGTGAATCTTGTTAGCCGCAAGTTCTGTAAGGCTTGTGTGAATACCGGAAGGCCATTCCACAGTTACCGATTCGGCAATTAAATTTTTTGCCAGACCAAAATGCAGTCGACGATCATCTTGAACACCATTGCGCATACCCCCTGCTTGCAGGCGGGCTTGCTTGATCCCGCCGGCCGTGACTATCACGCGTGCACCGATACCATCGCGATTAGATTGACAGCCTACAAGATCAATTTTTATCCAATGATTACTTCCGCCCTTGTTGCGCAAGAGAAATTGGCGTCCGTAATTAAATGGGTATTCAAGTCTTCCTCCGTCGGTAACTAGCAGGTCGAGATAACCATCATTGTCGTAGTCAGCCATACTGACTCTTCCGCCGTTGCCAATATTTATGGTGTTTGCTCCGCCTGCATTGAACACAGGTATAAATGTCCCACCAATATTCTCGAGTAAAATATTGTGTCTATTGCGAAGCCCATTAGCGCATGTAATATAGACATCGAGATCCATGTCATTGTCGAAGTCGCCGACAGCAATCGAACGACATGAATCTGCTAAGTCATATCCAAAGTTTTCAGCAACAATAAACTCACCTTCGCGTCGGGTTAGCATCACCAGTTTGCTACCAAGATCTTTGGTCCAAAATTCACGCCCATCTGAAGCAACTTTCTCAAATATACTATCGATCGATACAAATTTTGCTCGAAGATTATCTGCTCCTTGAATCTTAACTCGCCACTCTCTGATACTCGGTACCCATCCTATATAAATGCCTGGTGATGCCTGCAGTTCCGAGTTCACGATGCCGATCATGTCAGGATTGGCAGAATCCAATATCAATTGGATAGTATACCGTTTCTCGCCGTCGACAACCTCGGGAACAAGCTCTGCTACCTGAATGCCAGACTTGCCAGCATGAATCATACTCGGAATCCAAGGATCAAATGCTCCATAAATTTGGATAAACAATTTGGTTGGTCCATTGAACCAAAAATTCAGGCTTCCTTTTTCTATTGACGACATTCCATGTGTATCGACAAGAACTTGGCGGCGGGTTTTTTTGTTAAGTATCCACGAACTAACCGTTGGGGCCTGCAAAACTAATAGATCATCTTCAAGATCTCCATCAAAGTCTGCAACTGCTACATCCTGTAAGTATCTAAATTGATGGCGAGATGTTTTAGGTATGGGCAAAGGCTTAGTGCTCCCGAGTCGATATAGTTCCTGAGGATAAAATATCCAGCCGGATGTTAACAAGTGCACAGCCGAATCGAAGTAAGCCAATTGGGTAAATTCTCCGATAGTCTTTTTTGTCATGCCGGGAACGGGACTAAAAGTTCCGTCCCTTTGCTGCAACATCAGTCGGCTAGGTCCTAGATCGTCAAATGGACGTTTCACATTGGTCATGTAAAGATCCAGCAGACCATCATTATTCCAGTCCAGCCACAGTGGCGTCCGCCCACGTCCAAAACTATCATCCAGTCCAAGCACTGCGGCTTCATCGGTTAGCCTACTTGCATGGTTAACATAAAACGCCTTATTGTCGGCCGCAATACCTCCACGGTTTCCGTAAAGTTCTATGAGATCCTGATCACCATCATTGTCAAAATCAGCCCAAGCGCCGCCATGAGCATCACGTAAGGGATCTCCCTCCCAAAACTCACCCAGTCTTTCACTGAAGGTGCCATTACCATTGTTTATGTACAATTGAGGTCGCGTCGTATGGTTGCCGATCCAGATGTCAAGCCAGCCGTCACCATCAAAGTCGCCCCAAGCTGAACCGTAGCCTGTGTAAAGAGAGGTTGTGAGACCCGCCGATTTAGTTTGATCCTCAAATGCAATTTCAGCGCTTAATGTTTGGATGTGTCCGAAGAAAAATAAAACAGAAAAACAAAATATTGTTTTTAGTAACTTACACATACATTATGTCCGCTTGGAGATGATTATATATTATTATAATATGAAAACTTAGATTTGAATTTTTCGTCAGAATCTATGAATGTGCTGTCGGAATTCATGATTGATTATTTGAGGGAATATAACCGACTGGCTGTTCTGCGCCCGAACCAAAGAAATGCGCTTCCAATTGCTCGGCCAAGTATTTGCGCGCTTTTGCATCCGAAAGATTTAAGCGATTTTCGTTGACTAACATGGTTTGGTGTTCTATCCATTGATGCCATGCTTCTTTGGAGACATTCTCAAAGATACGCTTGCCCAATTCTCCGGGGTAGGTTTGGAAATCCAGACCTTCAGCTTCGCGGCCTAGTTTGATGCATTTTACTATCCTTGTCATTTGTGCTCCAGATCAGTCAAAAAAGGTGTTCAAAAAGAAAAAACCGTTATTATGAGGTGTTCATTTCCTCGAGTAAACCATCTGCACATATATGCGTGGTAAAGCTACAAGTATTTAACTAATACCTTCGAGCGGCGCTGATAGTTATATAAATTCTGTTTGGCTTGTGGTAACTCAGCGGTTGTGGTTTCGCTAAAGCCATGCTCAATAAACCAGTGTGTCGCGTGGGTAGTAAGTACAAATAAGATATCGATACCTTGAGAGATAGCTTCTTTTTCGATATGTTTGAGCAGATGGTTGCCGCGTCCTTGATCGCGATAATCCGGATGGATTGCCAAGCAGGCAAGTTCGCAGGCATGTTCCTCGGGAAATGGATACAGAGCTGCACAACCCAACATGATGCCGTCATGTTCCAGCACTGTAAAACGGTCGATTTCAATTTCCAGTAATTCACGCCCGCGCCTGACTAGAATGCCTTCGGCTTCCAATGGTTCAATCAACCGCAAGATGCCGCCAACATCTTCAATTTTGGCTTTTCTGAGCGCTTGAAGTGTTTCTTGCGAGATCATTGTACCGATGCCATGGTGTGTGAAAAGTTCTTGCAGGATAGCGCCATCGTTACGACGATTGATCAGATGCGTACGTGTCACACCCATTTCACAGGCTCTGGTGGCCGATTGTAGTGATGGCCGGAGCGTATCCGGTATTAATGACATTGTTCCAGCGATTTTATTTTCTAAGAATAATTTACTTTCCGCGACAGTGAGCTCACGTGGCAGCGTTCCTAGCGTATCGGTTTCTGAGAATCTGGAATCCACGGTATCCAACAAAAAAATCAGTTTCTCGGCATTGAGTGCTATTGCGACTTCTGTCGCTACATTTTCCATTGTCAGATTGAAGATTTCGCCAGTTGGTGAGTAGCCCAATGGTGAAATCAGCGTTACATCGCCTTGCTCTAAACGCGAACGAATCGCTTGTGTGTTGATCCTCCGCACCTTTCCAGTGTGCATCAGGTCAACGCCTTGTATAATGCCATGTGGGCATGCGGTGACAAAATTCCCGCTGGCGACACGAATAGACGCATTGGCCATTGGTGAATTGGGTAACCCCATCGACAGCAGGGCAGCAATTTCATGATGCGCGCGTCCTACGGCTTCTTTGGCGCATTGCAATGCTGCGGGGTCAGTTACTCGCATGCCCATGACTGTTTGGGTTTCCAATTGTGACTCATCCAGACGCAACTGAATTTGCGGGCGTGCACCATGCACCAGTACCAACCGGATACCTAGACTGGCAAGTAAGTTGATGTCGTGAATAAAATGAACAAATTTTGCATCGGTGATCATTTCACCGCTAAAACCGAGGACGAAAATTTTGTCACGGAATGAATGGATATAAGGTGCGACCGAGCGGAACCAAGAAACAAATTCAGTCATGGAATCCATTTTACCGTTGGAAGTCATCATCAATAATCTCCCCAGAGTGCCTGCATCGCTGCAATAGTTGCTAAAGCTGCACTTTCGGTGCGCAGTATGCGTTTTCCTAGACGCAGTGGAATGAAACCGGAATGTAAAGTAGCCGTTTCTTCCTCTGGTGTAAATCCGCCTTCAGGTCCGATCGCAAGTGCTATGTTGGTATCAGCGGATAGTGCAGGGATATTGTTTAAACCTTCTGTGGCGTTGGTAGATAGCATGAAATGCAGATCATGCTCGGAACGCATGGCTTTCTTTTGACTCATCCAATCCCATAGAGAAATTAACGGAAGTATTTGCGGTAAATGGTTTCTACCACATTGTTCACAGGCGGAGATGATGATTTTTTTCCAGTGCTGGAGGCGTCTGGAAGAGCGTTCATCGGACAAATGTACGATGCAACGTGCAGTGAAAATTGGTTGAATGCGAGTTATGCCGAGTTCTACTGATTTTTGTATGATCCAGTCCATTTTTTCGTTGACGCAGATGGCTTGGGCGAGCTCAATAGACAACTGTGATTCCCGATCTATGTCGTGATAGGCATCAATGATTACTGTGGTGCTAGATTTGTTGATCGCTGCAATATGTGCAGAGAATTCTCCGCCAAGCCCATTAAATAATGTAATTGGTTCCCCATTCTTCAGCCGTAGTACGCGTGCTGCATGGTGTTTGTTTTCAGCTGATAATTCGATGATTTTTCCAACAATAATTTCCTCGGGATGATAAAAGCGTGCATGCATGATGGGCTGGGGTTAGGCAAGTGGCGGAGCAAGTGGAAAATTCAATAAATAGACTCATGATAATATAACATGTTATGAATCTAGCATTATTTAACCAGCATATAGATTTTAAAGGCAGCAAGCTGGGAAAGTAATTTTTGCAGTATTATCAAGAGTAGGAGAAGGCATATGGCAAGTTTGGAAACACCGGTGTGTGATTTTGGTTGGAAAGCTATTGATTTTGATTTGCCGGGTGTCGACGGCAAGCGTTATAACCTGGCTTCCGCCAAAGGTGAAAACGGACTGCTAGTGATGTTCATTTGCAATCATTGTCCGTATGTTAAGGCGGTGCAGGATCGTATTGTTCGTGATGTCAATGAGCTGAAGCTCCATGGTGTGAATGCTATCGCGATCATGTCGAATGATCCCGCAGACTACCCAGAGGATTCTTTTGAAAATATGACCTTGATTGCGAAACAGTTAAATTTTCCTTTTCCTTATGTTTGGGATGAGACCCAGGAAATAGCCAAGCAATATGGGGCAGTCTGTACTCCCGATTTTTTTGGTTTCAATAATCAGCTGCAGCTGCAGTATCGCGGACGCCTGGATGCCTCGCGCAAAGAAGCGGCGCCCTCAGATGTTCGTCGCGATTTGTTTCAAGCTATGTTGCAGGTTGCCAAAACCGGCCATGGTCCGGAAGAACAAATTCCTAGCATTGGGTGCTCAATCAAGTGGCGTTCGGAGGCATAGTGCTAGAAAATGTTATCACTGCAGTGAGGGAGGTTGCTCAGCAAGTCGTCATGCCGCGTTATCTGCGAGTAGACCGACAGCTTAAAGCGGATGGTAGTTTTTTTACCGAGGCAGATGTTGCGGCACAGAATGCTTTACTGGATAAGTTGCAGAAAATTTGCCCAGCTGCTGCCATGGGTGAGGAAATGACCGAACAGGAGCAGAAGGCAGAATGGATTGAGGGTAATACAGGATTGTGGAGTGTTGACCCGATTGATGGTACTTCCAACTTCTTTAATGGATTACCTTATTTTGCGATTTCAGTGGCTTTCATGGAGCAAGGAAAGGGCGTTCTGGGCGTGATTTATAATCCAGTGACTGATGAGATGTTTTATGCAACTCAAGGCGGGGGCGCTTTTTTGAATGGAGTCGCGTTGCCGCTCAAGCGATATGTCCCTGTATTATCAAGCGCGATGGCAAATATCGATTTGAAGCGGCTTGACCGAAAATTCGCAGCCAAAGTAGCTTCCTATCCGCCGTTCGCCTCACAGAGAAACTATGGAGCTTGTGCGTTGGAGTGGTGTTATACCGCCGCAGGTTATTTTGATTTGTATTTGCATGGTGGGCAAAAGCCTTGGGATTATGCGGCTGGATCGCTAATTCTCAAAGAGGCAGGCGGTAGTATGTGCGGTTTTGAGCACGATGATTATTGGGCAGGTTCGCCGTGGCATAGATCTGTGATAGCGGCATTGGATCCTGGGTTATTTATGCAGTGGCGCGATTGGGTACGTGAGAACCGAAAGGAATAGGTAATTGAAAATTATTATTCTGGGTGCGGGCCAGGTTGGTTCAACAGTTGCTGAAAGTTTAGTGAGTGAAGCCAATGACATTACCATGGTTGACATTGATCCGCAGCGTTTGGCATTTTTGCAAGATCGTTTAGATTTGCGCACCGTAGTTGGCAATGCTTCGCATCCTTCTGTTTTAGTCAATGCTGGTGCCCATGATGCAGATATGGTGCTGGCAGTGACCGGGCACGATGAGACCAATTTGGTGGCGTGTAAACTGGCTGCTACTTTATTTAATACGCCCACTAAAATTGCGCGGATTCGATCGACTGAGTATTCGGCATATCCAGAAATTTTCTCAAGCGAAAATTTCTGTGTTGATTTTGCCATTAGTCCAGAACAAATTCTGACAGAGTATATTGAGAAGCTGATCGAATTCCCCGAAGCGCTGCAAGTGCTCGATTTTGCATCCGGAAAAGTAAGTCTGGTTGCTGTGCGTGCATTAAAAGGAGGGTCTTTGGTCGGGCAACAGTTGCAGGAATTACGGAAGCATGTTCCCAATGTGGATTCACGTGTTGCAGCTATTTTTCGCAAAGATCGACCGATTATTCCCGAGGGGGATACTGTGATTGAAGCGGAAGATGAAGTATTTTTTATTGCTGCTACTGAAGATATTCGGGCTGTGATGCGGGAGCTTCGGAAAATGGATAAGCCGGTCAAATATGTGATGATCGCAGGTGGTGGGAAAATTGGCAGACGACTTGGCTTAACCCTAGAAAAAGATTATCAGGTCAAGATAATTGAGAGAAATCATCAGGCCTGTGAGCGTTTGGCGGGTGAGTTGAGTAATGCGTTGGTATTGCACGGCGATGTGACAGATGAAACTTTACTGGACGATGAAAATATTGCCGAGATGGATATGTTCTGCGCGCTCACAAATGATGATGAAAACAATATTATGTCCGCATTATTGGCAAAGCGCATGGGGGCACATAAAGTCATTGCGCTTATTAATCGTCGCGCTTATGTGGATTTGGTGCAAAGTAGCGGGATAGATATCGCTATATCTCCTGCGCAAGTTACGATCGGTTCATTATTGGCTTACGTCCGACATGGCGATGTTGCCGCTGTACATAGCTTGCGTCGCGGTGCGGCGGAAGCATTAGAATTGGTAGCGCATGGCGATGCCAGATCATCTAATGTGGTTGGGCGTAGGATAGATGAGATTAAGTTGCCAAAGGGCGCGACAATAGGTGCTATTGTGCGTGGTCTGCCTAAATCGGAAGGACTGTTCGGTGAGAATTCGACATTGGAGCAAGATGAAATAACTCGCGAATTAAACAGTGGCGTCAAAGTCATTATCGCACATCATGACACGATGATTGAATCAGAGGATCACGTGATTTTATTCGTGATCAATAGAAAGATGATTCGTGAAGTAGAAAAACTGTTTCAGGTTAGTGTTGGTTTTCTGTAGCCCAAGATCACATGAATCGACTTTTTACTGTTGTAAATGTACTGGGTAAGATGATATCGGTGTTTGGACTGACAATGCTTGTTCCTCTTGGATTGGCATTGTGGGGCAACGATGGCGCGCAGTTAGTCTTTGAAGAATCCATTTTGATTACTTTGAGTAGTGGTTTGATCATGTGGCTGGTGACACGCCGCTATCATCGTGAATTACAAATAAAAGACGGTTTCCTGCTGGTTGTGTTGGTTTGGTCAGTATTGCCGGCTTTTGCTATGTTGCCATTGCTGTTTTACTTGCCGGAGCTCAATCTTAGTATGGCCTATTTTGAGGCAGTTTCCGGATTAACAGCGACTGGTGGCACGGTATTGTCTGGATTGGATAATCTGCCACCGTCTATCAATTTATGGCGCGGTGAAATGGTTTGGCTTGGAGGAATGGGCTTGATCGTTTTGGCGGTTGCGATTTTGCCATTATTGGGGGTGGGCGGTCGGCAGTTACTAAATGCTGAAATACCCGGGCCTATGAAGGAGAGTAAACTAACTCCACGTATTGCAGAGACAGCTAAAGGACTGTGGTCAATCTACGCAAGCTTGACCTTGATATGTGCTGTCGCCTACAAATGGGCCGGTATGGATTGGTTCGACGCCGTTATGCACGCTTTTACGACTTTAGGATTAGGCGGATTTTCATCTCATGATGCCAGCTATGGTCATTGGGATTCGCCGCTTATAGAGTCAGTTGCAATCATTTTCATGTTAATTGCGGGGATAAACTTTGCAACACATTTTCTGGCTTGGCGGGCAAAAAGTTTAATTTCTTATCGCTATGATTCCGAGGTGGGCTGGTATGCGATGATTATTTTGTTCAGCTGTCTTGGGTTAGCATTTTATCTATGGATTAACAATGTCTTTGCCGAACCGTTGATTGCACTGCGCTATGCTACTTTTAATGTAGTTTCAGTTGCAACGACTACTGGTTACAGTAATGCCGATTACAGTTTATGGCCGATGTTTGCTCCATTGTGGATGTTGTTTTTATCTGGTTTTTGTACTTCCTCAGGCTCTACCGGCGGTGGCATTAAAATGATCCGTGCGCGTATATTGTATCAGCAGGTATATCGCGAAATCATTACGATCATGCATCCCAATGCAGTTATTCCAGCTAAGGTAGGTCGGAGCGTGCTGGCTAATCGAGTTATTTTTGCGGTACTTGTGTTTTTATTTATCTACTCAGTAAGCATTGTATTAATGGCATTGGCGTTAACATTAAGTGGGTTGGATGCTGTTACATCTTTCTCAGCAGCAGTAGCCTGCATTAATAATCTTGGCCCAGGTCTTGGGGGTATTGGGCCAGCAACGACTTATGCATCGCTGACAGACCTTCAAATATGGATATGCAGTTTTGCTATGCTCTTGGGTAGATTGGAGTTTTTTACAGTGCTGGCTATTTTTGTGCCTGCTTTCTGGAGGAAGTGAAGTTTTGCTTGCTAACCGAAAAACTATGGGCAGTGATAATTTATTTTTGAGCAGTATAAACACTTAATAGTAAAAATGACCAATAATATGCTGTTTATAAGGCTTGCTTAATAATCATGAGGAGCTTGCATGGACAATGCCGATGCTTTGAAAGGTATTAAGGTTATGATTATTGATGATAGTAGTACAATTCGAAGGAGCGCTGAAATTTTCTTAAAGCCATTTGGATGTGAAGTTATTCTAGCGGAGAATGGCTTCGAAGCAATGTCAAAAATTGTAGATAATCACCCGGATATTATTTTTGTGGATATCACGATGCCACGACTGGATGGCTATCAAGCATGTATGTTAATTAAAAAAAATCCAATTTATCAGTCAATTCCTGTCGTTATGTTATCCAGTAAAGATGGTTTGTTTGATAAAGCTCGGGGAAGAATAGCGGGATCTAATAGTTACCTGACAAAACCATTCACCGCTGATGGTTTATTTAGTATAGTACGAAATTATATCGCGTGATACACCGATCACTAGGGGATTAGGGTTTAGTAATAAGGATTAAATATTTGCACATCCACATTGATTATAGTTGTTAGCAATTGTATAAAAATGGAATTAAGCGAAGTGTGAGTAAAAGTCCTTTTAAAGAGGAAGGTAATTTTATGACAAATGACTTGACTTTGAACCCCAAGGTCGACTAGCCTGAGAGGTGTAGCTAAAAGTAGGGAAGAAATAGTAAAAGTTAGAGGAAGG
>RRZU011797877.1_pt1 | contig 14526 bp, 14 predicted proteins | sample 2165561 | NCBI WGS metagenome assembly RRZU01 (sample SAMN10456909, study PRJNA506462) | wastewater metagenome | isolation source: wastewater sludge | place: USA: Moscow, Idaho
CCCGACCACGAAGAAGTTTCTGGTGTCGAGCGGCTTGCCCGGACCGACGAGGTTATCCCACCAACCGACGTTTTCCGGATCGTCAGCATAGTGGCCGGCGACATGGTGACTACCGGAAAGGGCATGGCAGACCAGCACGGCGTTGGTGTGTTCGGCGTTGAGCGTACCGTAGGTTTCGAAAACCAGTTCGAAACCCGGCAACTCGGCACCGCTCTGCAGCCGCAGCGGCTCGTTGAATTGCGCTCGCCGAGGCGCAACGACTCCGACTGAATTCTCAGGTGACATCGTGATCGGTTCGGTGGCAGGAAAAAAATGAATTCAGACGCAACTGTTGAGTTTCTCCAGTTGCTCGCGAATCTTCGCCGGTTCCTCATGGCGCAACAGGCGGCGAACGATGGGCGCCAGTTCGGCGCAGTTGCTCTGCATGATCTTCTGCTTGACCGAGAGGATCTGTGCCGGATGCATCGAGAACTGGCGCAGCCCCATCCCCAGCAGCAGCCGCGTCAGGGTCGGGTCACCGGCGAGTTCGCCGCAGATCGAAACCGGGATATAGACCTTTTCGGCGCTCGCGATGGTGTGCGCCAGCAGCATCAACACTGCCGGATGCAGGGGGTCATAGAGCGGTGCGACCTCTTCATCGCTGCGATCGATGGCCAGTGTGTACTGGATCAGGTCGTTGGTACCAATCGACAGAAAATGCATGCGCCGCAGGAACAGGCCGACGGCCAGCGCGGCGGCCGGGATCTCGATCATCGCTCCCACCTGGATCGCTTCATCGAAGGGAACGCGTTCGCCGCGCAGGCTCGACTTGGCCCGCTCTACTGCTGCCAGCGTCTGATCGATTTCGTGCGCCTGCGAAAGCATCGGGATCAGGAGCTTGATCTTGCCGTACTTCGAAGCGCGCAGGATGGCTCGCAACTGCGTCTGGAACATCTTCGGCTCGGCCAGCGACAGGCGGATGGCACGTAGCCCGAGCGCCGGGTTGCTTTGCAGGCGCTCGCCCTGCATCTTTTCCGGATGGAGATCCTTGTCGGAGCCGAGATCGAAGGTGCGGATGGTGACCGGCCGGCCGCCCATGCCCTTGACGACCGTACGATAGGCCTCGAACTGTTCGTCCTCGGTCGGCATGTCGCCGCGATCGAGGAATATGAACTCGGTGCGAAACAGGCCAATCCCTTCGGCACCGCCATCAAGCGCTGCAGCGACGTCGCCCGGCAGTTCGATGTTGGCCTGAAGATCGATATCGACGCCGTCGAGGGTCACCGACTTCGCTGTCCTGAGACGTCTGAGCTTGATCCTTTCAAGCTCGATCTGACTCTTTCTGAGCCGGTACTCTTCGAGGATGCGCGGATCGGGGTTGACGATCAGGACGCCACGCGTGCCATCGACAATCAACACCTCATCGTCGTGAATCAGTTGCCGGGCGTTATGCAGGCCAAGCACCGCCGGAATGCGCAGGCTGCGCGCGAGAATCGCGGTGTGCGAAGTCGAGCCGCCGACATCGGTGACAAAGGCAGCGAAATGATGTTCCTTGTAGGAAATCACGTCGGCTGGCGAGAGATCGTGCGCGACGACGATCAGATTCTCTTCCTTGATGCCCTTGCCGGTTCTCAGGGACATCCGGCCTGGCTGACCGACCAGTTCCTTGACCACCCGCTCGACGACCTGGCGTATGTCGTAGCTGCGCTCGCGCAGGTACTGATCGTCAATACTCTCGAACTGGGCGACCAGGAGTTCCATCTGCTGCACCAGCGCCCATTCGGCATTGCAGCGACGCTCGCGGATCAGTTGTTTGGGAACTTCCGCCAGTTCGGGATCGGAAAGGATCATCGAATGCAGGTCGATGAAAGCGCCGAACTCGGTCGAGGTATGCTGCATGCGTCCCTTCAGTGCCGCAAACTCCTCACGCACGCGCAGCAGCGCGGCCTCGAAGCGGGCCACCTCCTTGTCCACCAGGCGTGGCGCGATGAACAGATGCGAGACCTCGAGTGTCGCGTGCGACATCAGATGCGCCTGTCCAATCGCGATGCCACCGGAGACCGCCAGGCCATGCAGGGTAAAACTCATGATGCACTCACTCCGCCTCGCCGAACCTTTCCGCGATCAATCCGAGGATCGCCTCGTTCGCTGCCTGTTCGTCCGCACCGTCGGTCTCGACGACCACTGTCGAACCCTTGCCGGCAGCCAGCATCATCACGCCCATGATGCTCTTGGCGTTGATGCGGCGCGCCCCCTTCTCCATCCAGACGTCGCTGGCGAAGCGGCTGGCAAGTTGCGTCAGCTTGGCCGAAGCACGGGCATGCAGGCCCAGCTTGTTAATGATTGCAGTTTCAGCACGTACCATCAAAAACTCCTGTGATTCTAGGCAGGCGGCGGCAGCTTTACGACGCCATCATGGGCACCGCTGATCGCCTTCTGCAACATGGTTTCCATCCCTTTCTCGCGATAGGTCAGAGCGCGCAGCAGCATCGGCAGACTGAGGCCGGCAATGCCTTCGACATGGCCCGGCTCGAGCAGCTTGAGCGCCAGGTTGCCGGGTGTCGCACCGAAAACGTCGGTCATCACCAGGACCCCTTCGCCATGGTCGACTTCTTTCAGCAGCAGGCGCGCCAGCGGCAGGATGTCGAGCGGATCGTCCTGAGCTGCCACGCCAAGCTGTGCGATCAGGGGAGGACGCTTGTTGAGCACGTGACAAATATTCTGGATCAGGCTTTCACCAAACGAGCCATGCGTTATCAGGAGAATACCGATCATTGTTTCCACCCCTTACGACAGGCCGTCATTCTAAGCGATTCCGCGCTGCTCGGCAGCATTGGCGAACGCCTCAAGGGATGACTTCAAGCCCCTTCGGCTCGCCGCCGACGTATTCGAGCCGACCGTGCAGCGCACGGCTGACCTGCACCTGGCCTTGTGCGTCGACCCGCAGCACCTGCTCGACCTGCAGCGCACGCGCCAGGCGCGGCCAGTCGCTACCGGCAATGAACAGAGGCTTGGAGGCGACATCGGAAAGTGTCCCGGCCGCCGCGCGCGGCGTGATCAGGACGCTCAACGACTGCGTATGCGGCACCGGCTGCGCACTGCGCGGGTCGAGCAGATGGCAGTAGCGATGGCCGTCGAGCTCGAAGAAACGCTGATAGTCACCCGAGGTGCCGATCGCCTCACCATTCGCCAGTTCGACTGTCGCCAGCGGCCCGGGCTGACGCGGGTGCTGGATGCCGACGCGCCAGCGCTGCCCATTCTTGCTCCCCAGCGCCATGACATTGCCGCCGATGTTGATCAGTGCATTGTGCACCCCCTGCGCCTGCAGAATGGCCGCCGCGCGGTCGAGCGCGACACCCTTGAGGTAACCCCCGAAATCGAGGGCCACTTCGCGCTTGTCGCTGCTGACGTAAGCGCCCTCGATCCGCAGGTCGAGAAGGCTCGGCCGGACTGCCCGCCAGGCAGCCAGAGCCAGCGGATCGGGCAGGATGGCCGGCAATTCATCGGACTGAAAACCCCAGAGGCCGATCAGACGGCCGATTCCCGGGTCGAAAAGCTGTTCGCCGAGGCGAGTCAGATGCTGCGCCTCGGTAATCAGCTCGGCCATTTCCGGCGTCACCGGCTGCCGCCGGCCAGCCGCAATGGCCGCGTTCAGCGCGCTCAGTTCGGATGGCTTCCAGGCATGGTAGGTTCGATGCAGACGATCGAACTCGCGCAGCACGGCTGCCGCTGCCGGACGTGCTGCCGCTTCGTCCAGGCCGGCGATCAGCACTTCGACGCGGGTCCCGAAAACGAAGGCTTCCTGATGGTGCAAGGGCGCCCGCTCGCAGGCCGCCAGGACGCTGGCAAGAAGCAGCGCGAGCAGGCAGACTAGGAGGCTAGGAGGCGGCAAGGCACTGACGGTCGAGGGCGGCAATGAACATGGCGGCGGCGTCGAAACCGGTCTGCCCGGCGATTTCGACCATGCAGGTCGGGCTGGTGACGTTGATTTCCGTCAGCCAGTCGCCGATCACGTCGAGACCGACCAGCAACAGGCCGCGGGCGGCCAGCACCGGCGCCAGCGTGCTGGCGATTTCCCAGTCGCGCGCGCTCAGTTCGCGGGCCACGCCGGTGCCGCCGGCAGCCAGGTTGCCACGGGTTTCGCCGGCCTTGGGGATGCGCGCCAGGCAATAGGGAACCACTTCACCGCCAACGATCAGGATGCGCTTGTCGCCATCGACGATCTCGGGGATGTAGCGTTGCGCCATGAGCGTGCGCGCGCCGTCACGGGTCAGCGTTTCGACGATCACGTTGCGGTTCGGGTCGTCATGACGGACACGGAAAATCTGGGTACCCCCCATGCCGTCGAGCGGTTTGAGAATCGTGTCGTGTTCGTAGTCGATGAACGAGTGAATCACCGCAGCATCGCGCGCCACCAGTGTCGGTACCGAAAAATGCGCGAATTCGGCGATCGACAACTTTTCGGAATGGTCGCGCAATGCGCGCGGTCGGTTGAAAACGCGCGCGCCCTCGGCTTCGGCACCTTCGAGCAACCAGGTGGTGGTCACGTATTCCATGTCGAAGGGTGGATCCTTGCGCATCACAACGGCGCGAAAATCACGCAGGGCGACGACGCGACGGTCGACCTCGACGAACCAGTCCTGATCGTCGGCGAGCATTTCCAGATGCACCGCGGCAGCGCAGACGCCGTGCAGCGGCGACCAGTAAATCGCCTCCTGCTGGATCGTCCACACCGCGTGCCCTGCCGCCTGGGCAGCGCGCATCATCGCGATACTGGTGTCCTTGTAGGCCTTCAGCGACCGCAGAGGGTCGACGATGAATGCTATGCGCATGCCACTTGTTCCTCTATCGGTGCCGTACGTTCGAGTTCGAGCGAGGCCGCGAGCTGCGCCAGGCGGGCAACCACGCCATAAACGTAAAAGCGGTTCGGTGCAGCATCGGGATTCTGGCAATGGTCGGGCAGCGAGCAACTGGTCTCGAAGGCCAGCGGCTCGAAGTGCATGCCCGGCGCGTTGAGATTCTCATCCTTGCCACGCCCGCTATGGACACGGTAGAAGCCGCCCACGACAAAGCGGTCGATCATGTACACCACCGGTTCGGCGACACCTTCGTCGCTACCGCTGCCGACCCGCTCATAGGAATGCACTCCTTCCTGGATGATCACCTGCGACACCGCCAGGCCTTCCTTGATCACCGACATCTTGTTGCGCTGCCTGCGGTTGAGGCCGGTCACCTGCGCCGCATCCTTGACCGTCATCACCCCCATGCCGTAAGTACCGGCGTCGGCCTTGACGACCACGTAAGGAGTTTCTTCGATCCCGTATTGCTGGTATTTCTCGCGGATCAGACCGAGCACGGCATCGACATTGGCAGCCAGGCAGTCCTCGCCCTGTCGCTCATGAAAATTGACGCTGCTGCAGACCGAGAAGTAGGGGTTGATCCGCCACGGGTCGATCCCGACCAGTCTGGCGAAATCCCCCGCCACCTCATCGTAGGCCGCAAAGTGGTTCGACTTGCGGCGCAAAGCCCAACCCGCATGCAGCGGCGGCAGAACGAACTGCCCGTCGAGGTTCTGCAGGATGGGCGGGATACCCGCCGAGAGATCGTTGTTGAGCAGGATCGCGCAGGGGTCGAAGCCTTCGAGGCCCAGCCGGGAGCGGCTGCGCAGCAGCGGTTCGAGAAGCAGCGAACTGCCGTCGGGAAGCGCCACCGGCGTCGGCCTGTCGATCTCCGGCGACCACGAGCCGAGGCGCACGTCGAGGCCGGTCAGGCGCAGGATCGCCGCGAGCTGTGCGACGTTCTGCAAATAAAAGAGGTTGCGCGTGTGCTTCTCGGGAATCAGCAGCAGCCTCCTGGCGTCGGGGCAGATCCGGTCGATCGCCGCCATCGCTGCCTGCACGCAGAGCGGCAGGAAGGTGGCGTCGAGGTTGTTGAAGCCCCCGGGAAACAGGTTCATGTCCACCGGCGCAAGCTTGAAACCTGCGTTGCGCAGGTCGACCGAGCCATAAAAAGGCGGCGTGTGCTCCTGCCACTGCCCGCGCAACCAGCGCTCGATCTCCGGCATGGCGTCGAGGAAACGCCGCTCAATCTCCAGCAGTGGCCCGCTGAAGGCAGTCATGAGACGTGGAACCATGGGCTTTCTCTCCTTCCCGTCAGCGCCGGTCGACGCAGCGGAATGCTCGGTGGGAACACCTGCTCTACGGCAGATCGACTGGTGATCTTACAGCAGCACGGCTTCGGCAGGCGATCCGGACGCACCGTCAGCGTTCCCCCCAGGGCATCACCGGCACCGTCGAGATGCTGTTCGCTGGCGCGCCGTCGATCAGCTTGCGACTGATCGCGAGGTAGACCAGGGTCTTGTGGGCTTCGTCCCACATCCGGATGACGCGCGTCTCCTTGAACAGAATCGAGGTATCTTCGGCAAACACCGTTGCCTCTTTCGGCAGCTTCGCGGGCAGAACAATCGGTCCAGTCTGCCGGCATGCCAGCGAGAACTGCGAGGGGTCCTGCGCGAGGCCGAACGAGCCGCTGATGCCGCCGGTTCTCGCCTGGCTGACATGACAGGTCACACCCGGCACTTTCGGATCAGGAAAACTCTCGACGCAGACCCGGTGATTGGCGCCAACCAGCTTCCACTCGGTGGTCACACAACCGACCTGCTCGGCCATCGCCAGTGCGCTCCAGAAGGCAAGCAGGCCCCAGACAACAGCCTGCCGAAACGACGTCCAATGATTGCGATTCATCAATTTCACTCTCCTCACTCCGGATACGCGGCCAGCGTCACCTGGCCGAGTTGCCCCACCGGCGAGCCGCGCCGCGCACGCTGACCGAGATGCCGATCTTCCGAAAGCAGGGTCTTGATGCGGTTTCGGAACATCCCCTTGATCGTCACCCGGTCACCCTGGATGGCAACGACCGCGCGCAAGGATTCGTCGTCGTGCAGGCCGATGATCTGCACGCCCTTGCCGGCCGACAGGCGCTTCATCTGTTCGAGCGGAAAAATCAGCAGGCGGCCATCTTCGGATAATGCCGCCAGATGATCCTTGCCGGCAAGCCGCAGCGGCGGCAGGATGGTCGCGCCCTCTTCGACGCTCAGGAAGGCCTTGCCGGCCTTCTGACGCGACAAGAGGTCGGCGTAGGTGCAGATGAAGCCGTAGCCCGAGGTCTTGGCGACCAGCAGTTCGTCCTCCGGCAGTCCGGTGAGTACATGCGCGACCTTCCCGGTACCGAGCTCGACGAACGACGACAGCGGCGCGCCCATGCCGCGACCGTCGGGAAGACTGGCGACCGCCAGGGTGAACGCACGCCCTTCGGTCGACAGGATCACCAGCGAGTCCACCGAGCGGCATTCCTGCGCCGAACCGGCGCGATCGCCATCCTTGAAGACGACGCCCGAAAGGTCGAGGTTGTGCCCCTGCCGGACACGCGCCCAGCCCTTCTCGGAGATGATCACGGTCACCGGTTCATCGGCGACGGCAGCGACCTCCGAGCGCGAAGCGGTGGCCGCCGCGAGGAGGATCGTCCGACGGGCGTCGCCATGCTTCTCGGCATCGGCCCGGATTTCGCGAATCACCTGCCGGCGCAGCAGCGTGTCGCTGCCGAGCAGCCTGACCAGGCCTTCGCGTTCACCACGCAGCTTCGCCAGTTCCTGCTCGATGCGAATTCCCTCGAGTCGAGCCAACTGACGCAGGCGGATTTCCAGGATGTCTTCGGCCTGCCGGTCCGAGAGCGTGAAGCGCGCGATCAACGCCCTTTTCGGATCGTCGGATTCGCGAATGATGCGGATCACTTCGTCGATGTTGAGGAAGACGATGTGCCGGCCTTCGAGAATGTGGATGCGGTCGTCGGCCTTCTGCAGGCGGAACTCGGTACGCCGATGCACGGTCCGGATGCGGAAGCTGCACCACTCGCCGATCAGGTCGGCGAGCGATTTCTGGCACGGCCGGCCGTCGATGCCGACTGCCACCAGGTTGATCGGTGCCGAGGTTTCGAGGCTGGTATGCGCCAGCAGCAGCGCCACGAACTCGTTGCGGTCGATGCGCGAGCTGCTCGGCTCGAAGACCAGACGCACGTCGTCGTCCTTGCCCGACTCGTCGCGCGCGCGATCGAGCTGCGAGGCCATCAGCGCCTTGAGCTGCGCTGCCGCCTGTTCGATCACCTTCTTGCCCGGTTTCGGCTGTGGATTGAGCAGGGCCCCGACCTCGGAGAGCACCCTGGCCGAGGAAACGCCCGGTGGCAACTCCTTGAAAACCACCTGCCAGGCGCCACGCGCCATCTCCTCGATCTCGTAACGCGCACGCACGCGCAGGCTGCCGCGGCCGCTGCCATAGGCGGCGGCGATGTCGCTCGCCGACGAGATGATCTGCCCGCCACCGGGGTAGTCGGGGCCGGGGAGGTGCGCCATCAGTTCGCGGACGCCGGCGGCCGGGTGCTCGATCTTGTGGATCACCGCTGCGGCGACTTCGCGCAGATTGTGCGAAGGCATTTCGGTGGCCATGCCGACGGCGATTCCCGAAGCGCCGTTGAGCAGCAGGAAAGGTAGCCTTGCCGGCAAAAATGCCGGTTCATCGAAGGAGCCGTCGTAATTCGGCTGAAAATCGACGGTGCCTTCGCCGAGTTCGCCGAGCAGCAGTTCGGCGATCGGCGTCAGGCGCGCTTCGGTGTAGCGCATCGCCGCGGCGTTGTCGCCGTCACGCGATCCGAAATTGCCCTGGCCATCGACCAGCGGGTAGCGCAGCATGAACGGCTGCGCCACGCGCACCATCGCGTCGTACGCCGAGGTGTCGCCGTGCGGGTGATACTTGCCGATCACGTCGCCGACGACGCGCGCCGACTTGACCGGTTTGGCGGTCGCCGACAATCCGAGTTCGCGCATCGCGAAGAGAACGCGGCGCTGCACCGGTTTCAGCCCGTCCTTGACATCCGGCAGCGCGCGACCCTTGACCACCGCGATCGCATACTCCAGGTAGTCGCGCGCCGCCGAATCGTGCAGCAGGATGCTGTCGTCGTCTTCGCCAGGCGGCGGCGGTACGGCTGGCGGTGCCGCCGGCACGTCGAGCAGGTCGCCAAACAGGTCTGGCGTCGAATTTTTCCTCACTGGCAGATCACCCTCAAATTATTGCGCCGAGTCCCAGGCAACGCGAGATCGCCACCACCTCCGGCTGGACTCTCTCCAGTCGCAGGCGCTCGATCGCCGCCTCGCACTCGTCGCTGTCGAACGTATGGATCTTGCGCAGCATGTGCTTCCTGCCCTGGCCGGGGACATCATCAACCCGAAGGCCTGAGCGGAATGAGGAGGACGGGATCGCCTGCCTGGAGTGACGTTCCTGTGGTTCAGAATCGCTGTGAGTCAGTCCGGGAATCGTTTCGAAGCGCTGCATGGCATGCGATTGTACCGCACACGCGTGCTTCACCATGCCTGCGTGTTGCTGGCGGTGAAAAACCGCGTAAAGTTGGCGGCCAAGAGGTCCTGTCTGCAGGGCAGACGGTCATCTCAGCCCCCGGTGATGCGGCGAACGAGCGGAAAGTACCAGCTATAGGGCAGCAGCGACAGCCACTTCATCGCCCGCGTGAAGCGCTTCGGATAATGGATTTCAAAGGCGCTACCGGCAAAACCGGCAAGCGTCTCCACGGCCGCCTGTTCAGGGGTGAGCAGCGCCGGCATGGCGAAGTCGTTCTGGGCAGTAAGCGGCGTGGCGACAAAGCCCGGATTGATCACCCGCACGCCAATCCCTTGCGGGTGCAGATCAAGATACAGTGCCTCGGCAAAGTTGATCAGGGCGGCTTTGGTCGGACCATAAATCAGCGACTTCGGCAGACCACGATAACCGGCCACACTGGCGACGAAACCGATCTGGCCTTCGCCCTGCTGCAACAGTTGCGGGACGACACGGGCAGCGAACGCCACGGCACCGCCAAAGTTCACATCGATCATCTGGCGCGCCCTGGGCACGTCGAGTTCCCAGGCGCGCATCGGCAAATAGTCGCCAGCGACATAGAGCGCCACGTCGACGCCACCCCACGCCGCCAGCAGCGAGTCCCAGGCGCTGCACAGGCTTGCTTCGTCGGCCGCATCACAGGGGAGCACCAGCGCCTGCGGAGCGCCATTGGCCACCGCTTGCAGTTGGCGCGCCTTCCGTGCCGAGAGTGCGACCCTTGCGCCGCGCGCCAGCAGCAGGCGGCCCAAGGCGGCGCCGATGCCACTCGAAGCGCCGAGCAGCCACACGCGTTTCCGCGACCAGTCGTCGATGTGCGGATTCATCATCTCATCGCCTGGTGAAACTCAGGGTGACTTCACCCAGATGAAAGTCCAGCGTCGACGCGGGTGATGGTCCATACGCGGCGCGAGGTGCTGCCATCCGACCACGAGAAATGCTCGTCAAGGGTACCGACATCGACTCCATCGCGCTTCTCCCAACTGGTGTCGATGATCACGTGAAAATGCCTGATCACTTCGCCGGAACGATTCTGAACTCCAGGGTGTTGCGCCAGCGCCAGGCCAACACGGCGGCGATGGACTTGAAGAGGTGAGTGCATTGTTCATGCGAAAACACCCGCTCGCCGCCGTACAGGCGGCGCCTGGGATGCCGCGGCCGTGCCTTGCCAGGGCGCACGACAGGCCAGGGCATTCGCCACCTGCAGCGCCGATTTCAGACCATCTTCGTGAAAACCGTAGCCGCCCCAGGCGCCGCAAAACCACACGCCGCTGGCGCCCGAAATGGTCGGCAGCTCACTTTGGGCTGCGATTGCGAGCCCGTCAAAAATCGGATGTGCATAGTCGAATTCGGCAATCACCCTCTCGATCCTGGGCTCGCGCTGCGGATTCAGCGAGACCATCATCGGCGTCCTGAAGGGCAGCGGCTGCAGACGGTTGATCAGGTAGGAGACACTGACCGGCCGCAGGTCGAGTTCCTGTGCGCTCGACAGGTAGTTCCACGCCGACCAGAGGGTAGGATCGCGGGGCAGAAGGGCAGCGTCCGTGTGCAGCACGGCGCGATTTGGCGCGTAGCGGATGGCACCGAGCGTGCGCTGCTCGGCCGATGTGGCTTCCTCTCCGAGAATTGCCAACGCCTGGTCGCTGTGACAGGCAAGCACAACCTGATCGTAGGACTCGACGCCTTCGTCGGTGTGCAAGAGCAGGCCGAGTTCGCGGCGCTGCACGTGGCGAACCGGCGTAGCCATACGAATGTCGTCGAGTCCGGCAGCCAGCTTGCAGACATACTCCCGGCCGCCGCCCCGGACTGTTCGCCAGAGTGGTCGATCGAAAACCTGGAGCAGTCCGTGATTGCGACAAAAGCGCACAAAACTGGCCAGTGGATAGTCGAGCATCTGGCCCGCCGGACAAGACCAGATCGCCGCCGCCATCGGCAGAAGATACCACTCGGCAAAGGGCCGCGAGTAACCGCCCGCGTCCAGGAAACAGCGCAGACTCCGGTCATACTCGGGATACTGTTCCAGGCAGGCAACGCTTTCCCGGTTGAAACGCAGGATGTCGGCAAGCATGCGCCAGAAATCACGCCGCAGCAGATTGCGTTTCTGCCCGAAGACGGTCGCCAGGCTGCTGCCGGCCCACTCCAGTTGCGGCTCTTCGAGGCTGACCGCAAAGGACATTTCCGTCTCGACGCTGGCTACCCCCAGGTGAGCAAACATGGCCGTCAGGTTTGGGTAGGTCTTGCTGTTATAGACCAGAAAACCGGTATCGACGGGATGCTCAACGCCGTCCACAGTCACATCGACGGTATTGGTGTGCCCCCCGAGATACGACCCTGCCTCGTACAGCGTCACCAGGTGCTTTTGCGACAGCAACCAGGCACTGGCCAGGCCGGAAATTCCCGATCCGACCACGGCGATACGTTGTGCGCCAGGCATGTTCTCGTCCTCCGGCTTCAGGCGACTTCACTGCCAGCATTTTCGCCGCTGATCTCGGCGTAGGCAGAGTGGTTGTGAATCGACTCGAAGTTCTCGGACTTGACCGTCCAATTTGCGATCCGTGGCTCGTTCATCAGACGCAACGCGATGTCGCGAACCAGGTCCTCGACAAACTTCGGATTGTCGTAGGCTCGCTCGGTCACCCACTTCTCGTCCGGGCGTTTGAGCAACCCGAAGACCTCGCAGGAGGCCTCCTCCTCGGCAAGGCGTACCAGTTCTTCCGGCGTCATCCCTGAACGGAGGCGGACGCTGATGGTGATGTGCGATCGCTGGTTGTGGGCGCCGTATTCGCTGATTTCCTTCGAGCAGGGGCATAGGCTGGTAACCGGCGCGACCACCTCGAGCGTTAGTTCAACCGCCTGCCCTTGGCGCTTCTCCACAATCATCCGGACGTCGTAGTCGAGCAGGCTCTCGACCCCGGACACCGGCGCTGCCTTGCTGATGAAGTAGGGAAAGGCGAGTTCGATTGCACCGCTCTGCGCATCCAGGCGCAGCAGCATGTCGTCAAACATGCGCAGCAAACGATTGACGTTCAGTGGTGCACGCCGCTGTTCGAGCACCTCGACAAAGCGGGACATGTGCGTGCCCTTCACCTCGGGCGGCAGGCCAACCGACATCGACAACCGGGCTACCGTGTTTTGAACGGTGCCGGCAGCATCGAGCAGCGCCAGCGGGTAGCGCAGGTCCTTGACGCCAACCTTGTGAATCGCCAACTGGCGAAGGTCGGCGCGGGCCTGCATGTCGGGAAGGAAGAATCTGTCTGGGGCGTTCATTTTGTGGTCTCCATGGTGGCGAAAAGGCTGGATGTCAGACGGACGTTGGTCACGGTTTGCCGAGGAACTCTTCGATCCTTGCGAGCAAAGCCCCGTCCTCGGGCTTGACGCGACTACCGAAACTCAACACCTGCTGGCCGCTGCGATCGATCAGGTACTTGTGAAAATTCCATTGCGGTTCCGTACCGGTCACTTTGGCGAGTTGCGCGTAGAGCGGGTTGGCGTGCTTGCCGGTTACCGTTGTCTTGGCGAACATCGGAATTCGGTATCACCGGGCAGGCATCGGCTGCGATAGCAGGCGGTGCGGCCACTAGGCTGACCGCCAGGAACAGAGCAGACAGCAGGAGGGCACCAGTTGCTGGACCTACGTTGTGGCGCACGGTGGTGTTCACGTTTTGTCCTGGACAAAAATATAAATTACTGCCAATATATAAATACCTACCCATATTGTCAACAATTTTCTAAAATTTGTCCTGGACAACATGGGTACTCGTCCGGCCATGAATATCAGTGCCGTCGACTGCGATAGCGGCCTCGGAAAAGACACCCTGCGCGTCCGGGAGTGTCGTTACGGCTTCTATCGTGTTTTGAGCCGAGGCGCGGCGGCGCCACCGGTGTCGCGGGTTCTTTTGGAAAGGTGAAGACGGCATCGGCCAGGCCAGGGCGAATCTCGCGGCAGTCCTCGCCGGGTGAGAGCGGCAGGAGCGTCGTGACGCGATCGACGCCGAGACCGCGCAACGGGTGCGGCACGCCAAAGCCGAAGCGCAAATGCCCGCTGCCGATGATGCCGACGACCAGCGGCGGCTGCCCCTGCGGCCCGGTGACCCGTTGCGCCACCAGCGCCTCGGCCATGGCGTGCTCCCAGTTCTGCTGCGCCTCGACGAAGTACTGGAAGCCCGAGTCTGCCCGGCCGCCCTTCAGCTGCGCGTGCTGCCGATATACCGTAATCAGGAAGTCCAGGTAGGCCTCACTGGCCAGCGCCGGGCGGCCGACGCCCTGGCGTTGGTGGTCGGGGAGGGCCTCCCGGCCGCGCTCATCGATCGCCCGGGTCAGGCTGGCGTCGACATTGAGAGCGACCATCGGGATGCGGTTGATGCGCGCGAACTCGAACAGCGGCAGCCGGACGCTTGCAACCAGCCGCTCGGAGCGGCACAGGCAGCGGGCGGTGCCGACCAGCCGAGCGCGGCCGCGACAGCCAGAAGCATGGCGATCACGGCAGGCCGCGAGCACAGGACCAGCCGCGAAGTACGATAGCTATTCATGGCGCCGCTCCTGTCAAGTGTCGTTATGATGGCTGGCAGGGCCGGTTGCAGTTCCCTTGTTCCTGCCAAGGAGTATGATCGGTCATCAAGACTTTTTTGGAGGTTGCTGAATTGCCTATGGCTTCCGTTGGCCTTGTCGCCGAAATCGCCGCCGGACTGTGCGCAGCGCAGGCAAATGTTTCGCCGAAGTATTTTTATGACGCCGCCGGCTCGGCGCTCTTCGAGCGGATTACGCGCCTGCCGGAGTACTACCTCACCCGTACCGAAGCCAAGATCATCGAGACCCATGGCGAAGAGATGGCACGGCAGATTGGTCCCGGCGCGACGGTGATCGAACTGGGGGCCGGCAACTGCGAAAAGGCGCGAGCGCTGTGCGCGATGATCAGGCCCAGGTGCTTCGTTGCCATCGATATCTCGGCCGATTTCCTGCATCAGGCCGTCGATGGCCTGCGCGACGCCTTTCCTTCCCTCGATGTTCGCCCCGTCGTCGCCGATCTGCTGGGCGAGATTGTCCTGCCCGGCGATGTTCCGTCCGCCCGACGCCTGGTGTTCTACCCTGGTTCGTCGATCGGGAATTTCGACCC
>RRZU013209330.1_pt1 | contig 14526 bp, 15 predicted proteins | sample 2165561 | NCBI WGS metagenome assembly RRZU01 (sample SAMN10456909, study PRJNA506462) | wastewater metagenome | isolation source: wastewater sludge | place: USA: Moscow, Idaho
CGCGGCGCCGTCGCCATGGCGCTGCGCCAGAAGACCTACGTTACCGCCTTGCGCCAGTATCTGAACCAGTTGGCAGGGCAGGCCGAGATCGTCGGCGTGGCTATCGACGCGGCCGATACGCCGCTCGTTCAGTAGTGCATCGACGTTCGACGAAGGGAGAGAGACATGAACGATGAGATCGAAGCACGCCGCGCGGCAAAGCTCCACGCTCTGAAATCCGGATGCTGCATGTGGTCGCCGATCCTGCCGCCGGTCGCGGAAGAAACCGAAGAGGCGAGTGCCGCGTCCGAGGCAGGCGCCGGCGCGATGCCGTCATCCGGCGCATTGAACGGCACACGGATCAGCCCTGAGCTGGCACCGGTCGATTGATCGAATTAAATCCTGTGCCGGAGCTCAGACCTCTTCGCTCGCGCGTTCGCGCGTCTTGATCCTCAGCACGTGGATCGAAACGAGCAGCGCGATGGCGACCAGCGTGAAACGCAGCGCCCAGAGCCGGGTCGGTATGGCGAAGATCGCCGAGAGCGTGATGGAGATCCAGAGCAGCGAAATGATCGACACCTTGACGCGCAGGGGGATGCCGTGGCCGTCCCGGTACGCGCGCAGATAGGGGCCGAACAGCCGGTTGTGGTGGAGCCAGTCGTCGAGCCGCGGCGAACTGCGCGCGAAGCAGGCCGCCGCGAGCAGCAGGAAGGGCGTCGTCGGCAAGAGCGGCAGCACGATGCCGGCAACCGCGAGCATGACGCAGACCATCCCGGCGACGGTGAGCAGCGCGCGCAGTAGAGCCGAACGCGTTGGGGCGGGTTGGCTGTGGTCTTCGATCTTCTCCATCGTTTTGCGTGGGTCGTTTGCGGATGTGGCTATTGGATCGGAGTTGGTCCGCTCGAGTTCAAACGGCCACTCATGCGCGTGCGAGCGATTCGCAGCCGCGCCGGTAGAACTTCTCATACTCTTCGGCCGGAACGAAGGAGCCGCCGGTCGTCCAGAACACATGCGTCGCCCGCGGGTCGTTGCGCAACGTTGCGTCGAGCAGCCGGGCGCCGGCAAAGCACGCGGCGGCCGACGGTTCGATCTCGATGCCGCTTGTCTGGCGCAGGCGGGCGAGGGTGGTGAACAGCGCGTCGTCGGCGACGGTGTAGACGCCGGAAACGAGTTCATGCACCAGTTGATAGACGAGTTCAGACGCTTCGCTGACCGCGAGGCCGTCGGCTTCGGTGCGGTTGTCGAGGCCGATGTCGTAGACCGACTTCGGCCCGGTGGTCGAGGCCAGGCGGACAAGCATCGCCGGCGAGGCGCAGGGTTCGGCGAAATAGCAGTGCGCCGCGTCGCCGAAGACGTGCTTCAGGCCGAAGGTGATGCCGCCCGGCGCGCCGCCGACGCCGCAGGGCAGGTAGGCGACGAGCGGGTGGTCGGCGTCGACGGCGATGCCGAGGTCGGCGAGCTGGTTCTTCAGACGCAGCGCGGCGACGGCGTAGCCGAGGAAGAGGTTGAGCGAGTTCTCGTCATCGACGAAGTACGCGCGGCCGGAAGCGGCAGCGGCTGCGCGTCCGGCGGCGACGGCCGCGGCGTAGTCGCCGGTATGCTCGACGACCTCGACGCCGCGTTTCCTCAGCCGGTCCTTCTTCCATTGCTTGGCGTCGTGCGACATGTGCACGACGGCGTGAAAGCCGAGCGCCGAGGCCATGACGCCGATGCTGAGACCGAGGTTGCCGGTGCTGCCGACGGCGACGGTGTGCTGCGCGAACAGTTCACGCGCCTTGGTCGAGACAAGCTCCAGCGGATCGCCGCCGAGTGCGATCAAGCCGTGCTTGACGGCCAGCTGCTCGGCGTGCGCGAGCACCTCGTAGATGCCGCCGCGTGCCTTGATCGAGCCGGCAACCGGCAGGGCGTGGTCGGCCTTGATCAGGCTGCGGCCTTTGATTTCGACACCGGTCACCGGGTGTGCATCCGGCAGTTCGATCAACGGCGATTCGATCACGCCGCCGCTGGCGGCGAGTTCCGGGAACAGGCGGACGAGCGCCGGCCCCCAGCGGCGCAGCAGCGCATCGGCAGCTTCGATGTCGGCGAGGCCGATAACGTGCGTGGCGGCGACCTCGGCGAGCGCGCGCCGGACCGGTGCCCGCGCCGGGTTGAGCCAGAGCAGTGGCTCTCGTGCCTGCAGGCGCTGCGTGAGATCGATATAGGGGTCTGGTGCATCGTTCTGCACGGCGTTCGGCGAGGTCATGGCTTCCATCCTGATTGAGCAAAAAGGCGATTATAGAAGCCGCGTATCGCCGCCGGCAGCTGGATGCGCCGGCTGAATATCGAGAGAACGCGGCTTTTCGGAAGCGCACAAAAATCCAGCTGCTAATATGGAATCGGGTTCCCAAAGAACTCGTGGACCCTGCGTCAACCTGATGAAAAGCAAAGGGGTTAGCCAACTGCAGTACTTCCAGAACACCTTAAGACGAAAAGGAGTCGATGCCATGACAGTCATTACCATTTCCCGTGAATTCGGTAGCGGCGGCGATTTGCTGGCCGAAAAGGTTGCCCATGCGCTGGGTTATCACCTGGTAGACAAAGCCTTCGTCAGTGCGGTGCTTGGCCAGTACGGTCTGTCGGAATTCGATAGCGAGTACGAGAAGCAGCCCGGCTTCTGGGAAGGCTTCGACACCGAGAAGGCCGCACGGCGCGACACGATGGTACGCATGCTCAACCAGGTCGTGCGCGCGGTGGCCCGCCACGGCAACGTCGTCATTCTCGGGCGCAGCGGCTACGCCATCCTTGCCGGTCTGGCCGACGTGCTGCACGTGCGCCTGCAGGCGCCGCTCGACGATCGCATCGAACTCGTGCGCTACGAAATGAGCCTTTCGTTGATCGAGGCGAGGGCACTCGTCGAGGAAAAGGATAAAGTGCGCAAGGCCTTCATCGAATCGTTCTATCGCGTGCCCTGGGAGTCGTCGCACGCTTTCGACATCGCGCTCAACACGTCGCGTATTAGCGTTGACGTGGCAAGCGATTGGGTGGTTCAGGCGGCCAGGCTGCCGGCCTGCAACCTCGATGTGAAAATGACCACCAGGCAGCTCGAAATCGATGCAGTGATGCAGCAGGCGGTGAGCGAAAAACTGAGGTGCCCGACCGAGCACACGTGAGTTCGGGCGGGACGTTGTCCGTTCGTGGTCAGCGTGTCGCCCAAGGCAATTTCCTTCGCCGCATCGGGTCATGAGCGGGTGTCGTCACAAACGTCGATAGAACACCGGGTCGGGCGGGGAGAGCGGCTATACTGCCTGCCTTCCGGCGGGTCGTACCGCTTTCCCCAATCTCGACTTCGGCTTGTTTCTCATGGCGGCATCCAACACGCGCGTCAACTGGGCGCTCTTCTTTCTTCGTCTTGCGGTCGGCGGCATGGCCTTTCTCGCAGGCCTGCAGCCGCTCCTGCATTCGAGTATTCCGACAACGCTTGCGCAGGGCATCCAATGGGGGCTGCATCTCACCGAAATGCTCTGCGGCGTGTTCATGATCCTCGGCCTGTGGATGCCGGTCGCCAGCCTCGGGCTGACGTTGATCATCGGCTGGCCGCTGGTCGTTGGCTGGATCCACGGCGCGGCGGTTCTCGGCAATCTGCACGGTCTCTTCCTGCTGCTGGTGGCGCTGGCCTCGGCGCTTGGCGGCGCCGGCAAGTGGGCGGTCGGGCGCGGCTGAGTACGCGTTTTTTCGATGAACGATTCAACCCCATCGGTCCGCGTCCGCATCGAGTCGCTTGATCCTGCGCTCGACGCTGCGGCGGCCGCGTGGGCTGAGCGCCTGCATCTGCCGCTTGTAGGTGAGGCGGAAATCGCGCTGCAACTCGGGCCGGATGGATTGCAGCTCGTCGATCTCGCCGACGATGCGCCGGGGCCGGTGCGCGTCGATTTCGTCGAAGGCGCCGTGGCGCACCGGCGCTTGTTCGGCGGCGGCGCCGGGCAGATGATCGCCAAGGCCGTCGGTCTGCTGCCGGGGATTCGCCCGACGGTGGTGGACGCCACGGCCGGGCTGGGGCGCGATGCCTTCGTGCTGGCGCAGCTCGGCTGCACTGTGGCCCTGATCGAGCGCAATCCGCTGATCGCGGCATTGCTCGAAGACGGTTTGCAGCGCGCGGCGCGCGATACCGAAGTGGCGACTATCGTCGGCCGCATGCGGCTCGTCTGTGGCGACGCCATCGCGCTCCTGGGCGCGTGGTCTGAAGATCCGCCGCAGGTCGTCTACCTTGATCCCATGTTTCCGCACCGCGACAAGAGCGCGCTGGTAAAGAAGGAAATGCGCCTTTTTCGCCCCGTCGTCGGCGACGACGATGACGCGCCGGCCTTGCTCGCAGCCGCGCTGGCGCTGGCGACGCACCGCGTCGTCGTCAAGCGTGCGCGCAAGGCGCCAGCCATCGCCGGGCCGAAGCCGGCTTTCACGCTGGAAGGCAATTCGAGCCGCTTCGACATCTATGCGAAGAAGTCGCTGAAGGCGAAAGCAGGTACGTAAGTCGCGCCACGCGTTACCATGTGCAGCTTCTGCATGACCCCGGTAAACCCCGGAACTGACCGAACGCATCGCGCCATGATAACGACAATCCGCAAACCCCTCCGTCCGCTCCTCCTTGCGCTCTTGGCGCTGCTCTTCGCCGGAAGCGCGGCAGCCGAATGGATACAGCTCGGCCGGACCGAGAGCTTCCGCATCTATCTCGAGCAGAAGCAGATCCTGCGCAACGGCGATCTGGTGCAGATCTGGCAGCTGATGGACTTCACGGCCGCGCAGTGGGCCGATCCGCAGACGGTCGTCTGGTCGATCAGGACACTCGCCGAGTACGACTGCAAGGAGGCGCGTTTCCGCTCACTCGTCAGCGAGGCCTATTCCGAGCAGATGGGCATCGGCAAGCTGGTCGCCAAGGAGCAGCCGGCCGAGCCGCAGTGGGAACGCATCGAGGCCGGCGGCCCGCCGGACAAGATCCGGCTGGTCGCGTGCGGCGGCAAGGAGTAGCGTGCTGCCAACCGTTCGGCCCGAGCTTGTCGAAGGCCTTTCTGTGGTTCGACGCCCCGAAGGAAGTCCCCTTGGGGGACATACTCACCCCGCCAGGAACTCATCCGCCATGATCCACAACGCCGTCGCCGCAAGCAGTGTCGCCATCGTGTAGTTGAAAACGCGCAGGGCGAGCGGATCGCGCAGCGTGAGCCGCAGCTTGTCGCCGGCGAAGGCCCAGACGGCGATGCACGGCAGATTGACGAAGACGCTCATCACCGCCATCCATAGCACCGCTGTCCAGTTGCCGTGCGGCAGGAAGAGAATCGCGGCATTGAGCACCATCATCCACGCTTTGGGATTCACCCACTGAAAGAGCGCGGCGCCGAAGAAGCCGAGCGGCTGGCGTTTCTCGCTGTTGCCCGGCTGCCCGGCACCAGCCTGCCGCCTGGCCAGCCAGAGCAGATAGGCGCAACCGACGAAGACGAGCGGCAGGCGCAGTGCATCGAGCCAGGTCATCACCCAGGCCAGCAAGCCGGCGACGAGGACGATCTGGATGCCGACGCCGATGCTGATGCCGAGCATGTGCGGCAGCGTCCGGCGAAAGCCGAAATTGACGCCGCTCGCCGCCAGCATCAGGTTGTTCGGTCCGGGCGTGACGGACATGGTTGCCATGTAGGTGAGCAGGGGTAGGTCGATCATCGCGGGCCTCCGGCAGAAATGGAGTGCTCACTGTAGGTGATTCTGCTTGGTGGTTACAGGGTCAGAATTTGTTTATTCTACTGGGTACAGTTTCAACTAATTCGATCTGTACCCGGAGACTCGCATGCAATCTGTGCCCGCCGAATCCACGACAGCGCAAGGCAGCCCGAACGCGCTCTATCAAACCCTGGCCGACGAACTGCGCAGCGCGATCAGCGACGGCCGCTTGCCGGCCGGCGCGCGCCTGCCTTCGGTGCGCGAGACGGCGCGCAGCCGCGGCCTGAGCATCAACACGGTGCTCGCCGCGTACGCGCAGCTCGAAGCGCGCGGCCAGGTCGAAGCGCGCCCGCAGTCGGGTTACTTCGTGCGCTCGCGCCTGCCTTCGCCGCCGCCGCCCGTGCTCTCCGCGCGCCCCGCGAAGGCCAAGCCGGCCGACGCCTCGGTGCTCGACCGCATTTCGGCCGTCGTCGCCGCGCAGTCGAATCCGGATACCATCGATCTCTCGCTCGCCTGCCCGAAGAGCAGCGACTACTATCCGAACAGGCAACTGAGCCGCCTCGTCGCCGACCACGCGCGGCGCCGGCCGGAGCTGCTCACCGACTACTCGCTACCGCCCGGCTCGCTGCTCCTGCGCCGCGAGATTGCCCGCCACGCGCGCGACCTTGGCATGACGCTGGAGGCCGACGACATCATCCTGACCAACGGCTGCATGGAGGCGCTACAGCTCGCGGTGCGCGGCATCACGAAGCCAGGCGACACGATCGCCGTCGAGTCGCCGACCTACTTCAACCTGATCTCGCTCGCCGATCACCTCGGCCTGCGCGTGATCGAGGTGCCGACGCATCCCGACCAGGGCATGTCGCTCGACGCGCTCGAACTGCTGCTCTCGGAGAAGCGCGTGCAGGCCATCGTCGCCATGCCGAGCGTGCACAACCCGCTCGGTACCAGCATGCCGGTCGCCGGCAAAGAGCGCCTGGCCGAACTGGCGCACACCTATCGCGTGCCGGTCGTCGAGGATGCGCTGTACGCCGAGATGCAGTACGCGACGCCGCTACAGCCGACGGTGAAGTCCTTCGACCGTGACGGCTGGGTGATCCTCTGCACGTCCTACACCAAGACGCTGGCGCCGGGTTTCCGCATCGGCTGGATGGAGGCCGGACGCTACCAGCGGAGGATCGCCAGCCTGAAATTCACCGCCTCGGTCGCGCAGCCAGCGTTTCTTTGCGAGGTGTTGGGTGCATTCCTGGAATCGGGCGGCTACGCGCAGCATCTGCGCCGCTTGCGCCGCGTCTACGCCGGCCAGGTCGACCGCCTGCGCGGGCTGATCGACGACGCCTTCCCGGTCGGGACGCGCGCCACCGAGCCGACCGGCGGTTTTCTCGTGTGGGTCGAACTGCCCTCAGGCTGCGACGCCAACCGCCTGTGCGACGACGCGCTGGCGCGCGGCATCACGATCACGCCGGGCAGCCTGTTCTCGCCGTCGGGCCGACATGAGCGGCACATCCGCCTTTCGGGCTGCTACAACTTCTCGGATCGCCATGTGCATGCGCTGATGACGCTCGGCGAGCTGGCGCAGGCGCAGCTGGGCGGGTGATCACGCGGTCAGTGTTCCTTGCCGTCGATGCGCGCCTGCGTAAGGAAGGGCACGTAGCGCCAGGCGAGGACGGTAAAGCCGATCAGCCAGCAGGTCGCCGCGAGATGTAACCAGTGCAGGTACCACGCCGGATGCAGCTGCGGTGCGACGGTGCGCACCATCAGGCCGACGATCATGATGCGCAGCACCCACTTGTCGAGGCTGTCGAAGGCAACCTTGCGCCCGGTGTGGCCCTTGGCGATGCGCACGATCATCGCCGGAATCACCAGCCCCATCGCACCCAAGGTGAAGACATGGACCGAGAGCGTGCCGACCCAGGCCGGTTCGATCGTCTGGTCGAGGAGCTTGAGCACCAGCTGCGTGGCGATGGCGAGATAGCCGAGGTACATGATGCCGAGGTCGATCCGCCGCAGGGCGAGCTGCGGCTTCCAGAACACGAAGCGGACGAGCATCAGCACGGCGAGTACGAGACCGATCCAGCCGGGAACCGGCGCGGCCATGAAGCTTGCCGGCACGAGCAGCACGGCGAGCGACTTGATCGTCGTGTCCAGAGCCGGATGGCGCAGGATGTCGACGCTGAACACGTTGCGCATGAACTGCGTCAGCGTGCGTTCGAACATGACGAGGAACGCGATCCGGAAGAGGGCTATCGTCATGTCGATGCCGTTCTGGAAATGGTCGGCGCTGAGCAGGACGTTCTTGGCGATCAGGAAGGCCGGCAGCATGACCAGGAAGAAGTAGTTGTCCGGGTAGGCGTCCTTCTCGCGGTGCCGGAGCAGAGAGAAGAGCAGCATGACGACGATCGACGTCAGGAACAGGTTGTTGGCGACGAAGAACACGGTGGGCGGTAGCGCGCCCTGAAACCAGACGGCGGCGCGCTCGACGAGCCAGACGGCGACGAGGTAGATCAGCGCGAGGCCGTGATAGCCGCGGATCTTGACCCAGTTTTTGGTGGCGGTGAGCAGGAAGCCGCCGAGCACCGCCCAGCCGAAGCCGAAGAACATCTCGTGCGCGTGCCACTGGATCGACGAAAATGTCGTCGGCGGCATGGGCAGCGTACCGGAAAACATCAGCGACCAGATCAAGGGCAGGGACAGGCCGGACAGGCAGGCCAGAATGAAAAATGGCCGGAATCCGACCAGCCAGAGCGGGTGTTTCTCAATCATCAGTTATCTCCTCGCGCGCTTCGACCGCGCTCGGTGCTCAGAATTCCGCGGGACAGTCGAAAGTGAGCGTCTCGCCAGTTTCAGGGTGCGCGAACGAGAGGTATTCGGCATGCAGCTGGAGACGGTCGGCCTTGGCCAGCGCCTGTTCGGTGGCGTAGAGCGTGTCGCCGAGGATCGGGTGGCCGAGCGACTGCATGTGTAAGCGCAACTGGTGCGTGCGCCCGGTTTCCGGCGTCAGCGCGACGCGCGTCGTATGCGTTGCGGCGTCGTAGCTCAGCACGCGATAGAGCGTCAGCGACGGTTTGCCGATGGTGAAATCGACGATGTGGCGTGGGCGGTTCGGCCAATCGACGATGAGCGGCAGATTGACTTCGCCGGACTCGCTTTCCATGCGGCCGTCGACGACCGCAACGTAGCGCTTCTCGACCTTGCGGTCCTGGAACAGGATGCTCAGGCTGCGATGCATCGCCTTGCCGCGCGCCAGCACGAGCAGGCCCGAGGTGTCGTAATCGAGCCGGTGCACGATCAGCGCGTCCCGGTACTGTGTCTGCACGCGGCGGATCAGGCAGTCCTGCTTCTCCTCGCCGCGCCCGGGGACCGACAGCAGGCGGCTCGGCTTGTTGGCGACGAGCAGCGAAGCGTCGGCGTAGAGCAGGGTGAATTCGTCGCTGACTGGAATGGCGTCTTTCAGTTGGTGCATGGTTCTCGGTGGCTGCGGGTGCATTTGGGGCGCGTATTGTCTCGCATTTCGCCATCGCCACGACGTCGGCAAATCCACTAAGATGGAACGGCTTTTCTGGAGATTTTTCGCCATGACCATTCCCGAACTGAACACCATCGAGATCGTCCTGCACGGTCCCGATTCACACGACGCGCACATCGCCGAAGTCCGGCTGAGCCGTCCCGATCGCTCCAATGCCATGAACGACGCCATGTGGCACGAGCTGCGCAAGGCCTTCCAGTGGGCAGACGCGGAAAGCGAAGTCCGTGTCGTCCTGCTCACAGGCGCCGGAAGGCATTTCTGCTCGGGGATCGACCTCTCGTTGCTGGCCAACGTCCAGGCCGTTGTTGACCATGCCGACCCGGTGCGCAGCCACGAACGCCTGCGTCGCCTGATCCTCGACATGCAGGATTGTCTGACCAGCGTCGAGCGTTGCCGCAAACCGGTGATCGCCGCGATCCAGGGCGCGTGCATCGGCGCCGGTGTCGATCTGGTGACGTGCTGCGACATGCGCTACGGTGCGGCCGATGCGCAGTTCTCGGTGCGCGAAATTGACGTCGGCATGGTGGCCGACGTGGGAACGCTGCAGCGCTTGCCGCACCTGGTGCCCGATGGTGTCGCGCGCGAGCTTGCGTTCACCGGCCGCATGCTCGACGCCGGCGAAGCGCAGGAGATCGGCCTGATCAATCGCGAGTTCGAGACGCACGAGGCTTTGCAGGAAGGCGTGAAGAAGATCGCGCGCTCGATTGCCGGCAAGTCGCCGCTCGCCGTCCGCGGAACCAAGGAGATGCTCAACTACGGCCGCGATCATTCTGTGGCCGACGGGCTCAATTACGTGGCGACCTGGAATGCGGCGATGATGATGTCGGCCGATCTGTCCGAGGCGATGGGCGCCCAGCGCGAGAAGCGCGTGCCGAAATTCGGGGACTGAATCCAGGGCAAATCACTTCTCGATGACCGTCTTTCTCCATCAGGTAGCGCTCGCCGCGCCGCTGTTTTTGCTTGTCTTCATCGGCTACGCGCTGATGCGTCTGACCCGCTGGCCGGTCTCGATTTCACACGCCCTGACGCGCTTCGTCTTCTCCGTGGCGCTGCCGGCCACGCTGTTCCGCCTGCTCTGCGACTTTTCCAAGCTGCCGCCGGTCGATGCGCGCCTCCTCATCGCCTTCTTTGGCGGCTGTCTGATCGTCTTCGGTATCGGCCGCATGATCGCGTGGAAGGTCTTCGCACTCGACGGCGTCGCGCAGTCGGTGTTCGCGCTCGGTGGCGTGTTCTCCAACAACCTGATGCTCGGCCTGCCGCTCGCCAAGGCGGCGCTCGGTGAGGCGGCCTTGCCGTCGGTGGCGCTGGTGCTGGTCTTCAACTCGCTGATCCTGTGGTCCCTGCTGACCGTGTCGGTCGAGTGGGCGCGCCACGGCAGCCTGTCCTTCAAGGGCTTCGCCAAGACGCTGCGCGCCGTGCTGGCCAATCCGATCATCATCGGCATCCTGTCCGGCACCGCGTTCGGCCTTTCCGGCTGGCAATTGCCCAGGGCGATCGACCTGCCGCTCGGCATGCTCGGGCAGGCGACGGTCCCGCTGGCGCTCATCGCGCTGGGCATGGGCCTGTCGGAATACGGGGTGCGTGCCGACTGGCGGATCAGCCTCGCCATCAGCGCGATCAAGCTCATCGTGCAGCCGCTCGTCGTCTGGTCGCTCGCGCAATTGCTGGGACTGCCGTGGATGGAGACGCAGGTCGTCGTCCTGCTCGCGTCGATTGCCACGGGCGCGAACGTCTATCTCATGTCGCGCCAGTTCAAAACGCTCGAAGGTCCGGTGGCGAGCAGCCTGGTGCTGTCGACGGGCCTGGCGGCGCTGACGACGCCGCTGGTCCTGACATTGGCCGCTTAGCGTCAGCGCGTGCGCAAAAGCGCAGAATTTGTACTTTCCAGGCCCAAATGCACCAAGGGGGGGCTCGATGAGCGATAATGCCGGATTGGCTTCATCTTGATACTCCCGTCGCGGACTCGGGGCGGAAGGTTGTAGTGGAAGGATACTGAGAATGCGTGTAGATGATTTCCGTCTGATGTTCGGCAAGCGAGAGTTCGTGCCGATCATGATCGGTGGCATGGGCGTCGATATCTCGACTGCCGGACTGGCGCTGGAGGCGGCTCGTCTGGGCGGAATCGGCCATATCTCCGACGCGATGGTCAATACGATTACCGACCGGCGCTTCAACACCAAGTTCGTCAAAGAGAAACTGAAGCAGTTCAAGTTCAACGTCGCCAACATCGACAAGTCCCTGGTCAAGTTCGATCTCGGGCAACTGGCCGAGGCGACCCGCCTGCACATCGGCAAAACGATGGAGGCCAAGCGCGGCGCCGGACTCATCTTCGTCAATATCATGGAAAAGCTGACGATGAACGCGCCGAAGGAAACGCTGCGCGTGCGCATGCGGGCGGCGCTCGACTCCGGCATCGACGGGATTACGCTGGCGGCCGGCCTGCACCTCGGCTCGTTCTCGCTGATCGAGGATCACCCGCGATTCCGCGACGCCCTCCTTGGCATTATCGTCTCCTCGTCGCGCGCCTTGCAGCTGTTCATCCGCAAGAACATGCGCAGCAATCGCCTGCCCGACTATGTCGTGGTCGAAGGCCCGTTGGCCGGAGGCCATCTCGGCTTCGGCATGGATTGGGCCAAATACGATCTGGCAACGATCATGGCCGAGATCAAGGCCTGGTTACAGGCCGAGAAGCTCAATATCCCCCTGATCCCGGCGGGCGGCATATTCACCGGCAGCGATGCGACAGCCTTCCTTGAGAATGGCGCGTCGGCCGTTCAGGTGGCGACGCGCTTCACCGTGGCCAGGGAGTGTGGCCTCCCGGAGGACGTGCAACAGGAGTACTTCAAGGCCAGCGAAGACCAGATCGAAGTCAATCAGATCTCGCCGACCGGTTATCCGATGCGCATGTTGAGCAACAGCCCGGCGATCGGCGATGGCATCCGCCCGAACTGCGAGGCTTATGGTTATCTGCTTGACGCCAACGGCGGCTGTTCGTATATCAACTCCTACAACCGCGAGTTGGAAGCAAATCCTGGCCTCAAGCGCTTGTCGGTCAAGGACAAGACTTGTCTATGTACGCAGATGCGGAATTTCGACCTGTGGACCTGTGGCCACTACACCTACCGGCTCAAGGATACGACGCGCAAACTTGAAGACGGGACGTACCAGTTGTTGAGCGCCGAGCATATCTTCCACGACTACCAGTACAGTACCGACAACAAGATCGCCCTGCCTGACTAGCCGTTCCGGTGTCCGCGCTGTCGTCGTTGGACGTCGGCGCGATCTCCGGCTATGGTGAATTGGCAGTTTTCATAACCTCTAACCGGGGAGTCATTCAAGTGGGCAATAAGCTTTACGTCGGCAACCTGAGTTACGGCATCAAGTCGAGTGATCTGGAGCAGATGTTCGCCGCGCATGGGGCGGTAACTTCGGCACAGGTCGTTTCCGACCGGGAAACGCAACGCTCGAAGGGTTTCGGCTTTGTCGAGATGGGCTCGGAGTCGGAGGCTTTGGCAGCGATTGCGGCACTCAACGGCAAGAGCGTTGAAGGTCGTGCATTGACGGTGAACCAAGCTCGGCCGCATGCGCCTCGTTCGCAAGGCGGTCTTGGCGGCGCCCAGCGTCGTACCGGTGTGCGTGGCCCTTACGGAACTGGGCGTGCCGGTACGGGTGGTGGGAATCGTCACTAGCTCCGCGTTCAGCCTTCGCCGGTTTCCAATTTAGCTTCGCGGGTATGCGAGGCGTTTTGACGTTTTTCAATCATGCTGAGTTATCGCCACGCCTTTCATGCCGGCAACCATGCCGATGTCCTCAAACACCTCGTTCTCGTTCAACTGACGCAGTATCTCGGGCAAAAGGAAAAACCTTTCTGGTACATCGATACGCATTCGGGAGCTGGTGCTTATGCGTTGGATTCCGGGTATGCGGCAAAGCAGGCCGAGTACAAGGAAGGAATCGGTCGCTTGTGGGTGCGCAACGATTTGCCGCAGGTCCTGGCTGACTACGTCGGGTTTGTGCGGCGTCTGAATCCGGATCGCCGGTTGCTGGTCTATCCCGGTTCGCCGTATTTTGCGTTGTGGACCCTGCGCGAGCAGGATCGACTTCGGCTCTTCGAACTGCACAGCAAGGATGCCCGGCTGTTGCAGGAAAACTACAATGATGCCGGCAAGCAGGTTATCGTCGAACCGACGGACGGCTTTGCCGGACTCAGGGCCTTGTTGCCGCCGCCGCCCCGCCGCGCACTTGCCCTCATCGACCCGTCGTACGAGGAGAAGCAGGACTACGACCGCGTGTTCAAGTCGCTGAAAGAGGCGCTATCGCGCTTCCCCGGCGGTATGTATGCCTTGTGGTATCCGCAACTGACGCGCCTGGAGGCGCATGAACTCCCTGCGCGATTGAAGAATCTCCCGGCAAAGAGTTGGCTGCATGTGGCGTTGCGCGTCAAGGAGCCGGCTAAAGGTGGGTTCGGCATGCACGGCAGCGGGATGTTTGTCCTCAATCCGCCGTGGACATTGCACGCTACCCTGGCGGAGGTGATGCCTTATCTTGTTTCAGTGCTGGGACTCGACAGCGGCGCTGGTTACTCCCTCGAACAAAAGGAGAGCTGACGGGCAAGCGGTCGAGTCCTCTTGGGTTCGGCGCGAGCGGATGCCAATGGCGCGTTCTTGGCTTGCGTCCGGCCTTGCCGTGTGCGAAAAAAGTCAGCCGACCTTCTTTGTGTGCAGAAGATAGTTTACTGAGGTGTCGCGGCCCAGGCTGTAGGTTTGTGTGATCGGGTTGTAGCTGAGTCCGATCAGTTCGGAGGGTTCAAGTCTCACGCTTTTCGACCAGCGGGTGAGTTCCGACGGCTTGATGAACTTCGCATAGTCGTGCGTTCCCTTCGGCAGCATCTTGAGCACATACTCGGCTCCGATCACGGCCAGCAAGTAAGCCTTCAGGTTACGGTTGATGGTCGAGAAGAAAACATGGCCACCCGGTTTTACCAAAGCGGCGCATGCGGCGATGGTACTCGCCGGGTTAGGGACGTGTTCGAGCATTTCCATGCAACTGACGACGTCAAAACTCGCCGGTGACTGCTCGGCGAGTTGTTCGGCCGATACTTCGAGATACTCGACCGAGTTTCCGCTCTCCATCAGGTGAAGTCGCGCGACCGCCAGGGCGTTGCTCGACAGGTCGATACCGGTGACTTCGGCACCTTTGACGGCCATGCTCTCGGAAAGAATTCCGCCTCCGCAGCCGATGTCCAACACTCTCTTGCCGGCGATGCTCGCGTGTGAGTCTATCCATTCGAGGCGAAGCGGATTGATCTGATGCAGCGGTTTGAACTCGCTCTCTGGATCCCA
>RRZU011662467.1_pt1 | contig 14520 bp, 14 predicted proteins | sample 2165561 | NCBI WGS metagenome assembly RRZU01 (sample SAMN10456909, study PRJNA506462) | wastewater metagenome | isolation source: wastewater sludge | place: USA: Moscow, Idaho
AGCTACAAATTATGAAGATCAAGATTTGTTAAGAAAACAGAGTGATTTAGCTTCATTTATTGATTTTCATAATGCTTGGGATCTAGATAACATGATAGAAAGAGTTTTGGTTGAATTTCAATTAAAAGAATATGAAAACAAAGATGTAAACATGTTAAGTGGAGGAGAACAACGTAGAGTTAGCCTCGCTGGACTAATTTTAAAAAAACCAGATGTTCTACTTTTAGATGAGCCTACAAATCATCTTGATGTTTATATGGTTGAATTTTTAGAAGAATTACTTTTAAAAAATAACTTTACTCTACTTTTCATCTCTCACGATAGATATTTTATTGATAATATTGCTACAAGTGTTGTTGAAGTTGAAGGTGGAGAATTAAGACGTTTTAATGGAGGATACTCTGCTTATTTAGAACAAAAAGCTCAAATCTTATCAAATATGCAAAAAGAGCATGAAAACCTTCTAAGACTTGTAAAACAAGAAGCTCACTGGATGCAACATGGAGTTACTGCAAGAAGAAAAAGAAACGAAAGAAGAAAAGCTGAATATTTTGATTTAAAACAAAAAGCAAAAACAAATCCGGCAGTAATAAAAAAAATGAGCATAGAACTTCAAAGAGAGCAAAAATCTTTTAATAGTGAAGAAAAACAACAAAATAAGAAAAAAATGCTCTATGAACTTGATAATGTATACAAAACATTGGGTGAAAAAGAGTTAATCAAAGATTTTACTACTAGAATTCTACAAAAAGATACTATTGCAATAGTTGGACCAAATGGAAGTGGAAAATCAACTCTACTTAAAATTTTTATGGAAAAACTAAAAATAGACAAAGGAACTTTTAAAAAAGGTGATTTCCAAATAGGTTACTTTGATCAACAAAGAGAGATGCTAGATGACAACAAAACTATTATGGAGATTTTCTGTCCAAATGGTGGAGATAGAGTAGTTTTAGATGATGGAAGAAATATGCATGTTTTTGGATACTTGAAAAATTTTCTATTTCCAAAAGAGTATTTAGATAAAAAAGTAGGTGTTTTAAGTGGTGGTGAAAAAAATAGAGTTGCCCTTGCACTACTATTTACAAAAAGAGTTGATTGTCTGATTATTGATGAGCCTACAAATGATTTAGATATTCCTACAATCAATATTTTAGAAGAGTATCTACAAAATTTTCAAGGTGCACTAATATTTGTATCACATGATAGGTATTTCGTAGATAAGATTGCAAAAAAACTATTTGTATTCAAAGGAAATGGTCATATTATGGAAAGTTTCCAGCCATATAGTGAATATTTACAAATAGAAAAAGAGCTAAAAGAGCTTGATTCTTTAGAAGTTGAAATAGAAAAAGACAAAACTACTTCAAAAGTTGTAAATGAACCGAAAAAACAAACTAAATTATCATATAAAGATCAAAGAGAATATGATATTTTACCCAAAGAGATTGAAGATCTTGAAAATAAGATTGCCGAATTAAATAACTGCTTAGCTGATCCAAAATGTTATGAAAAGATGGGAATTATAGCACTTTCAAAAGAGCTTGAAGATACAAAAACTATCTATGAAGAAAAAGTTGAAAGATTCCTACATCTTGAAGAGTTAATTGAAAGTTTTAACAATTAAAATAATATAATTTTACATTAAAAAAGGAGAAAAAATGAGTTTAAAAGAAAAATTAAATGAAGATTTAAAACAAGCGATGAGAGATAAAGAGGTTGTAAAAAGAGATTCTATTAGAGCTATTAATACAATGGTTAAGCAAGTTGAAGTTGATGAAAGAAGAGTTTTAGATGATGCTGAAGTTATAAAACTTATTCAAAGAGGTATCAAACAAAGAGAGGAAGCAATTTCTCAATATAGCGCTGCTGGAAGAGATGATTTAGTTCAAAAAGAGCAGGAGCAAGTTGATGTATTTATGCAGTATTTACCAAAACAACTAAGTGATGATGAATTAGAAACTGGGATGAAAGAAATAATCAGTGAAGTTGGAGCAACTAGTTTAAAAGATATGGGAAAAGTTATGGGAGCAGCTTCAAAGAAATTTGCAGGTGTTGCAGATGGAAAAAGAATAAATGAGATGGTAAAAAAACTTTTAGGATAAAAAAATGCAAGAATTCTTTGAAAATCTGTGTGAAATAGAAAAACTTGAAATTAAAAAAAATCAGATAAATTCTGCGGAAGGGCTAATTTTTCTTCTTTTAAAAAGAGCCCCTAGAAAAAATGTAAGAGTTTTAGTAAATATTTTAAAACAATCTTTACTTCCTTCTATTAGCCAAGATGAAAATAAAGAGCTAGAAGAATTATTTTTAGAAATAGATAAAAATGAAAATTTAATTTTTGAAAAAGAAGTACAAGAAAAAATTGAACAATTTATTTCACAAAGATTTGAAAAAGACAAACAAGTAATTATTGAAAAAACTTCTGATCTTTCAAAACTTGTTTTTATAATGGAAGAATTTTTAAATGAAGCCATTTCAAGTAGTGGAAATGGCTCTAAAAATGTATTAAATATAAAAGAAAAATTAAAATCTATAGATATAAATGATGGTAGTTTAGAAACTCTTTCTATGGTTCAAGCAGAACTAATAAATGCGGCTTCTTCAATAGAAGAAGAGATGAACAAAGTTTCAAATAAATTGCAATCAGGAAAAACAAAAGTTCAAGACCTTGAAGATAAAATAAAAAATCTTGAAGATGAACTAAAGAAAACGAAAAATGAAAGTATGAGAGATCATTTAACTGGTCTTTTAACAAGAAAAACATTTTTTGAAGAATTAAAAAGAATAGATAGTTCATATGAAAGAATGGGAACACAATATGCAATTATTTTCTTTGATATAGATCATTTCAAAAAGATAAATGATACATTTGGCCATGAAGGTGGAGATATTGTATTATCAACTTTTGGAAAAATTCTAAACAAAAGTATTAGAGATTTAGATATAGTTGGAAGGTATGGTGGTGAAGAATTTATCGCTATTGTTCATTTTAAAGAGACAAAAGAGCTTTTACTTTTCTTAAAAAGAATCAAATCAATAGTTACTGAAAACAATTTTATATACAAAGATAAACAACTAAAAGTTACTTTTTCTGCTGGTGTAACTATTAGAAATAGCTACAAAAACTATGATGAAGCTATAAATAAAGCAGATAAGCTACTTTATGAAGCAAAAAAATCTGGTAGAAATAAAATTATTTTAGAAAATGGAATGGAATTTTAATTCCATTTTTAAATTAAATATTAAAAAATGTATATCTAAAAGTTGAACCCTCATTCTCTTTAGAAAATACATCTATTTTAATATTGTTTTTAATACAAATATTCTTTACAATACTAAGCCCTATTCCAAAACCACCTGTAATTTTATCACCTCTATAATACCTTTCAAAAAGTTTTGAAACATCTTTTATTCCAATTCCTTCATCTTTAAACTCTAAAATAAAACCTTCATCTATTTTTTCTAATTTTACAAAAATTTTTGATTCTTTATTTGAGTATTTTATTGCATTTGAAAGATTATTATCAATTATTCTATAAGCTTCTATTTCATTAAATTTTATATTTATATTTGGTTCTATATTTTTAAAAATTTCTATATTTTTTGCATTTGCTAAATCATTAAAAAAATCTACTCTTTTTTCAAAAAATAAAGAAAAATCCATATCTCTTCTTTCATTTTTTACTTCATTTTGTTGCATATAATATTCTAAATCTTCATAAATAACTGTCATATTTTTTAAAGCTGATTTAACTCTTAAAATATTCTTATCATTTTTTAATCTCAAAGATAACATATCAATATTTATTCTTGCAACCCCAATAGGTGTTTTTAATTCATGCATTGCATCTTTTAAAAAATTATCTAAATACTCATTTAATTTTCTATAAGGTTCAATACTTTGTTTAATTACAAAAAAAGATAACAAAAATATAAAAAAACTAACTATTATAAAAAGTATTAAACAGTTGTAAATAACTTCACTATAATCAATATTTTTGCAAATAATCAAATAATTATTATCTAAAATATTATTTAGCTCTCTTTTAAAACAAAGTCTTTCATTAGATTCATTAAAATCATCTTCAAAAAAATCTAAAGAAAGATTTGTAAAAAATTTCTCTTTTTTATTTTCATCATATAAACTAGAGTAAAATATATTTGATCTAGGAAAATAAAAAACTTCTCCATTTTGTTCTAAAAAATTCTCTATTTTTTTAACTACTTGATTAGAATAGCTTTGTAAGTCAAGTTTATCTTTTATATCTTGATTTTTTATACTTGCATCTATATAAAAATAGATTGGTATAAAAGCTATTAAAAGAGTTATCAAACCTTGAATTAAAATATATTTAAAATCACTTTTATTACTTTTCAATCTTATATCCCAAAAATCTTTTTGTAACTATAAAATTATTATTTGTTTTTTCTCTAACTCTTTTTATGCACATTCTAATATCAGCATAAGAAATTTCTTTATTTTCCCATACATTTTCATGTAAATTCTCAATTGATACAAAGAAACCTCTATTTTGTACTAAAAAAGCTACAAGTTCAAGCTCTTTTTGTGATAGCTCTACTATAACATTATCTACAGATAAAACCATTTTCTTTATATTAAATTTATATCCAAATTGTAATGTTATACAATCTTCATTACTTTGGAAATAATTTTTTATTTGTTGTTCAATCCTATGCTTTAATTCAATCATATCAAAAGGTTTTCTTATATAATCATTACAACCTAAAGTATAACCATGACTTAAATCTTTTATATCTGTTAATGAAGTTAAAATTATTATTGGAGTATCAATATTTGATTCTCTTACATACTTAACAAGAGAAAAACCATCTATTTTTGGAACTCTTATCTCAAGTAAAAGCAAATCATACTTTGTTTCAAATATAGCGTTTAACGCATCTTCTCCATTATCAAAATCATCTACAACAAAATCTAATTCTTCTAAAAACTCTTTTATCGACTCTTTATATAAAAAATCATCTTCTAATAACAATATCTTTATCATTTTATTATTATCTCTTTATTTATATTATTATATTTTCTTTCACTATCATTTAAATTAAATTCCCCATGATAATTATAATTTGGCAAATATACAAAGTTTTTTACAAATTTCTCAAAACAAACCACTAAAACACCTGCATTTTTATTTCCAAAATTTCCTAAAGGTATTTTTGAATAAATTTTAGAATCTTGTTCAATAAATAATTTATCACTATTTAAAACTTCTTTTATAAGTTCTTTATTAAATTTATCAAAACTATTTTGTAATAATACAAATTCTTCAATATGCTTATTCTCTTTATATGAAGTAGCAATATTCAAAAAATCTTTTTCAAGCAAAATCATCGATGATATACCCAAATTTTTTAGCCTGTAAATAAAATCTTTAAAATCAATAATTATCTCTATAGATCCTAAGAATTCATTATTTTTATCATAAATTGGAGCTATTGCTTTAACATTAAATCTTTTTCCTAATTCATTAGAAACAAATGGTTTATTTGAGCTCTTAACTTTTACTAGTCCTTCCCTAAAACTAGTTAAATTCTCTCCAAAATTCTTATTTTCCCAACTTCTAGTAAAAACTTCAAGATTTTTTGTATGAATTTGTACGTCAATATCTTGATTTGTATAGGTTTTAATAATCTCTAAAAGTTTTAAAAGCTCTTTTTTTAACTCTTTTGGATTGTTATCATCAAGATTTTTTACTATATCTTGATTCTTTGAAAATATTAAAGCTAAAGAAAGGGCTTGTTTTTTCTGATTTTCTAATTCATCTTCAACTATTTTCATTTGATTAGAAACAAAAATATCTAGTTCTTTTTGATTAAGTATTGTGTTATATCTATTTAAAAAAAATAGTAAAATTGAAATCAATATTAAAAATGATATTAAGAATTTTTTGTAAGATATTTTAATTGGGGGTATCATATAGATACCACCAATTTATTTAATAATTTTTCCATAAGGTCCAAATTTGTACTCTTTTGATTCAATTCCTTCTCTATATGTATCAGGAGCTTTTACAACTTCATCAGGGAAATCTTTATCTCTATTTGCTTTTTCTGGTCTAAAGTGACTATCATCATTCATATAAGCAGCAACATTATAAGCTTCTTCGTCTGTTAAGATAGGACTATCTTTAGATGCACCTAAAGGCATATTACTTCTAATAAAATCTGCTGCTTTAAGTGTTCTATACATTCCAGCACCTTTATTGTAGCTATCTTGTCCCCATAGTGGTGGATTTATATAACCTGTAGCTAAACCTTCATTTTTTATCCCCTCACCGTTTGTACCATGACATGAAGCACAATGAGTATCATATACAACTTTCCCTTTTATAGGATCTGCCGCTTTTTGTTTAATCATTTTTCTATCAACTTTATAAAGTTCTCTTTCTTGAAGCTTATTTGCAGCTCCTAGAGGAATACCTTGACTTAACCAAAACATATATGTTTCAATAGCTTTCATCTCTTTACTGTCAAGTGGTAATGCTTTACCATTCATACTTCTTGTCATACATCCATTGATTCTATCAGCCAATGTTCCAATACTATCACCTCTTGCTCCATATTGTGGGAATGATGCATAAGTTCCAACAAATGTCCCTGCATAAGGTTTTGTACCTGCTTCTAAGTGACAATTTTGACATGTTAAATTATTTCCTGCAAATCTCATTTTTTCATCACTTACTTCAGGACCTATATATTTAGGAGTATTAACTACCAACTCCTTTCCATATTTAACCATTTCACCAAACTTATTATCTGGAATTGTACTCTCATCTGAAATTTTGTATTCAAGTTTTCCCTCATACTTAAATCCAGTATCTTGTCGTTTTGCTAACTCTTTTGCATCAAAAGCACTTAACGAAGTTGCTGCTAATGCTATTAAAACTGTAATTGAAACTAACTTTCTCATAAATCTTTCCTCCTATATTTATTAGAACCGTATCATAACAAACAAAGATAACATTAAAGTAACAAAATCAAAATAACTTTTCTTGTCCCAACCTATAAATTGCAAAATCGTATTTAACGGGATCAGAAGAATCAAACTCTTTTAATTTTTCTGAAACTTCAATAGCAGATTTCAAATTATAATTTTTATTTTTCAAAAGTCCAAACTTTTGCGAAATCCTAAAAGTATGAGTATCCAAAGGTAAAATTAAATCCTTTTTCTCAATACTTTTCCAAAGTCCCAAATCAATGTTATCATCTCTAACCATCCATCTAAGATACATATTCCACCTTTTATAAGGAGCATTTGAGTCTTTTATAATTCCATTTTTATCTCTTTTTAAAGGATTTCCAACCAAAAAGTCAAAGCCTTTTGAGCTATAAGAAGAAGTGAGCCTAATTTTTTGTATTAAAAAGTCAATACCATCTAAGACATTATTCTCTTTTTTATAAGCTTCATAAAAACTATTTTCCAAATTATATTCTTGTTTTAATCTTCTAAAAGTTTTAAAAACTTCAATTACATCCTTACTACTTTGGAATCTATAATAATGATTTTTAAGCTCCTTTTCTATTCGCTCTTCACTTTGCTCTAACAAAGAAAAATCCAAGCTATCCAAAAATTTAACAACTAACTTTGCATTTCCATAAGCGAACAAAGCACATAAAAGTATTGCATAATCATTATTTTGTCTTCTAGCAACCAAAAGTGGGTCAGGTTTATCATAGTTTATTTCAAAAGTAGTATTTCTAGAATTTACTTCTATATCTAACAGTTCTTTTATCTCTTTATCTTTTTTTGTCATTTTTTACTCAAATTATTTTTAGATATAATAACTAAAATTTAATTAGGAATATAATGACAAATATATTAATTACAGGTTGTTCAAGTGGTATTGGACTTGAAACTGCACTCTTTTTAAAAAAACAAAATGTAAAAGTATATGCAAGTGCAAGAGATGAAGATGATGTAAAAATGTTACAAGATTTGGGATTAAAAACTTTTAAAATTGATGTTACAAAAAAAGATGAAATAAGTTTTGCTCTAAATGAAATTTTAAAAGAAGATAAAAAACTTGATTGTGTTTTTAATAATGCAGGATTTGCAATCCCTGGAGCAGTTGAAGATATAAACACTGATTTTTTAAAAGAGTTATTCGATACAAATTTCTTTGGATTACATGAAGTAACAATCCAAGCTATGAAAATATTTAGAAATCAAGGTTATGGGAAAATTGTTCAACATAGTTCTGTTTTAGGAATAATCTCTTTAAGATTTAGAGGAGCTTACAATGCAAGTAAATACGCTATCGAAGGACTATGTGATACATTAAGACTTGAAACTTTAAATAGTAATATTTTTATAAGCACAATAAATACTGGACCAGTAACATCAAAATTTAGAGAAAACTCTTTGATAAATTTCAAAAAACACATTAGTATAAAAAATAGCTTTTGGAAAAGTGCTTACGAAAGTGAGCTTAAAGCTAGACTTGAAAGTAGCGATGATAAAGGAGCTTTTACTCTTCCTCCAAGTAGCGTTGCTAAAGTTGTTTTAGAAATATTAAAAAGTCAAAAACCAAAACCAAGATATTACGTAACAAAAGCTACATATATTCTAGGTTTTGCTAAAAGAATTTTATCTCAAGGATTGCTTGACAAATTGTTAGTAAAGATTTAACTCTTTACTACCTCTTTTTTATTTGCTAAATTTTGTAAATAGTCACTTATTTGAATTAAACAAAAAGTTATTATAAATATCATAAGTCCAGGGAAAAAACTAAGCCACCAAGCAATATCAATAACAGCTTTTCCATCACTTAATAAACTTCCCCAAGACATATTAGGAGGATTTACGCCAAGTCCTAAAAATGAGAGTCCTGATTCAGCTAAAATTGCACCTGCTACGCCAAAAGAAAAAGAAATAAGAAATATAGGTGCTAAAAGTGGAGCAAAATATTTTAAAATAATCTTTGTTTTACTAACATTTGTAATTTTTAGGATCTTAATAAAAGGCTTATTTCCTATGGCAAAACTCTCACTTCTAATCATCCTTGACATTCCCATCCAACCAGTAATTGAAATAACAACTATTAAAATAAGTGCGTTTGCTTCAATATAAGATACAAGGGCCAAAAGAAGAAAAAATGTTGGAAAAGTTAAAAACAAATCAATAATTACCGTAATAGTTTTATCAACATATCCTTTAAAATATCCAGCTGTAATTCCTATAATTAATCCTAATAAAGATGAAAAACTAGCAGCTAGAAATCCAATAATAAGTGAAGTTTGTCCACCTTGTAAAACTCTTGCAAAAATATCTCGCCCTAGCCTATCAGTTCCAAAAATATGTTCAAAACTAGGAGCCAAAAGAATTTTATTTGGATCTAATTCATAAGGGGAAACTGTATAAAAGATTGGCAAAATAAACATTACCAAACTAAGAGTTATTAATAAAAATAGAGCAAATTTAAACATCAAATAGTGTAACTATAGTAAGATAATGAACTTTTACCAAATTTTCTAGTTTTTTCCAAACTAAATTTACCTAAAACTGTAGGAACTTCAAGTGCACTTTGATGTTCAATTATAATTTTAAAAATATTATCTACTTCAATATTTTTTATCATCCTAAATGATTTATCATAAATATCTTCCATATTATCTCTATAATCAAAAGGTGGATCTACATATAAAATTATTTCATCTTTAGAATTTTTCAAAAAATCTAAAATAAGAGGAGTTTGAACAAAAGCATTTCCCTGAATAGTTTGACATTTTTCTATATTAACATTTTTACAATTTTTTACCAAAATAGAGTAAGAATTTTTATCTAATTCTATAAAATAAGCTCTTTTTGCTCCTCTACTAACTGCTTCAAGACCAATAGAACCACTTCCAGCAAATGATTCTATAAATATTTTGTCAATAATATCAAACTGTAAAACATTAAAAACAGACTCTTTTAAAACTGATTTTGAACTTCTTGTAACATCAAGAGATGGCAATTCTAAAACTTTTCCCTTATAAGCACCAGCTATAATTTTTGTTGTTGGTTTTGTTTCTTTCATATTTTACCTTTATGTGGAATTATCTTGCGTAACTCTCCGCTCTTAATTCTCTTATTACATTTATTTTAATTTCACCTGGATATTGAACTTTTTCTTCTATCTCTTTTGCTATTTCAGATGCTAAAAGTACAGCTTCGTCATCATTTACAAGTTGAGCATTTACAATAACTCTTACTTCTCTTCCAGCATTAATAGCATAAGCATTTGTAACTCCAACTTTACTTGTAGTTATATTTTCAATCTCTTCTACTCTTTTTAGAAAACTCTCTAAAACTTCTCTTCTAGCTCCTGGTCTTGCTGCACTTAAAGCATCAGCCGCACACACAGCTGCACTTTCTACGTTTATAGGCTCCTCATGTCCGTGATGAGCGTAAATTGCATTTATTACAGTCTCACATTCACCATATCTTTTACAAATTTCAGCACCTAAATCTACATGACTTCCTGGAGCTTCGTGAGTTAAAGCTTTTCCAATATCATGCATAATTCCTGCTCTTCTTGCTAAAATTGCATCTCCACCCATTTGTGCAGCAATCAATCCAGCAAGATGTGCAACTTCAAGAGTATGTGCAAGTGCATTTTGACCATAAGATGCTCTATATCTTAATCTTCCAACAAGTTTAATAAGTTCTGGATGCATAGATTTTATTCCAAGCTCCATTACAACATCTTCACCCTCTTTTTGAATATTTTTATCAAATTCTGCTTTAACTTTTTTATATATCTCTTCAATTCTTGCTGGTTGAATTCTTCCATCTTCAAGAAGTTCTTGTATAGTTTTTGTTGCTATTGCTCTTCTATATAAGTTAAAAGAAGAAATTGTAATTGTATTTGGAGTATCATCAATGATAATGTCAACTCCTAAAAGCATCTCAAGAGCTTTAATATTTCGCCCTTCTTTTCCAATAATTTTTCCTTTAGTCTCTTCATCATTTAAAGGAATATTATTTATAAGTCTTTCAGCTGCAAACTCACCTGCATATCTTGTAACTGCTTGAGATAAAATATTATTTACCTCTTGTTTTGAATTTTGTTCAGCTAATTTATATTTTTTTCTAAAGATTGATGCAATTGTTGCTCTTGAATCCTCTTTTACTTTTTCAAGCATAAGCTCAGTTGCTTCTATTTTAGTAAGTCCACTTGCATTTTCAAGTATTTTAATGGCTTCAAGAGTTTTTTGTTCATAAGTTCTTTTTTGCTCTTCAATACCTTCTCTTAAAATTACAATTTTTCTATTGTTATCTTCTATTTCCTCTTTTTGTCTTTTTATAATTCTTAACTCATTTTCAAGATGTTCATTTAGCTCTTTCTCTTTTTTCTCTATTTTAAAGAGCATATTTTCATACTCTTTTCTAGCATTTTTGAACTCTCTGTCACATTCAACTTTAGCCTTTAATTGAGCATCTTTCAAAGCTACTTCTGCTTCATGTTCAATAATTTTTGCTTTTGCTTTTGCTTGCTCAATAAAAACTTCAAATTTTGCTTTATTTATTTTTTTTGAAACAAAAACTGTAAGTACTGAACTAAAAAGCCCAGCAATTATTGCTACTACCATATTCTCCATTTAAAACCTAACCTGTAATAATGTAATCTGCTTCTATATCATAATTATCACTTAAAATTTTTTCACTTTTACAAAGTACCAATTGAGTAAAAACTATTGTAGGTTTATATTTTAATCTATAAAAAAATCTATCATACATACCTTTTCCAAAACCGATTCGTTTATTTAAAGCATCTACTCCAACTATAGGAACAACTGCTAAATCTATTTTTACAGGTTTCATAAATGAGTTATTTGGTTCATAGATTCCAAATCTTCTTTTTTGTAAAGGTAACCTATATTTCACCATTTTAAAGCTATCATCTTGCATAAAAGGTACATATACCTTTTTCTTTGCTTTTCTTAATTCTAAAATCAATGGCTTAATATTAACTTCTAATTCCAAAGGTACAAATAATAGTATATTTTCTGCACCTTCTTTTTTTATAATATATTTTAATTTTTCTACAATTTTTTTACTTTTTGAATATCTTTTAAAAGATGAACAAAATCTTAATCTTTTTATACTTGATATTCTAAAATCACTCTTGTGATTTGTGTTCATATTTAAGCCTCACTTAGGTAAAATCTCTACCTAATGAATAATTTTATCTAAAGGAATTAAAATGCAGATTAAAACTCTGGCAATTTTTTCAATTTTTTCTATTTTATTTTTTGCTGGATGCGATTCAAAAGAGAATAAACAAAATGATAATCAAACAAAAGTAGAACAAAACATTACAAAAAGTGATTTTCTCTTAAATACACTTGATGGTTCAGTTCTAGAAATAAAAACAGAAAATAATAAAATTCATATAAAAAGTCTTGAAAATAAATTGGTAGTTTTAAATTTCTTTGCAACATGGTGCCCTGCTTGTAAAGTAGAAATACCTGCTCTTGTAAGATTACAAAACGAGTATAAAAATGATTTAGTAGTAGTCTCTGTTTTACTTGAAGAATTTAAAAGCGACGAAGAGATCAAAAATTTTGCAAAAGAGTTTGGAATAAATTATAAAATATCTTATGGAAGCGAAACTTTTGATTTGGCAAAAGCAGTTGGTGGTATAAAATCTATTCCAACAACTTTTATTATTGATAGAGAAGCTGGAATTCATCAAAAAATTCAAGGTTTAGCTCCTTATGAAATGATTGAGACAGATATTAAAAAGATTTTAGAAAAATAATAGGAAAAATATGTTTAGTTTTTTTAAGAAGAAAAAAGATTTACCAGAAGAAAAACCTAATTTAGAACAATCTGTAAAAAAAGATATAGAAGAATCGATAGATAACTTTGATTCTAATGCTGCTTCTAATAATTTACAAATTGAAGAAGAAAAAAAAGTTGAAGTAAAACAAGATGAAGAGAAAAAAAGCTTTTTCTCTAGAGCTTTAGAAAAAACTTTTGCAAGTATAAAAAATGTTGTTCCTCAAAAAAAAGAAAAAATATCTTTTGATGAAATAGAAGAACTTTTAATAGAAGCTGATGTTGAGTATGAAATTATAGAAAAAGCAATGAATGGTCTTCCTGATATGATTACAAGAAAACAGTTAAGACATAGACTTGTAATGCTTTTTGAACATGCACCAAAAGTTGATTTTTCAAATCTTCCAAAACCTTATGTAAGACTAATTATTGGAGTAAATGGTGCTGGAAAAACTACAACTATTGCAAAATTAGCAAATAAACTAAAAAAAGAAGGGAAAAGTGTCATATTAGGAGCTGGTGATACATTTAGAGCCGCTGCTATTGAACAACTTAGTACTTGGGCAGCAAAAATTGATGTGCCAATCATTAAAACTAAACAGGGTCATGATGCAAGTGCTGTCGCTTTTGATACTATAAGCTCTGCAATTGCAAGAAATATTGATAATGTTATTATTGATACGGCTGGAAGACTTCAAACTCAAACAAATCTAAATAATGAGTTAAAAAAGATAGTAAAAGTTTGTAGTAAAGCTATGGAAAATGCACCTCATCAAAAGCTTATGATTTTGGATGGAACACAAGGAAATAGTGCAATTGCTCAAGCAAAAGCATTTAATGAAATTGTTGGAATAGATGGAATAATTGTTACAAAATTAGATGGTACTGCAAAAGGTGGAGCTTTATTCTCTATATCAAATCAACTTGAACTTCCAATTTTTTATGTTGGAATTGGTGAAAAACAAGAAGATTTAATAGAATTTAGTCCTGATAGCTTTGTTGATAGTTTACTAGATGAGATTTATATCTCTGAATAATTTTCTTTAAAGGATATAGTTTTGAACAGAAAAATTAAAAGTTTTTTTGAAGATTTTATTATTGTTGTAATTTTAATTACAGTGATTTATGGTAGTTATAGTTATATTATTGATGACTCTAATGACACTTTTGATACTCACCAAAATGTTGTTCAAGCAGTTGAAGAAGCAAAACAAGAGATAAAAGAAGTATCACAAGATGAAGTGATAAAAGATGTAATTACAGATGAGAATCCTGATAATGAAAATAACAAACTATTAGAAAATAGAGTTCCACCAGCACTTGTGCAGAGTAATATTGAAGAAAATAGTTCAAATCAAGCTATTGAAGAAAAATCTATAACTACTTCTGAACAAAAAAATGATATTGCAACAACTTCTAAAACTGAATATCAAACGACTAATGATATTGTTACTAGTTCTGATAAAAAATTAAAATTGATAGAAAATATAAAATTAGAAAAAGCGGCTTCTCTTGAAGAGCAAACAGAAAAAGAGAAATTTTATAATAATTTAAAAGAAAAAATATATACAAACATAGAAAGCAGTTTGGATAAATCAAGTTTTAAAGAACCTGTTTTTGCAGATATTAGAATAACTATTTTAAAAGATGGAAGATATGAACAATTAATTTTAACAAATGGGAACAATGAATTCTTTAACTCAATTAAAAAT
>RRZU010204538.1_pt1 | contig 14519 bp, 10 predicted proteins | sample 2165561 | NCBI WGS metagenome assembly RRZU01 (sample SAMN10456909, study PRJNA506462) | wastewater metagenome | isolation source: wastewater sludge | place: USA: Moscow, Idaho
GATTTATCATCGCTGGTCAAGTAAGAGATAAAAAATAAAACGATTTTATACCTTTTGTTCAAAAAGCTCTCAGGTCTAGTACTTGAGAACTTTATAACAAATCCTCAACACCTCTTCAAAATTAAGTATCAATCAAATAAATTACATTTTATCAACTTTGCTTAAATCTGTTTGATTATAAAAGAGGAGATTATAAAAGTATTTGATACAATCAGTTAGGTTTTGAAAAGTTTATAAACTACAAAGGGATAAAATGGAGCCAAAACAAACAATTTTGATAGTTGATGATACAAAAGCTAATGTAGATATTCTACTTAATCTTTTGGAAGGATATGACCTTGTAGTTGCTATTGATGGCTATACTGCCCTTGATATTTTGAATGATGATATTAGTATTGATTTAATTTTACTAGATATTATGATGCCAGAAATAGATGGATTTGAAGTGTGTCAAAAAATTAAGAATAATCCAAAAACGGCCAATATTCCTATCATTTTTATAACGGCAAAAGCTGATGATGAAAGTATTGAAAAAGCATTTAGTCTTGGAGGAAGTGATTATGTTCAAAAACCTTTTAAACCAATAGAATTATTATCAAGAGTAAAGACCCAACTTAAGATTAAAGAGAATGAAAAACTTCTTGTTCAATATAATAAATTTGAGGCAATTGCTGAACTTTTAGATAATATGGCTCATCAATGGCGACAACCCCTTTCTGCTATCTCTGTAAGTGCTAGTGGAATGATGGTACAAAAAGAGATGGGAATATTAAGTGATGAAAGTTTTTACTCACTTGCCAATTCAATTGTACATCATACAGAATATCTTTCACAGACCATTGAAAATCTTAAAAGAGTTATGAATCAAGATAAAGGAAACTCTTTTTTTGAACCTTTTAAAATCATAGAAGAGAATAAAACAAGAATTTTCAAAAATATTACAAATATTGAATGTATCACTAATATAGATAAAAATATTACAATCAAAGGTTCAAGCGATAAGTTTTTAATTGTTTTAGAAAATATTATCCAAAACAGTATTGATGCACTTCTTGAAAATAAAGTTGAAGATGGAGTTATTTACCTAGATGTTTATCAGTCACAAACAAGTATTATCATTAGTATCAGAGATAATGGTGGTGGGATTCCAAAAAAAATCATAGAAAATATTTTTGAACCATATTTTACGACAAAACATAAATCCCTTGGAAAAGGACTTGGACTTTATATGGTGTATTATATTATCAAAGAATCATTTGGTGGTGATGTAAAAATTTTTAATGATGAAATTGAATACAAACATAAAAAAAATAAAGGGGTAAATTTTGAAATTATTTTACCTATTATCTAGTCTGTTTTTTCTTTTCAATATTAGCTTAGCAGATGATTTAAAAAAAGTCTCTGTTCAACTTGAGTGGAAGCACCAATTTGAATTTGCTGGATTTTACATGGCAAAAGAGAAAGGATTTTATAAAGATATCGGTTTAGATGTTGAGATGAAAGAGTTCAATGATAACGTAAATATTATTGAAGATGTTATTAAAGGGAAAAGCACTTTTGGTATATCATCTTCCTCTTTAATTTTAGAAAAGTTAAAAAACAAACCAGTTGTCCTTCTATCTTCCTATTTCAAACAAAATGTTTTAGCTTTAGCTGTCAAAAAAAACATAAAATCTGTTGAAGACCTCAAAGGGAAAAAGATAATGGCAGTTGACTGGGAACTTGAGCATACAAGTATTGGAGCAATGCTTAAAGATGCAAAAATAAAACGGCAAGATTATACTTTTGTCCCTCATAATTTTGGTATTGATAAGTTTGTCAAAGGGGAAGTAGATGCAATGACAATATTTACTACATCACAACCTTTTTTACTTGATAAAGCTAAAGTAGAATACAACATTATAAATCCTGCAAATTATGGAGTTTACTCTTATGATGTAGAACTTTTCACAAATCAATATTTAGCGAAATCCAATCCAGAATTTGTAAGAAATTTTATAGAAGCAACTAAAAAAGGCTGGGAATACGCATTTGCTCATAAAGCTGAAACCATAAATCTCATCTATAATAAATATTCAAAAATAAAATCAAAAGAGGCACTTTTATTTGAAGCAAATGAAACAGAAAAAATCTTTAAAAAAGATATTTTTACTTTAGGTGCGATTGTTCCTGAGCTGATAAAATTAAATACAGAGATGTATTCAAAACTGGGACTCATTCATGGTGATATAAATATTTTGAAAGTTATGACTGAATACTGTTTTGATTATGATAAAAAATCTACACGAACAATTTATTTGAGTGATGTGGAAAAAGAATATCTAAAAAAACATAAAACTATTCGTGTACAAAATGAATCAAACTGGGCACCTTTTAATTTTAGAGACAAAGGCAATCCAAGTGGATTTTCAATCGATTTCATTGAACTTGTGGCTTCCAAAGTTGGTCTTAATGTAGAGTTTGTAAGTGGCTATGATTGGGCAACTTATCTTGAAATGTTAAAAACTAACAAGCTAGATGCTATGTTAAATATTGCAAAAACAGAACAAAGAGCGAAATATTTTTCTTTCACAACACCCTACTTTGATAGTTTAGATAGTGTATTTGTAAGAAAAGACAAAATGAACTTAAAATCATTAAAAGACTTTGAAGGGAAAAAACTAGCAGTTGTCAAAGGATTTTATGAAGAAGAACTTATCAGAAAATATTATCCAAAAATTAAAATCGTAACTTATCCAACCACTTTAGAAGCGATTAAATCTGTGATTTTTAGTCAAACAGATGGTATTGCTGATAGTTATTCTGTTATTAATTATCTTATCCAAAGTGAAGGGCTTTCAAATATCTATCCATCATTTGATATAAGTGATAAAAGAATGAGTTTAAGTCTTAATCTCGCAGTTAATAAAGAAAATTTAGTGTTAAAAAGTATTTTACAAAAAAGTATGGATAATTTATCAACAACTGAAATCAAAGACCTTAAGAGTAAGTGGTTTGGAAACCTTGAAAAAGATAAAAACTCCATGATATTTAATTCTAAAGAGATTGAATTTTTAAATAATAAAAAACAAATAACAATGTGTGTTGATCCAGATTGGATGCCTTTTGAAAAAATTGAAAATGGAAAACATATTGGAATGACTGCTGATTTTATGAAACTATTTTCAAAAACGATTGGGGTTGATATTGTTTTAGTCAGAACAGATAATTGGAGTGAGTCGTTAGATTTTGCAAGAAGTAGGCAATGTGATATTGTCTCTCTTGCGATGGAAACACCAAAACGAAAAACCTATATGAACTTTACAACTCCTTATTTAAAAGTTCCACTTGTTTTAGTGACAAAAACAAATATACCTTTTGTTGATAATTTTCAATCAGTCGTAAATGCAAAAGAGAAAGTTTCAATCACAAAAGATTATGCTTTTGTAGAAATTTTAAAAGAGAAATATCCAAATATCCAACTTATAGAAGTTTCAAATCTTGATGAGGGATTGAAATTAGTACAAAATGGCAAAGTATTTGGACATATTGATGCTCTTATTAGTGTATCTCATACTTTACAAAAGGACTTTATAGGGGAACTGAAAGTTTCTGGTAAATTTGATGATAGTTGGGATTTAAGTATTGGAGTAAGAAACGATAATCTTATTTTACTTGATATCTTTGAAAAAGTAATAGTAAATATGTCCGATGAAGATTATCAAAAGATTTTTAATAAATGGGTTGCAATCCAATATGAAAAAGGGCTTGATTATGCTCTTGTATGGAAACTAGCAATATTTAGTTTTATCTTTATACTGCTGATGTTTTATTGGATACGAAGATTAAATAGACTCAATCTTGAACTTGATATTGCAAAAAGAAAAGCTGAAGAAGCTATGGATGCAAAAGCAAATTTTTTAGCAAATGTGAGTCATGAAGTAAGAACACCTATGAATGCTATTTTAGGAATGCTTTATGTTCTAAAACGGACACAGTTAAACCCTAAACAATTAGAATATACAAATAAAATAGAATCTGCTTCCAATATACTTTTACGGTTGATTAATGATATTTTAGACTTTAGTAAAATAGAAGCAAAAAAATTACAACTGAATAATGTCCCTTTTAATCTTAAATCTTTACTTTTTGAACTCGATAATATTATCAGTGTAAAAGCGGTAGAAAAGTCTTTAAATTTCTCTATTGTGATTGATGATAATGTACCAAAAGAGCTTTATGGAGATAGTTTGCGATTGATGCAAATTTTAATAAATCTTATTTCAAATGGAATTAAATTTACTGAGAATGGTTTTGTTAGATTAGAGATATCAAAATTAGAAGGTAATTTATTTAGTTTTATTGTGAGTGATAGTGGTATTGGTATTGATCCAAAACAAATCAATAAAATATTTGAATCTTTTACACAAGCAGATGAAACTACTACAAGACAATATGGTGGAACTGGTCTAGGACTTGCTATCTCCAAACAATTAGTCACACTCATGGGTGGAACTATTCAAATTGAAAGTCAATTGGGACGTGGAACAAAATTTGTTGCGCTTATTCCATTAGAGGAACAAAGCAATCAAATCAATTTTAATGAAGATAAAGAACTTAGATTACAAAAAATACACATTGCCCAAAATATGCATAAAGAGAAACAACAATTGACAAATGAAGAGATAAATCAATTATTTATCGAGTTACAAGAAGCATTACACAGTAAAAGACCTATAGTTTGTGAAGAGATTTTAGTGAAATTATCAGATATTAATTTGAGTGAAAATGATGAAAAAATATGTGAAGAGATTCTCTACTTTGTGAAAGAATATAAGTTTAAAGATGCAAATAAGATTTTAGAAAAAAGAGGAAGATAAGGAATTATTCCTTATCTCTTGTGATGTCAGCTCCAAGTGTAGTTAATTTCTCTTCCAATCTATCATACCCTCTATCTAAGTGATAAATTCTATGTACTTTTGTTTCACCCTCAGCAACAAGTGCAGCTAAAACTAAGGCACTACTTGCTCGTAAATCTGTTGCCATTACATCTGTTCCAAAAAGAGCTTTTGGAGTACCAACAACAGTTGCTACTGTACCATTTAAGCTAATATCAGCTCCCATTCTAAGAAGTTCACTTACATGCATAAATCTATTTTCAAAAAGTTTTTCATCAATAATGCTCACTCCTTCAGCCATAGTACAAAGTGCCATAAACTGAGCTTGCATATCCGTTGGGAATCCTGGGTATTCCGTTGTTGTGATATGGATTGGTTTGATTTTTGTTGCTGGTAAAATAGTTACTGATGATTCATCTCTTTCTATTCCAAATCCCATTTTTTCAAATTTAGCAAGCATAGCTTCAAGATGTTTTGGGATTACATTTGTGATTTTTAAAACACTATTTGTAATAGCTCCAGCACAAAGATAAGTTCCAGCTTCAATTCTATCAGGGATAACTGTAAACGGTTTGAATGGTAAAAGTTGACCACCATTTCCAACAACTTCAATCGTATTTGTCCCTATTCCAGTAATCTCTACTCCAGCATCTCTTAAAACTTCACAAAGTTGTACAACTTCAGGTTCTTTTGCTGCGTTGATTATAGTTGTGTTTCCGTGAGCTAAAGCAGCAGCCATTACGATATTTTCAGTTCCAGTCACTGTGATTTTATCAAAAACGATAGTTGCACCTTTTAGTCCATTTGGAGCAGTTGCTCTAATATATCCAGCATGAATCTCTATCTCTGCCCCCATCTCTTCTAATGCTTTAAGATGTAAATCAACAGGTCTTTGACCTATAGCACAACCTCCAGGAAGTGAAACTTCACAATGCCCAAATCGAGCAAGGAGTGGACCGAGTACCAAAATAGAAGCTCTCATCGTTTTTACTATCTCATAAGTTGCAGTAGTTTTATTAAGTTCAGTTGTGTTGATAGTAATATCATTTACTTTATGGTCAAACTTAGCACCAAGCATTCTTAGAAGCTTAAGAAGTGTTTTTATATCAACAACATTTGGCAGATTTGAGATAACAACATTGTTTGAAGCTAAAATAGTCGCAGCTAAAAGTGGCAAAGCAGCATTCTTTGCCCCTGTTATTTCAACTGAACCTTGAAGTTTTTTTCCCCCGATAATTTTTAGATAATCCATATTTTTTATTTCCTTTTTTAAATTTTAATTATTGATTGTTTTTACAATCTCTTGAAGCACTTGATAAACCCTATAAACAGAAGCAACCTCACATTTTTCCCTATTTCCATGTGGAAAATGGATATTTGGACCTATTGAAGTTACAAGCATTTGAGGATACTTATCCTTAAATATAGCACATTCAAGTCCAGCATGGACAGCTTCAAAAGAAGCTTCACTGTTGTATTTTTTATAAATCTCTAAAACAGTTTTAGAAAACTCATTTATCTCTGGTTTCCAAGCTGGATATTTTCCATTTGTCGTTACTTCAAAACCAAATTTTTTTAACTCTTCTTTTGTAAAGTTTTTTATTTTTTCTAACTCAACGTTGTCCATACTTCTAGCACTTAAAGAGACTTTGAGTCCATCAATCGACGTTTTTATGATTGAGAGGTTAATTGAAGTTTTTGGGATATGAAGTTCTGTATCAAACTCTCGTACACCGTTTTGAAATAAAGAAAGAAACTCTAACGCATTATTATCAAATTTTTTATAGTGTTCACTTTGTGTATCTATTTTTATAATCTTCATATTTTCATGAGATGGTTTTGGCTCAGAGTTTGAAGCGATGATAGCTTTACATCTTTTTGGAATCGAGTTAATTCTCTCTCCACCATTTATATCTATCAAATCTCCATCACACTCTTTAATAGTTTCTATGATAAGTTTGATGGCGTTTGGGATATTTTTATCGATATCAACTCCACTATGCCCACCTGCAAGATTGTCAATTGAGATTTCATACAGTGTTTTATTTTTTTCGTTTGGGATAATGCTTGAAGTTGTAAAAGTTCCAAAGATATCAACTCCACCTGCACAACCGATACAAATACGACTCTCTTCTTCACTATCAAGGTTAAGCATATATTTTGAAACAAGTGGCAGTTCTAAATGATTTGCACCAATAAGTCCAATCTCTTCATCACTTGTAAATAAAAATTCACAATTTGCATTTTCACTCATAAGTGCTAACATATAAGCACATCCAATTCCATTATCAGCTCCAAGGGTTGAATCAACAGCACTCAAATAACCATCAACCTCTTGGATTTGTGGAATTTTTCCATCTTCTAGACATACAATATCATAATGTGATTGTAAACAGATTTGAGGAGTTGCATTTTCCTTGTAACAAAGAATATTATGAGTTGTATCAACTTTACAAATATAATTATGCTCAAAAGCAAAACTAACCATAAAATCTATAAATGGTTGATGTGTACCGCTACATCTTGGGATATTTGTAATTTCTTTAAAGTGGTTTATAATCATAGTCGCGATTATAGCAAATCAATGTTTAAAGAGGATATGAGACTTGTTTTCTTTTTTCAACTTTTTCTAATTTTTCTTCTATAATCTTTATCGCACTATCAACTTTTTTTAAATAATTTTTAATTTGCTCGTCTGGAGCATCTATAGCTAAAAATATATTTATCATCTCAACTATTGATGTTGCTAATTCACAATTTTCACCATATTCATTAACTAATGCTTCATAGTTAGCTTCAATTCGTTTCTTTAAATCTATTATTACTTCTTTCAACTACTTTCCTTTGAAAATTCAGCAAATAATTATGATTAATAAGTCATTGTAAATTTTTAATGATAGATATATCATAAAGTATGACAAATGAACAATTAAACAAAAAAACTAGTGATGTACACAATATCATCTCTTCTAATGTAGTAAAATTTAGAAAAATGAAAAATATTTCTCAACTCCAATTAGCTTTAGATATAGGGTTGAGTGGTAATGCTTTCATAGCAAGGGCTGAAAAAAGAGTAAACAATGCCCATTTTAATATTGAACATTTAGTTAAAATATCAACTGTATTAGAAATTGAAATAAGTGAATTTTTCAAATAATTTCTTTGTAAACCTATCTTATTTTTAGTAGCTTTTGGGTAAAATCAAAGCTTTTAAAAAATACAATATAGGTACAAAAATGACAGTAAATATAACTTTACCAGATTGCTCATATGATATACACATCAATAGACTCAAAACAATACAACTGAATGCAAAAGTGGTCATCGTGACCAATCCTACTATTTCAGCCCTTCATCTTGATTATTTACGCTCACATATAGAAGCAAAAGAGGTAAGTGTAGTGACTATTCCAGATGGTGAACAGTATAAAACTATGGATACAATTTTGGAGATTTTAGACCATTGTTTTACCCAAAAACTCAATCGAAAGTCTGTTTTAATAGCTTTTGGTGGAGGAGTTATCGGAGATATGACTGGGTTTGCTGCGAGTATTTATCAAAGAGGAATCGATTTTATCCAAGTTCCAACAACACTTTTAAGTCAAGTAGATGCGAGTGTTGGTGGAAAAACAGGGATAAATAATAAGTTTGGAAAAAATCTTATAGGTGCTTTTCATCAACCAATCGAGGTAAATATCGACCCCTATTTTTTAAACACTTTGCCAAAAAGAGAGTTTGGGGCAGGAGTTGCTGAGATTATCAAAATGGCAGTCTGTTTTAACAATGACTTTTTTGTTTGGTTGGAAAATAACCGACTTGATTGTGAGGAAAATATCGCTGTTGCGATTCAAAAATCTGTCCAAACAAAAGCTTGGGTTGTAGGGCAAGATGAGAAAGAGCAAGGGATAAGAGCAGCACTCAACTATGGACATACTTTTGGACATGTGATAGAAAATGAGACAAAATATGAAACATATCTTCACGGGGAAGCTGTGGGAATTGGGATGGTGATGGCAAATAATCTAGCGGTTAAAGTTGGATTTATGAGTCAAGAAGAAGCTAATAGAATTCAAAATCTCCTTGATAGCTATGAGATACCAACAACTTATAAAATCAAAGATGTGGAAGATTTTTATAACCATTTCTTCTTAGATAAAAAATCACTTGATGATAAAATCAAGTTCATTCTCCCATTTGGAATAGGAGATTGTCGTATCACAGATAAGATACAAAAAGAGGATGTTATCTCTATTTTAGAAGGATTTAAAGGATGAAAGTTTTTAAAATAATTTTCGTTTTTTTTATTTTATTCCAATTTGTATTTGGTGCTTCTCCAACAAAATTAGAACTCAAAAAAAATCAAGATGCGGAAGCTTTGGCACTTAAAAATGGACAAATTGCAAAACTTATCACTAATATCAAAAATATCAATGAAAATCTCAAATCAAATATTTGGATAAAGCGGTACAACAACTATTTGGCTTATAGAAGTATCGAAACAGAATTGGAACAAACTAAACTTGATGCTCAAAAATATAGCACTTGGGGAGGTGTTAAATATAAAGAACTCTCTTATCAACTCACAAATAAGATTAAAATTAAACAAAATGAGCTCTCTTTGATAGACGAATACAAAGATTCTCCGATTGGGAAGATGATAAAACCAAAAGATATTGAAGCGATGCCTATTATTTCAAATCCTTTCAATATTATAGAGGCTTACTCTTTTATCCAAAAACTTGAGATAAATGTCAAAAGTTATAAAGAGACAAATTCTGAGATTAATGATTTAGTTAAAATACTCCTTGAAGAGATGGGATACTATAAACAAATTCTTGAACTTGATGGAAATACGACTCTTTCAAATGAGATGAGTTTAGCACAAAAAAGGCTCAATGACTTTACGATGGTAGCAGATATCGTTTCAACGACAAGTGAAGTGTATAGCAGAAAAGTTGACCAACTTAAAGCAGAAGCAAACGATAAAATCTCTAATGAAATCAAAAGAACAGTGAAATTATCTCTTCTCCTTGTTGTTTTGTTAATCATAGCAATTGGGATTAAAATCGCTTTAAAACGATATGTAAAAGATGATGACTATCTATATACTTCCAATAAACTTATCAATTTTTTGTTGATTTTCGTGATTATTTTTATCATTATTTTTTCTTACATCGAAAATGCTTCTTATCTCGTTACTGTACTTGGATTTGCATCAGCTGGGATTGCTATCGCACTTAAAGATTGGTTTATGTCGATTTTTGGATGGTTTGTCATCATGACAAGTGGTGCTGTTAGAGTTGGAGATAGAATACGAGTGAGCCGAGATGGTTATGAGATGGTGGGGGATGTCCTTGATATTTCACTTTTTAAAATGACTGTTCGTGAAGATGTAACTCTTACAACTTACACAAAAAGTAGAAGGTCGGGACGGGTTGTGTTTGTACCAAATAACTATATCTTTACAGATTTGATCTCTAACTACACTTATGATGGACTTCGTACTGTTTGGGATGGGATAGATTTCTATATCACATTTGATTCCAACCATAAAAAAGCAGTTGAGATAGCAACGGAAATAGTGACACACCATTCACGAGGATTTACCGATTTAACAAAAAAACGGATGGCAAAACTCAAATCAAGATATGTCCTTCGAAGTATCAATCCAGAACCGAGAATTTTTTCTTTTGTAGAGCCTTATGGAGTAGTGATATCTTCTTGGTATTACACAAATTCTTATGCAACTTTGGGCTTGCGAAGTAAAATAAGTATGGAGATTTTGGATGCTTATATGAAAGAGGATGATATCACTATCGCTTACCCAACACAAACTTTAAGGGTCGCAAATAGTAGCGATGGAGCTGAAAATCTCCTCCCAGGTGGAACAGCACATGGACTTTTTGATGGACCTGGTGGGAACTAGATGACATTTAGAAAACAAAAAGTATATTTTAAAACATTTGGTTGTCGGACAAATGTAGTTGATAGCCAGATAATGATGTCAAAATTGGAAGATTTTGAGGTAACTTTGGATGAATTTGAAGCTGATATCATTGTTATAAACTCTTGTACAGTTACAAATAGTGCTGATAGTACAGCTAGAGGTTACATCAATAGTCTTAAAAAATCCTCGAAAAATCCTCGTGTTGTTTTTACAGGTTGTGGAGTTTGGACGAAAGGGGAGGGTCTTTTTAAAGAAAATAAAATCGATGCCCTTTTTGGTGCGAGTGAAAAAGAAAATATCAATGCTCTTTTAAAAAATGAAAGCCGTTTTTTTGAAGCTGGAGACTTAAATCATATCGACAATACAATTATTGAAAATATGATAGGAAAAAGTAGAGCATTTATCAAAATTCAAGAGGGGTGCGATTTTCGTTGTAGTTACTGCATCATTCCGTATGTTCGTGGAAATTCACGAAGTTATAATGAAGAGAAAATCTTAGAGCAAATCAAACTTTTAGCCTCAAATGGTTTTGGAGAGTTTATCCTTACAGGGACAAATCTTGGCAGTTACGGAAAAGGAGTTGAGGGGAAAGATGGGTTGGCTCTCTTACTTCAAAAAATATCTCAAATTAAAGGGGTGAGAAGAGTTCGCCTTGGAAGTGTTGAGCCTATTCAGATAACGGAGCAATTTAAAGAACTTTTGGATGAATCTTGGATGGGAAAACATCTGCACATAGCACTCCAACACACCACAAAAGAGATGCTAAATCTTATGAATAGAAGAAATAAACTAAAAAGTGACTTGGAGCTTTTTGAGTTTATCGCTTCTAAAAACTATGCTTTGGGGACTGATTTTATCATAGGACATCCTGGAGAGAGTGAATCTATTTGGAGAGAAGCGATGGAAAATATTAAGAAGTTTCCTTTAACACATTTACATGGATTTACCTATAGTAAGCGAGATGGAACACCAAGTGCAACTATGAGTGGGCAAGTGAGTGGAGATATTGCAAAAAACCGTCTCGCTGAACTTACTTCTATAATAGATGAAAAAAACTACGCTTTTAGAAGTAAACAAACAAATCTTGAAGTTTTGATTGAGCAAAAAAAAGATAATATCTACTTAGGTTATGACCAGTTTTTTAATCAAATTGAGGTCACAAGTAAGGCTGATTTAGTTGGAGATTGGATACAATTAAGTAAATTTAACATAGATAAAGAAATAAATAGAGCATTTTTTGAATAAAAACAATTTAGGGAAAAAACAAAAATGATTGAGAAACAATATAAAACATTAATTAATGAACTTGATGCAATAGTTGATAAAAAACATATCAATCAAGTTAAAAAAGTTATTGAAGACTTAACAAAAATAAATGATTTTAAAGGAGAGCTTCTTCATACTTTAGATATTGATACTGTATATAAAAAAATATCACTCTTTTTGCACACAAACTTTCATATCGAGAGCTATAAAGTAATACAAAAAATACACAATATAGAAGAAATAAAATTTCAAACAAATGATAAAAAAACATATAGTTATAAATTCGCTCACTCTATAAACGAAATCGGTCACATTGAATTTTTTGTGGATAATGAACATTTAGAAAAATTTGACCAAGTTTATCTCAATACATTTTTAGATGAGATTACAAGTGTATTGTATATAAAATATGTTCTCAATGAATTACAAAATTCAATTTTTGTAGATCATCTTACAAAACTTAAAAATAGACAATCGTTTGATGAAGATATGAAAGAATTTATTCCACTTGCTCTTAGAGAAAAGATGAATTTAGGAGTTTTAATCGTTAATATAGATAGATTTAGAGCTGTTAATGATGAACATGGAACAAAATTTGGTGATGACTTTTTAAGATTATATGCAAGTGTTATCAAAGAGACAATTAGATCTTCAGATATTGCAGTACGATTCGGTGGTGGAGAGTTTTTAATACTCTTAGTCAATATTTTAGATGAAGATAAAGTCTTGGAAATCGCAGAAAAGATTAAAAATAAATTGACTGAAACATATTTAATTTCACCTAATAACGACCAATTTAAAAAAACTGTTTGTATTGGTGTTTCTATGTTTCCTCAAGACTCAACTGATATCAATGAAGTAATAAAAAAAGCAGAGATGGCCTTAATCGATGCAAGAGATATTGGTCGAAATACTATAGTTCGATTTAGCAACTCTGATAGTGGAGAGATTGACCTTTTTTAGGACAATTCTTTACACTTTGAAAGCTCATCATAAAGTTTTAGGATATTTTCATAACTTTTATGAAGAGTCGTATCAATTAAAAAATCATCACCTGCTAAGATATTGATAGCTTTTAAAACTAAATCTTCTCCAAAAGTAGCAAACAATCCCTCTTTAAAATCATTAAAATCTAGATTTTCATTTTCCATTAGAATAATTTCACTGACTACAAGTGAAAGTTTTTTATCACTATAAGAAAGAATCTCTTTTGCCTCTTCAAGTTCATCAAGTAAGATATGAATTTGAGCTTTGAACTCAAGTATTGTAAAGGGAATTTCAAAAATCACACCGATATATTTTCCAATATCTATCGAATTATCAAGTGGTAAGAAAGCATCTAAAATCTCTTCATAGTCAAACTCTTGAAAGTTTAAAACCATATCTCGTATCATTTTTGCTTGATTTTTATTGTTGTAAATCAAATCATCTATGGGGTACACTTCACTAAAATTTGGGACAATAATTTGACAACTATAAAACCCAAGATAGTTATATTCCCGTAAAAGTATCTCTTTTTTCTCTTTTTGTAAGATGTCAACTAAAAATTTATATTCATCATCACTATTTTCTCCCTTATATTTCCAAGAAGCCAATGGAAAACTTTTTTTTGCACTTAAAAATCCAAAACCAATCTTTCCATTTGAGTCTATAAAATGTGATTCGATATTTGAGCTATCTGAAACAAGTTGCATATCAAAAGTAGGAGTTTCAAAACTATCAAGTTTAGAGAGATCTCTTCCTTGCATTAGTTCTGTCATAGTTCTTTCAAGTGCCACTTCAAGTATAGGATGAGCCCCAAATGAAACAAAAAGGGTGGAGTTTTTTGAATTGATAAGAGAGATAGCAACTACAGGATAAAGTCCACCAAGAGTTGCATCATGGACTCCTATTTTATAACCATTTGCTTCTAAAGTTTTGATATCCTCGTAAAGTTTTTCAAATTTTTCAATAAGTGCATTATCAAAAGTTGGAAGAGATAACCCCTCTTTGATAACTTTTATCTTCACATACCTTTCAATTATCTCACTAAGTGCTTGAACTTTCGCTTCATTTGGTGTATTGCCACTAGAAAGTCCATTACTCACATAGAGATTGCTAATAAGATTTTGAGGAATATTCACTGTTTGATTTGTCATAAGATTTTTAAATGGCAAACAAACAATTTTATCTTCATATGAACTATTAAAATCTATAAAATCTTCACCACCAAGTTCACCATTTGGATCATAAATCTTTTTGAGTTTTGCGTCAAATTGATTTTCTAAAAACTCTTCCATATCAAATAGAACTTCATCAGGAAAATGTTGCCGATTTGGAAGATAAAAATCACTAAAAAAATTATTTGTTTGTAGCCTTTCTATAAATTCACCATAAGCACTTGCTAAACTTGCTTCGTGATTTATCCCTTTTCCATTTGAGTAGATGTA
>RRZU010111067.1_pt1 | contig 14511 bp, 12 predicted proteins | sample 2165561 | NCBI WGS metagenome assembly RRZU01 (sample SAMN10456909, study PRJNA506462) | wastewater metagenome | isolation source: wastewater sludge | place: USA: Moscow, Idaho
AACAAAAAAGTGCAACTCTGAACTTGATGAGCAACGTCACGAAGAGGAAATCAATTTATGGCGTGACTGTTCTAATGGAGACGAACTGGCCAGGGAGGACCTAATTCTCTCATACCGCCCGATGGTCTACTGGTTGGCAAAAAAGCTCAAAGTCCCATACAACACGTATCCCGACCTTATTCAGGAGGGGATGGTGGCGCTTATTGGTGCGGTAGATGCTTTTGATGTAACAAGGAATAACAGGTTTTCCACTTATGCCTATTATAAAATACGCGGGAGGATGATTAATTTTCTCCAGCGTGTTGAGGCAAAGGCTCCCTTACCTGTCGATGAGATTGTATTTGTTGAGGAAGACACAAAATCTGCTTTGGTTCACAATGACATGGAGGTGTCTGAATGGACTATTGACTTACGTCAGGCGATGGACACTCTTTCCTTAAGAGAAGCCGATATCATTAACGCCCTTGTTGTTGAAGGGCGGGCAGCTAGAGATGTTGCCTCAGAAGTCAATCTTGATATCAGCCATGTTTACAGAATAAGGCGCAAAGCACTGACGAAGTTAAAAAAATGGCTTGGTAATAGTGAAAAAGAAGCCACATCTTTACGTTAAAGGGGATAATATAATAAGTGATCAATATTATTCCGGAGGTACATAACGGGGATGAAGACAAGAATCAAGAGATTGCAGCGTTGGCTCGATAGGTTATCGGCTGCATGTGATAATAAGCACTGGGACTCCGCTCTAGTTGAGACGGATTGCCTTAATGCAGAGGTGCAGGAGCTTCGCCGCGAAATTTGGGAGACGCTGCAAAATCCATCAAGTGCAAAAAATAGTATTTTTACACGGGACGCACTAAGTCTGAGTTTGAGGACTACCGTTATCGCGATGGTCATTGTTTTGCTTTCTACGATTCCCATTGCTGTTGAGTCTGGCAAACCATGGATTCCTGCCACCATAACGAGCCACAATCAGGAGAAGGAACAAACTCTTAACTGGGTGACGGATGATGAACTGGCTCTTTTGCACGTTATAAGAGCTGATTTAAGCGATAAAAATTTACTGCAGCCATTGTCAAAACAAGCGTCATCACGCAAAGAAACAGTAAAAACAGCGCGTTCTGCGAAAAATATTGATTTCATTCAGCAAAAATCAGAGCTAAATGTGGAATCTGATGTTACAATAGCCCCGGAAGAGCTGATTTCTCTAATTCAGGTTGGAGAGAAGGCTCTTCGTACTGATACCCAGGCGATAAGGGTAATGAAGTAACTGCATTAATTAAATTGAAAACTTAATGGATTCTCATTTTGGTCAAGGAGTGGTGCTAGTGTCCTTTCTCTCTAAAAAGTGTATTTTCGCCTCACTGTTATTGCTGCTGTTTGCGGTAATGTGTCCGTCATTGGGTCATGCAGCCGAAACAGTAAGTTCTGACAACAAGGAAGCGGTTGCCGTATCGGCGGATAAGGCTTCGTTGTCTTCAGATGAACTTAATTCAGAGAAAGTTCCGGTCTTGACAGGACCGAAAATACTTTCGTTTGATGTTGTGGGCAACAAGGCGGTTGTGTCAGAGCACATCCTCAGTGTTATCGCTTCTAAGGTAGGGGAGCCTGTTGATGAGGAAAAATTGCGTAAAGATGCGGAAGCAATATTCGAACTGGGCTTTTTTGTGGCGACTGATTATAAAGTCACCGATGGTGAAGATGGTGTCAAAGTAACTTTTCAGGTGCAGGAAAACCCGGTTGTTGGTTCAATCAACTTTAAGGGAAACACAATCTATTCGTCAGAGAAGCTCACAGAGATGCTCTTTACAAAACCGGGAATGATTTTTAACCGTACATTTTTCCGCAATGACCTTCAGAGAATTAAGGAAAAATATCAGCAGGACGGATATGTAATGGCTAATGTTGCGGACGTGCAGATAGACGGTGATGCGATAACAGTTATTATTGTTGAGCCGAAGATCAGCCAGATTGTAATTCAAGGCAACAAAATAACCAAGAAACATGTAGTTCAGCGTTATTTGAAAATTAAAGAGGGCGAGATTTTTAATTCTAACAAGTTGCGCCTTACCCTTAATCGACTTCAGGGGGTAGGTTTTTTCAGTGACGTTAATGTAAATTTTGAACCAGGTGAAAATCCAGAAGATGTAATTATTGTCATCACTGTTGAAGAGGGACGCACCGGACGCCTTGGATTTAATGTTTCATACGGAACTCAGAGCGGCTTTGGCGGCGGGCTTACATACGAGAATTTTAACATCGCCGGTAAGGGGCTTAAGCTCAATGTCGGTTTTGAGCTTGGTGACAGGCAGGAGTATTGGCTCAGCTTTGAACAGCCGTATATGAGCGGTAAGGTTACTGCTTGGAAGATCGGAGCGTACAAAAGGGCGTGGGATGATCTTTATTACTACTACGACAATAAGGAACTCGGAAAGTATGATAGAGACAAAACCGGCGCTTATATTGGCTTTGGTCGTAAATTTAAAGATGAATCAAAGTACAACTGGTATATGACACTTGACTGGCATAAGGTTGATAATGTTGAGTCCAGCAAGTGGGTCGACGTTAACGGAAACCCAATAAGCGACACATCCAAACCGTCAAAGCAGGATTTACTGGACGACTTGGGTGATGGTACTTACTATTCGGCCTTGCTTTCTCTCCGCAGATTGAATATTGATGAGTACTTACCCTATTCAAAGGGTGATGTTGAGACAATAAATCTCCAATACGGAAAAGCGGAGATCGAGAACACAAATTATTCCTATTTCAAATATTGGGGTGAAGCGAAGGTCTATTTCCCTGTAGACAAGCTGTTTAAGAACTTCTTTGAAACCTCTTTCGGCACAAATCCGGAGAAGCCAATGATGCTTGCTGCTCGTGTCATGATCGGCTCATCAGCCGGGGATGTCCCATACGAAGAAATGTATACAATAGGCGGCGATACCACGTTGCGCGGCTATAAAGACGAGAGGTTCCGTGGAGAAGACATGTTGCTTGGTAATTTTGAACTTCGTATACCGCTTGAGAAAGCATTCAGCTTTGTTGTTTTCTATGATGTTGGCCGCGCATGGAGAAAAGACAAAGATGGCAGAACATTTAGTGAGCCAAGTTGGGGAAATGACATTGGCACAGCTCCCGGTTTTGGTGTACGTATAAATACTCCCCTTGGTAATATGAGGCTTGACTATGCCAGCGGTGAAGAGGACAAGTTCCACTTTGGCTTCGGAGAACTTTTCTAAGGATAAAATATCTTCGATTTTTAGTTACTGGGTTGCGGCATTTATATTTGCCGCGACCCTTGTTATGTTTCCTGCTTATGCTTACTCATATTCTGTTAAAGTTGAAGGGTTGTCCAATTGGCAAAAAGAACCTGCTGAGCGCAGTCTCAACGCCGTAGTGCAGAAATTATCAAGCACATCGAGCAGAGCGGCTGTTGCGAAGATTCTTTCTGCGGTTTCAGAGCAGTTATTTTCCGGTTATAAAGTTAATAATATAATTTCTAATGAAGATGAAGTTGTTGTCTCGTTTATACCAGACAGCATTTTCCGTAACTGGAGCGTCAAGTTTGAGTACCCGTCATTAAAGTCGCCAGCGGCTGAATGGTTTGTCGCAGATGCAGAAAAGGCATTGGAGTCAATAACGGAGGTTATCTACGGAGTGCCAGTGGCGTCGCTTGCTTGGTGCGATGCGGCCTTAAGAAATGAAATTATCGGTCTTTTAAAGCCGGTACTGCCGGGATGGCATCCCACTTTTATCGTGTACGAAAATGCAGACGAAAATGTTCTAAAAATATCGTTTACAGCAGAACTGCCACTTGTGCTTGCTCTTAATCCGACATTTTCTTCCAGCTCATTGCCAACGCTTCTTCATGGCGAGCTAAAGGAGGATATTCTGCAGGAATTTCCACCTTTTTTAGGGCTTCCTGTATCGTGGGCCAAATTGCATACTAAGGATGTAAATGTTTGGGCAGAAAAATTTTTGGACAATCGCGGCATTGTTGAAAGGACAGCATCTCGTTCTGTTGCAGATTTTTCTGCGGCGGCTGTCTCTCAAATGAACGTAAATATTGAAAGTCGTAGATATTCTCTTGGGGCTTGGGCTGCAGTTTATGGGGGCACAAAGGATCGTTCCGCAGAAATTGGGCTGCATATTGGCAGGCGTGTCTTTCTTTTTGATGATGCGGCCGTGGAAGCTTACGGAGAAGGCATTGTTGAGCTTAAAGACTGGACCCCGGAGGGGCGATTAGGGATACGCTGTTCTCCATGGGGAGACGTCTGGATAGGCGGAGAATGGTCCTCCAAAGATGATATGTGGTGGGGACGCCTAAATATATCTCCACGGTTGCATAAGCCATATGCGTGGCTTCGTGTGCGCGAAGACGGAGAAATTAATACTGCTATTGGTTGGAAGGCCACTCAGTATATTTCTTTTGAATTACATTTTGACTCGAGAGATAATGATAGGTGGAGTCTTAGAATGCTGGGAAACCTCTAATAATTTTAAAGGAGTTTGGTATATATGCTGCAGCAAAAAGTGCTATCCCTGCTGGAAATATCAGAAATGACGGGCGGGGTGTTAAAGGGAGATCCAAATAAAAAAGTAATACGCATATCTGACTTGTCGCATAACAGCGTCGACACGATCTCACCGTTATGGGAAAAGAAATTTGTCAGTGAACTGAAGCCAGACATGACATTGTTAAGCAAGCCCGGGTGGATACCTGAAGATTGTATGGGTGTTGAGGTAGAGGATCCGCGCCTTGCATTGGTTTCGTTGCTTGATTTTTTTGACAACCATATCAAGGAGACGCCGATGATTCACGTTACTGCAGTGATTTCGCCGTCGGCGTCGATCGGAGAAAACGTGCATATTGGTCCGAATTGCGTAATCTCTGATAATGTTGTAATCGGAGCGAATTGTGTTCTTGTAGGGAATATTTGGATTGGAAACGGCGTTACTGTCGGTGATGCTACCAGGATCGAGCCTGGTGCTGTCCTGCATGAATCTGCCGTAATTGGGAGAAATTGCATTATACATTCAAATGCCGTAATTGGTTCTGATGGATTTGGATTTATTCCCGATAAGAAGGTTGGATTATTACGTATCCCCCAGATAGGTAAAGTGATAATTCAGGATAGTGTCGAAATCGGTACTTGTGTATGCGTAGACAGAGCAACTTTTGGTGAGACTTTGGTTTCATCAGGTACTAAACTTGACGCGCTTGTCAAGGTTGGCCATAACTGCCATATAGGTAAATTTTGTATTGTCGTATCGCAGTCCGGAATTGCTGGGAGCAGCACTATCGGCGATGGTGTTGTTCTGGCTGCGCAGTCAGGAGTGGCAAACCATGCTTCAGTCGGTAATGGTGTAACTGTGGCGGCAAGAGGCGGCATTGTAAATTCAGTACCGGATGGTGCGACTGTCTCCGGTTTTCCTGCCCAGGAACATAGGAAAGAGCTAAAACAAATGTTGGCCATAAAGCAGCTCCCTGAGTTGCTCTCAACAATAAAAGAATTAAAACATAGAGTCGCCGAGTTGGAAGAAGCATATGAGAAAAAGCCGAACGCTTAAAGACGAGATAATAATAGATGGTGTCGGGCTTCATTCCGGTATTAAAAGCAAAGTTACATTGATACCGAGCGATAACTGTGGTATAAATTTTAGAACCCAAAAAGGGCTATATCCGATATCTTCTGCAGTAGTAGAGGAGGATAGCCGTCTTACTGGATTTTGCCTGCCTGACGGAACAATTGTCAGAACAGCAGAGCACCTTTTGGCATCTGTTATAGGCATGGAGTTAGATGCGGTGACTATCTCACTCGAAGGTGAAGAAGTTCCCATTCTGGACGGCAGTGCTCATGAGTTTGCTGAGGCCATACGAGGCACTGGCTATACGGAGTTGCCCTATGACCGTAAAATTACGGCTCTTAGCACGCCGATGTATATTGATGATAATAAGAATGGGCGTTTTCTCTCTGCGGTCCCATCTCCGGATCTGCGGGTGACCTATGTTATAGATTACTCCGGCACTCCTATAGCTACCCAGAGAGTCAGTTATGAAATAAACGAAGATGTTTTCTTTAGTGTCATCTCATATGCCAGAACCTTTGGACTGACATACGAGTTAGAATATTTGCGAAGAGCAAATTTGGCAAAAGGGGGTTCTCTTGAAAACGCCCTTGTATTTGACAGTGCTAGTCTCATTAATGAAGGCGGTCTTAGATTCCCGCTAGAGTGTGTCACTCACAAAGTTGTCGACCTGCTTGGGGATCTGGCGCTGTCCGGCGGCCCTGTCATCGCTCATTATGTTGCTATTTGCGCCGGGCATGGCATACATGGCAAATTAGTGGAAAAAATAAAGAGAGTTATTCCCTTAAGTATGTGAAAATTATTCTAGACTGTGTAGGAGGAAGAAATATGAAGCTAGGAATAAAAGAAATAATGGAGTGTCTGCCTCATAGGTATCCTTTTTTGCTAGTTGACCGTATTGAAGAAGTGATCAACGAAGACAATCTCAAACAGGTAACAGGGTATAAAAATGTCTCCTATAACGAGCCCTTTTTCCAGGGACATTTTCCTGACGAACCTGTAATGCCTGGAGTGCTCATTCTCGAAGCAATGGGACAAGTCGGTGCTATTGTTATGAAGATGCAGCCTGAGATGCAAGATGGAAATCGCAGACTTGTGTACTTAACTACTGTTGAAAGAGCAAAGTTTAGAAAACCGGTAAAACCAGGTGATCAGCTCAGAACAGTTGCGACGCTTGTCAGACGCCGCGGCAATATGGGGAAATTCCAATTTACCGCAACGGTGGACGGAGAAGTTGTAGCTGAAGCTGTTATGGGCTTTACCATTTCATCTGCTCTAACATTTGACGCGGGGGCGAAATAATGAGTATTGTGGCACACCCTACATCCATTGTCTCAAAAGATGCTGAAATAGGCGAGGATGTACAGATTGGTCCGTATTGTATAGTCGATGCAAAGGCAAAAATAGGGGCTCGCACGGTTCTCAAGGCATATTCACGTGTATGTGGCTACACAGAGGTCGGAGAGGATTGTGTCTTTCATGAACATGCCGTTATCGGCGGGGACCCTCAGGATTTAGGATACAAGGGAGAAATTTCTTGGGCTCGGTTGGGTAATAATGTTGTCTGCCGAGAGTTTGTTACTGTTAACAGAGCTACCGGAGAAAATCAGGAGACAAGAATAAACGATAATTGTTTCATTATGGAGAACGTTCATGTGGCTCATAATGTCTTTATTGGCAGGGACTGCACCATTGCTAATAAATCCGGTATCTCCGGGCATGTGCATATTGGCGACTTTGCTGTTATCGGCGGGATGTCAGGATTTCATCAGTTTGTTCATATTGGTTCATACTGCATGGTTGGAGGGCTTTCGAGGATAACACAGGATATTCCGCCTTTTTGCTTGGCGTCTGGCATTCCTTGCCGTGTATATGACATAAACAGGGTCGGGCTGAGGCGGCGCGGCTTTACCTCTGAATCACGACGCAGTATCCGCGATATGTATAAAATTATCTATAACTCCGGACGCACTATCAGAGAAGGTATTGAAGAAGTCTCCAACGTATATGGAGACAGAGATGAGGCAAAAATTTTACTGCGCTTTGCAGAAGAATCCACCCGTGGCTTTACCCCAAGAATGACTCAGGACTGGAGCAAGAAATCAGAGGAAGGTTCTGTTGATTAAGCTATTCGCTTTGGATGTTGACGGCACGTTGACAGACGGCGGCATTTATATGGATGGTAATGGCAATGAGCTTAAACGCTTTGACGTACAGGACGGCTATGGTCTCGCTGATTTGCTTAAAAGAGGGATCAAAGTTATTTTCATTAGCGGCCGTTACTCGGCCTCAACGCTACAACGAGCTGAAAATTTAAAGATAACTTGCTGTGTAAACGGCACTGACGATAAACTGTCAGACTTAAAAAACATTGCGGGCAAGTACTCTCTTTCGTATAGTGAAATAGCATATGCAGGCGATGATATCCCTGATATTGAGTGCATAAAATGGGCCGGCATCGGTTTGGCCACCGCTAATGCCAGAAAGATTGTAAAAGAAGCTGCCGACTGGTGCTCGGAATTATGCGGTGGGCATGGTGCAGTGCGTGATTTTGCCGAATATATAGTGCGCTTTAATGAGGAAGAAAATAAGTGAATAAAAATTTAACAGCGTTTGCTGGTTTTTTTAAAATTCGTGCCTTAGACAGATTCATTCTCGGTGAGCTGAAAGGGCCGTTCTTTTTTGGAATCATGTCTTTCACAATTATTTTGATTGCTGGAAGTCTGCTATTTCAGATAGCTGACTTGGTTATTCAAAGAGGCGTGTCCATTGGCGTGGTACTGAGGCTTTTCTTCTATTATCTGCCGCGGCTTGTTGCCTATACTATTCCTATGAGCTGTCTTTTAGCCGCGCTTTTAGGTTTTGGAAAGCTGTCGGCGAATTCAGAGCTTGTTGCTCTAAAATCAGCGGGGCTTTCTTTCAAAAGAATCATTAGACCCGTTATCATTGCAACGTTCTTCGTTTCGGTTGCGGCGTTCTTTGTAAATGAGACGCTGGTGCCTCTAAGTGAACGAGCTGCAGCTAATGTCATGATGTACGAAGTTTTTAAGGAATCCCCCCCCCTTTTTAAGGAGAAGATATTTCTCAAAGAAGAGGGAGACGGAACCCTCAAGAGGGTTATCTATATCAATAAAATGAAAATCGTCAATGGCGATATGGAAGAAATTGTCGTAGAAGAGTTTGACGCCGGACGGTTGAGCAGAATTGTTTCTGCAAAATCAGGAAAATGGATTAATGGCAGTTGGTGGATCAACAGCGGAAATGTTTTTGAAATCAATAAGGAGGGTAATGTCAACCACCTTTTTAAGTTTGATAAACAAGCTCTGACACTTAACATGAGTCCGAGCGACGTTGCAAAGTCAACACAGAAGCCAGATCAAATGACTATTCCCGAACTGCTGGAGTACATAAAAATTAATGAAAAAAGCGGCATGAACGTTTCTAAATTTTGGATGTTGTTTCACTTGAGACTCTCTGTGCCATGGGCTTGTATGGTTCTCGCCCTCGTTGGAGCTGCTCTCGGAAGCCGACCTCAGCGCTCAAGCTCGAGTGTTGGACTTGGTCTTAGTGTAATAATTGTTTTCGTATACTATGTTATTCTCTCATTAACTCAATCTCTGGGAGATGCCGGATATTTGCCACCAGTGGTAGCAGCGTGGATTGCTAATATTATTTTTCTCATTATTGGTGCTGTGCTCTGCCGTAATGCTAACAAATTGGGCTAGAATGGATATCGAAAGCAAGTTTATTATAAAAATCTAAGTGGCGAAAGATTCTTTCGCCACTTAGATTTTTGTTTTGTTAGACTAGGATAAGTTTGCCGCTGCCCTCTATAAATGTACCGACTTTTTTTGATATTGGGAACCCGCCCAGGTTAAGTTCGCTTAACAGCTGCTCTTCATTTTCTTCTGGTATGGCGATTAAAAGACCTCCGGAAGTCTGTGGGTCAAAAATTAAATCTTCGGCGAACCGCCCCATTTCTGACCTATTAATAACCCTGTCTCCTGAATGCTGCAGGTTGGCGTAAGAACCGGCTGGGATAAGGCCCATATTGGCCATATCTTTGATACCATTCAGCAGCGGAAGCTCTTTCATGAAAATCTCCACGGAAACACCCTCCGCAGGTAAATCAAGGGCGTGCCCAGCAAGACCGAATCCGGTTACATCCGTGCAGGCTGTTATTTTACTTCTTATAAAGTCAGAAAGAATAGGTGGAACTGCGTTTAACTTTGCCATGCTCTCTGTCGCAGCGGCAATGTCTGCGTCAGCGAAGAGCCCGGCTTTCATGGCGGTAACGGCTATACCTGTACCGATGGGTTTGGTGATTATCAGAGAATCCCCGCTCCTTGCCGTACCTACCTGCCACATCTTATCTCTTTCAACTTCTCCAAAGACAACTAATCCATATTTGGGTTCCTCGTCCTGTACACTATGTCCGCCTGCCAGCATAGCCCCGGCTTCACAGACTTTGCTCGCGCCTCCGTTGAGTATATCTTGTAAAACAGTGATAGGCTCGCATGAGGTTGGGAAGCACACAACATTTAGGGCGATTATTGGTTGACCGCCCATAGCATATACGTCGCTCAGCGAATTTGCTGCGGCAATTTCTCCAAAGCTCTTGGGGTCATCAACAACAGGGGTAATAAAGTCGATTGTCAAAATCCCTACTCTTGATTTATCAATTTCCCACAGAGCGGCATCCTCACCTTTGTTCCATGAGGCAAGCAGCTCAGGTCTCCTGACGACAGGCAGTCCTTTTAATATTTGTTCCAGCTCCGCCGGACCAATTTTGGCGGCTCAGCCGCTGGTCTTTGCACGTTCCGTCAGTCTCATTTGGCGCTCTCCTTTCTAATCTACTTGAGTCGCAGGTGGTGTACGTCAGCTGCGGCAAAAATGACGTTATTTTCATTAATGCGAACGATAAGAGCTCCCTGATCGGTAACGTCTACCGCCCTGCCGCAAAATTCTTCTTCATCTTGTATAATGCGCACATCTCTGCCTATGGTAGCACAGTAGGTTCTATATTGTGTGAGTAATTTCAACAAGCCGTCTTTTTCTTCCATTTGCTTAAGTAAATTTGCAAAAACATCTAAAATTCTTATCAGTAATAGGGGTCTTTTATTTTCAACCGATGATTCTATAAACATTGAGGTGGCTTTGTCAGATATTTCTTCTGGTATATCTTCGTTTTTCATATTAACGTTTAGTCCGATACCTGTTATCGCATAGTATATTTTATCAGGTTCACCGGCGGCCTCACTGAGTATGCCGCAGATTTTTTTGTTATTTATAAGTATATCATTGGGCCACTTAAGTTCAGCGTTAAGATTGTAGTACTCTGATAGCACCTTGCGAACAGCAAGCCCAGCTGCTAGGTTTAGCAGCTGCACCTCCCCAGGTCGTAAGCGAGGACGCAAAAGCACGGAGAAAATTAAATTTTTACCGCTGGCATTGCTCCACGTCCTGCCCCTGCGTCCGCGTCCGCAATTTTGAATATCCGCAATGGCAACGATTCCGTCAGGAGCGTTTTGTTGGGCCAGTTTTTTGATAACGCTTTGAGTTGAGTCCACTTCTTTGAAGTAAAATGAAGTATGAAAGATAGGATTTTGTCTTAGAAAATAGTTTATCAGTGTGGGACTCAGTTGTTCTGCCTCCTCTGCTTTAGAAAGCAGATATCCCTTTTGCGGAATGGCCTCTATTAAAATACCTTCGTCTTTCAGCGATTTAATAAGTTTTGAAATAGCCTGCCTAGATGAATGCAGTTTTTCAATTATCAATGTGCTGGGGACTATCTTTCCTGTGTTTGCTATCAATATTTCCAACAGTTTTGAGCGGCTGTTTGATTCATCAAAAGAGGTGTTGTCCATGATGTCCTCCTGTTTTTTTATTTGATATTTTACGTTTCGGCAAAAAACGATTAGATTTTACACGCATTCAGGTTATAATGAAAGCCTAAACGTAATACTGGGAGGGGTTTATGTAATGGTTGTACTACCAATAACAACTGTCATGACCAACCTGCGCTCGTCATTTGACGAGTTGCGTGAAAGTCTTTGACCTGCCTCTAATAAGGGCAAAAATAGAAGAATTACGGTTTGCTACGGAACAGCCAGGCTTTTGGAATGGAAATGACGCTCAGAATGTTTCGAAAGAACTCTCACGTCTTCAAGGACAAGTTGATATGCTCGTTGATACTCAAAAAGAAATAGAAGATTTATCTGCTATTTCTGACTTGCTAAGCGAAGAAGCTGACGAAGAGTTAAATGAGGAATTCTACCTCCGCGCGGATAAACTAAGACGCAGTATCGAAGATAACAGTATCTTGATTTTACTTGACGGGGAGTACGATGCCGGTAATGCAATTATGACTGTTCATGCCGGTGCCGGCGGGCTGGACTCACAAGACTGGGCTGAGATGCTGTACCGAATGTACGTACGCTGGGCAGAAGATCATAACTACTCTATAAAGCTAATTGATGAACTTCCTGACCAGGAAGCTGGCATCAAAAGTGTCACATTTTCTATTAATGGTGACTATGCATATGGGTATCTAAAAGGGGAGCAGGGAGTACACCGTCTGGTGAGGATATCTCCCTTTGATTCTCAAAAAAGGAGACACACCAGTTTTGCCTCAGTAGAGGTTATGCCGGTGCTGCCTGACAGTGTAGAGATAGAAATAAGACCTGAAGATTTAAAAATGGACACATTTCGCTCAAGCGGCGCCGGTGGTCAGTATGTTAACATGACAGATTCTGCTGTTAGAATTACACACATCCCGACAGGGATAATCGTAAGCTGCCAGACAGAACGCTCTCAGCATATGAATAGAGCAACGGCCATGCAAGTTTTACGCTCGAAACTTTTTGAAAAAATATTGCGGGAACGCCAAGATCAGCTTGATAATATTCAGGGCGAGAAACGCACTGTAGCTTGGGGAAGCCAAATTCGTTCATATACCCTTCAGCCTTTCCAGCTAATTAAAGACCATCGCTCCGGATGTGAAATAGGAAATGTGCAGTCTGTCCTTGATGGTGACATTGACGAGCTTATTATGAGTTTTTTGAGATATCAGAAAACTGGTAAGAGCTTGTCTGATGGGAGTGAATAGATAATAATGAAAAACAAATTGTTGAAGACAGCGTTAATATTGATGGTGTTATTCTGTTCTGTCACATTACCGGCTGCTTTATATGCGGAGTCCACTTTTGTGCCCAATGTTCCGATAATGCCTCTTAAAAGTCTAAAACCAGGTATGGTCGGAGAAGTACATACCGTTCTTTCCGGAACGAAAATTACAAAGTTTAAGGTTACGATTGTCGGGGTGGTTCCCAGAAAGACCAGTCCTAAGAATCTCATTCTGTTTAAAATAGAAGATAGAAAAATCAATGAAGATGGTGGTGTTGCCGCTGGAATGAGCGGTTCGCCCATCTATGTTTCCGGTAAGCTGATAGGAGCGATAGGGTACAGTTGGTCATTTTCTGAGCGCAGCTTAGGGCTTGCTACTCCAATTGAGGATATGATCGAGGCGCTTAATTGGCCGGATAATATCCCCTCTTTTTCTGTGTCAAAAAAAATCAATCCCAAACCCATGGACCTCGATAAAATTATGCGAGTTACTTCTGCTGACGCTCTCTCTTCGGACTCCGTCTCTGCCGACAGTGTCTCCGGTGATGAAAAAGTGCCGGTTTCAGATGATTTTGCCGTGACGTCGACGTCATCTGACCATAAAACAGGTGGTGCCGTCTCCTCTAAGGACCTGCCTGTTAAAGGTAAAGAGAACGAGTCTTCATCAGATAAGACACAGCCACGGGACAGTGTTAAAGATGGCTACGTGATTACCATTTCTGAAGAGAGCGGCAAGAACCTTAAAAAAGAACTAAAAACTCTTTTTGACGCGGAGCTGAAGCCGCTCGCCATGCCATTGCTTGTAGATGGGATGAGCAAGCGTGGTGCAGATATGCTGAGGAAGAAGCTGGGTGTGCCTGTTATTCCCCTTGGCTCAGCTATACCGTCCTCAGGAAATACTGATCTTAATGTGTCGCTTAAACCTGGAGCGGCCATTGGTGTCGCTCTTTCATGGGGAGATGTTCAGACCGGTGGGATAGGTACTTTGAGTGCTATTGACAGTAAAGGCAGATTTCTTGCATTTGCCCATCCGATGATGAACCAAGGTGCAGTTGCCTTTCCTCTTACAGAAGCTGGAATTGTCAAAATAATTCCCAGCATGGAGCATTCATTTAAACTTGGCTATATGGGTAAAATAATCGGTCTTGTCACACAAGACCGTCCCGAGGCAATTGGCGGACAGATAGGCAAACTTGCTCCGGCTTTTAGCTACACGGTACGTTTTCATGATGTGGACACCAATAAAAAGGTTATCAAGAGATTCCAGACTGTTGCAGATTCCTTCACCGGACCGGCTATCGCCTCTGCCGGAATCTTGGGGATTATTGATGATCAGTGGGCAAGAGGCGGAGAGGGAACGGCGATAATAAATTATAAGTTCTCCGGAGGCAACCTAAATAAGGGCTGGCAGAGAAGGAATATTTTCTTTTCCGATAAGGACCTTTTAAAATCCCTCATGACCGAGTTCGATAACTTGTCAAAAATTTTCTCGTTGAATCAATTCCAAGAAATAAGGCCTTTCGGTGCAGACATTGATGTGGAAATTACTCGGGACCCGCGCGTTGTTTTTATTGAGAAAGTTGAAATAGCCGAGAAGAAAGATTTTTACTCGCCTGGCGATCAGGTTAAGGTTGATGTAACGATGAGGCCGTGGAGAAAACAATCGCGCACAAAGAGAATGACGTTAATTGTCCCTAAAAAAGCGGTTGGTTTTTGTGAGATAGTTGTCAGGGGCGGAGGTATTGATGAGCCTAATCCTGAATCACTTGTCAGCGGTCTTAGGACGATCACTAATCT
>RRZU011621779.1_pt1 | contig 14509 bp, 9 predicted proteins | sample 2165561 | NCBI WGS metagenome assembly RRZU01 (sample SAMN10456909, study PRJNA506462) | wastewater metagenome | isolation source: wastewater sludge | place: USA: Moscow, Idaho
CAAGCAGCCCTTAGGCTGCTAGAGCGTAAGTTTCGTCGTTTGCGACTAGTTTAAAATGTATATTTTATTTACGAGTGGACATACTCACTCGACATGCATCATTGAGTTTCATTACCAGCGTCGAAGCCAGAACATCCCCAATTAGATTATTAATTATATAAGGTTAGTCATCACAATTACAAGGGTGAAGAAAGCAGTTTAGTAAATTTTTACCAAACCGCTACAATTAACCCCGATTTTTACCCAAACTAGGGCAGTGACAAGCGCGTATTTGAGTATTTTAACCGATTTTTGGATAAATTTATGCGTCTAGTTGTGCCATGACGTCATCGCTAAAGTTGACGTTGGTATAAACTTCTTGCACATCATCTAAGTCTTCTAACATATCAATCATTCGCATGATTTTTTTGGCATCTTCCACATCGGTCACATCTGCCATGGTTGAAGGTGACATAGTCACTTCAGCGTTATCAGATTTTAACCCTGCCTTTTCTAAGGCGTCCATCACGTCACCAAAATTTTCTGGCTCAGTGACCACGACTAGGCTTTCGCCATCATTTTCAATATCACTAGCGCCTGCTTCTAATGCAGCTTCCATCACTTTGTCTTCAAGGGTGACATCATCAAAGCTAATTTCACCGCGTTTGCTAAACAAATATGCCACAGAGCCTGAAGTACCAAGGTTACCACCGTTTTTGCTAAACGCGTGGCGCACTTCCCCTACGGTACGGTTAAGGTTGTCGGTCATGGTTTCAACAATCACCGCAACGCCGCCCAAACCATAGCCTTCGTAGGTAATTTCTTGCATGTTGTCATTGTCACCGCCGCCAGCACCGCGCTCGATGGCACGTTTGACTGTGTCTTTGGTCATGTTGACGGAGTAAGCTTTTTCTACCGCTGCGCGTAGGCGAGGGTTGCTTGCTGGGTCTGGCTCCCCTTGTTTGGCAGCAGAAACAAGCTCACGGATAATTTTGGTAAAAATTTTACCTTTTGCGGCATCTTGTTTGGCTTTACGATGCTTGATATTTGCCCATTTGGAATGTCCAGCCATGTGTGTTTTCCTTGTGCTAACAGAATAAAATGACGGTTAAAAAATTTTGGTGCAGTATTATAAACGAGCTGCCCTAGGTTTAGATAGTAGATAAGCCACTATTTCATTCACGGGGGTGTGGGTTTAGGGTGTGGGAGGCGGCTCTGGCAGGGTGTCTAAGTCAATATATTGACCGACTAGTTGGCTTAAATCAATGCGAACACCCAAGTTTACCAAATTCCAATACTGCCCTGAAATAGTGCGATCTAGCATCATGGTCAGTGGTGAGGGTTGAAAACTTTGCCAATATTTGAGCGACGCCTTTGCCTTGGCGATGGCAAGTAGATGGGTCTGGCTGGTGGCAAAATCATAAGGGGCATGTTGGGATAAATCAAAGAGTTGGGTAAAGCCATACGGCGTGAGCCCTATACGCAACCAGTCATCATAAAAGTCGGCAGGTAGCGGGGCTTCATGGTCTTTTTTGATACCAATCGTCACTAAGTCTTGTTCAAGCGCGCTAATGTCGCCTTTGAGGCAATGTACGGCAAAGCGGTGAAACAGTGCCACTTCTTCATGGCTGTAGGTTTTGATACCCCCAAAATCGTACGCAATCACCGAGCCATCACGGCGAAATGCAAAGTTGCCAGGGTGGGGATCACAGTGTAGCCGATATAGTTTAAATAGTTGACCTGCGCTAAAATCAAATAGCCGCGCGGCAATTTTTTGTTTGGTTGCGTTGTCCCAAGTGGCGGCAACCTCAAGTTTTTCGCCCAGTTCTTGGGATAGGGTAAGCACACGTTTGCTTGAATGACTGTGAAAAACTTTGGGGATAATCAGTCCGTCATCATTTTGATGAAAATTGGCAAAAATAGCCAGGTTATGCGCCTCTTTGGTATAATCTAGCTCATCATACAGGCTGTCGCGTATCTCCGCAAAAATATGCGCTTGCAGGGATTTGTCCATGTTTAGCATGCCTGTAATCTTGAGTGCCAAGCGTACTTGCTTTAAATCACTGTCCACGCTGCTATCGACATCGGGGTATTGTACTTTGACCACCACCGCTTCGCCCGATGGTAGCACTGCTTTATGCACTTGCCCAATGGAGGCGGCAGCAAACGGTGTGGGTTCAAAGTCTGCAAACAATTGCTCAATGGGCTTGCCTAGCTCTTTTTCTACTTGCTGCTTGATGATGGCAAACGGCATGGGCGGCGCATCTTTTTGTAGTTTTTCTAGGGCTTTTGCCACCTCAGGGGGAAATACGTCTTTGTATTGCGAGGCGATTTGACCTACTTTCATCACCGCGCCTTTCATCTCTCCTAAGGTGTCTGCAATTTGCAAACCCACGGTTTGTAGCATTTCGCTGCGCGCTTTTAGTTTGTCTTCTTCGGAGCCTGCCAGTGATTTAATGGAGTTTTTGGCGGCCTTTCCAGCAATACTTGCGGTCATGCCAGCAAGTTTTAAAAAGCGTTTTTTTGAGGACATGGTATTTTTCTTTATGATAAAAAACACGGGGTTTAGGGAGATGAGATTAGCAGAAATTGCCGTTAAATACTATGTGGTTAGTGCAGTTTTGGGGGTAAGTTGTCACAAAAAAGGTGTCGATTACACCTTTTTTGAGCCGATCAATAGACTATTAGCTATGGGTTATTGTAGCTATGAGTTATTGTAAAAATAGTTGATAACCTGCGTTGTGGGTTAGATTTTCACATTCATAGCCGATGTCTTGTAGTTTGGCAAGTAACTGTTCTGCGGTTTGTTCACCCATTTGTATCCCTGCCAAAATACGCCCTTCTGCGGCACCGTGGTTGCGGTAGTGAAAGAGCGAGATGTTAAACTGTGAGCCTAGTTTTTCAAGGAAATTAAGCAGTGCGCCTGGACGTTCGGGAAATTCAATACGAAATAGCTGTTCGTCATTGAGCCCTGCATGCCCACCAATTAGATAGCGAATGTGGGTTTTGGCAACTTCGTCATCGGTCAAGTCCACCGCTTGGTAATCTGCTTCTGTCAATAAGGTGTTGATGGCTTTACGTTCTTTTTCGCCTTCTTTTAAGGCTACCCCCACAAAAATGCTGGCGCGGGTGTCTGCATGGTTTGGGTTGGTGTTGATGCGGTAGTTAAATTCGGTGATATTGCGACCCTTGAGGGCGCGGCAAAAGTCTAGAAAAGCGCCTGTGTGTTCTGGAATGGTTACCCCAAAAATGGCTTCTTTTTTCTCGCCTATTTCGGTGCGCTCAGCAATGTAGCGTAGGCGGTCAAAATTCATGTTGGCACCGCATAAAATTGCCACACAGTTTTTGTCTTGTAGCTGATTCGTTTCGATATATTTTTTCATACCTGCCACGGCAAGCGCGCCTGCAGGCTCAACAATGGTACGAGTTTCTTCATAGACATCTTTGATCGCCGCGCACACTTCATCGTTGTTACAAGTGACCACATTGGGCTCTACCACGGTGCCAGATTGGTCGCTTTTTTGCATTCTTACCACATCAAAGGGTATTTCGCCAAGCTGGGCGACTGCCACCCCATCGACAAATAAGCTCACTTGCGGTAAGCGTTTGCGCTCATTGGTTGCAAGCGCAATTTTGAGGCAAGCGGCATCTTCAGGTTCGACGGCGACCACTTTGACATGGGGGGCCACTTCTCCCAAAAATGCGGCAACGCCTGAGATAAGACCGCCACCGCCCACTGCCACAAATACATAATCCATCTTGCGCCATTGTTGCATGAGCTCCATGGCAATGGTGCCTTGCCCTGCAATCACTAGCGCATCATCATACGGTGGGATAAATGTCAAACCGTCTGTTTGGGCGCGGGCAATGGCGTAGCGGTTGGATTCATCAAAACTGTCACCTTCTAGTACCACATTGCCGCCTAGTGCTTTGACGGCACTCACTTTGATGTCGGGGGTTGTGGTGGGCATCACGATGACGTTATTGAGCCCTAAGCGACTGGCAGAGTAGGCAACCCCTTGGGCATGGTTGCCTGCTGAGGCACAAATCACACCACGGGCTTTTTCTTGCTGGGTTAATTGGCTAATTCGGTTATACGCCCCACGCAGTTTAAAAGAAAATACGGGCTGAAAATCTTCGCGCTTAAAACGAATGTCGTTGTTAAGGCGGTTACTGAGTTTTTTGGCGGGTTCAAGCGGTGTTTGCACGGCAGCATCGTAGACTGTCGCTTGGAGAATAAGGCGTACCCAATCTGATAACATAATATTAACCTGATATTAAAACGCAAAACCATTGCTCCTATAGCAATGGGTCAAACGCGATGACAATTTGAAGATAAGCTATTAGATTAGGACTTTAGGGGTTAGCTTGCAAGTATTTTTGCGGTAAAATAAGTTGGGTTGGTCATCGCATTAAGTTTTAATTCACCCTTAATGGCATTTTTTTTTCATCAAAATAGGTAAAATATATGAGCACCAATCAGCCAAGCACCCAGCAACAGCAAAAACAAGCCGTCGCGGCAGCGGCTTTGACATACATTGAATCTGGCATGATTCTTGGGGTAGGTACGGGTAGTACCGTCAACTGCCTTATTGAGCTGCTACCAAGCGTTCATCTAAAAGGCGCGGTTGCTAGCTCCAAAGTGACCGAGGATAAACTAAAAGCGCTGGGCATTGAGGTGATGGACTTAAACTTTACAGGTACGCTGGACTTATATATTGATGGCGCCGATGAAGTGAACGCGGCGCTGCAATTAGTCAAAGGTGGTGGCGGGGCATTAACCCGTGAAAAAATCGTCGCCGCGGCCTCTAAGCAGTTTATCTGTATGGTGGATGAAAGTAAGTGGGTAGACCAGCTTGGTGTGGGCTTTCCTTTACCTATCGAAGTGTTGCCACAGGCGCGCTCATACGTCGCCCGTGAACTGGTCAAATTAGGCGGCGAGCCCATCTACCGAGAAGGGTTTGTGACTGATTATGGCAACCTTATTTTGGATGTCTATAACCTTAGTATCCAAGATGCCAGTGCCATGGAGCAGCACATCAATAACATTGTGGGGGTGGTGTGCAATGGTTTATTTGCCGCGCAGCGTGCCGATATACTGCTGATGGCAGGTAGCGCAGGGGTCAAAACATTGTCGGTATAACCATTTAAGTCATGTTAGTCATGAGCCACTTGTGTAAAGCAATCGTTCGCCACAATTGCTTTACATTTTTGTGACCTTTCCATTCCTAAATTTCATAACTAAAAAATTTTGCATCACCTGCTGATTATGCTAGGCTATAGAAGTCATGCCACGCCGCTTAGAAGCTTAAAAATAGATTTAGAAACTTAAACGTCCAAAAGCTTGGACGTTTAGAACCTTTGCAACTTTGGCCAAGTAATAAGTTTTGCGGCAATGCCTTAATCACTAAACAATGCCTGCGCTTAGGTAGTCATGGCATTTTTTTAAGGTCAGTGCAAAGCAGTAGGCATGACTTGGTTGTCTTGCCGTTTTATTTGATCTATGGAAACCATATGCCCACGCCACTACCGACGCCAGAACAAATCGCTATATTGCAGCAAGCAAGCAAGTTTGGCTTTCACCTTTGGCAAACCAAAGCCCATATTGCCCAAGCCTTTTTAAAAAGCTACCCGTTGTCGCAAACGCTTGACGTTCAGCACATCAAAGATTTAATTCGTGATTATACCCTAGATGAAGAGTGCCAAGTGGCAGATGAAGTGGCAGTGATGCGCGGGCTTCGCCACCTTCGCAATTTGCTGATGATGCGGTGGATTTGGCAAGATGCGCTAGGACTAATCACCCTTGAACAGCTGACGTGGGAGTTATCAAAATTTGCCGATTATTGCTTGATTTTTGCCAAAGACTATATGTATCAAGACTTGATACAGCGTTATGGTGAGCCAATTTTTTATGATGAAAAAAACAAGCCACAACCCGATGATTTGGCAGTCATTGCTATGGGTAAAATGGGCGCCGAGGAGCTCAACTTATCAAGTGATATTGACCTGATTTTTGTTCACCAAAGTCAAGGTGAAACCAATGGCGATCAATCCAAAGGCAGTAAGTCAATTGATAATAAAAAGTTTTTTACCAAATGGGGACAAGGGATTATCAAGCTGCTAGATCAGCAAACACAAGATGGCTTTGTGTTTCGTATTGATATGCGCTTGCGCCCTTGGGGTGATGGCAGTGACTTAGCCATTCATCTATCTGCGCTCGAAAAATATTTTGCCCAGCATGGGCGGGCATGGGAGCGCTTTGCTTGGTTAAAAGCCAGAGTCGTTAACCCCGTGGCATTTACTGAGACCTTACACGCCCTTATTAGGCCGTTTGTGTTTCGCTATTATGTGGATTACAGTGCATTTGCCGCCCTACGCGAGATGAAATCGCTTATCCAAAACCAAGTGGCGCAGCGCCAAGACACTGACAACGTCAAACTTGGGGCGGGGGGTATCCGTGATATTGAGTTTATTGTCCAGTCATTTCAGCTTATTTATGGCGGGCGTGTGGCAGATATCAAGGTCAAAAACTGCCTACAAGCTATGCAGCAGCTTGACCACCACGGCTACTTAGATGCCGATACCCACCAACAGCTTGCCGCGGCGTATCGTTTTTTACGTAGGCTTGAGCATGGTATTCAAGCCATCAATGATGAGCAAACCCAACGCTTACCACAAAACCCCGAAGACCAAGCCAACCTTGCCAGTGTGCTAGGGTTTACTAATTGGTCAGCGCTAATCAACCAGCTTAATGACTACCGCGAGCAGGTAAAACGGCCGTTTGATAACTTAGTGAATGACCGCCAGCAGCCTGCCAATCAGCCAGAAATTGACCATAAACTCAACCTCACCGAACTAGACGATGCGCTTAGTGACGAAAATAAACAAAAACTGAGCCAGTTTTGGCAAAGCAAATTAATCACAGGTCTTAGTGATGAGGCAAAAAGTCGCCTTAATGCCGCTTATCCTATTTTAATCAACGGCTTATTGCAGTCTGGGCTCAGCAATGAAATCATCAATATAGCGCTACCTAGGCTGCTCACGCTGCTAGAGTCAGTGAGTCGCCGCTCTATTTATTTGGTGATGTTTGCTGAAAATCCTGACGCCACTGCCAAACTCATTCCCATGCTAGCGGCAAGCCCATGGATTGCCAGTGAGTTGGTCAATTATCCTGTATTGCTGGACTCTTTTATTCGAGAAAAATATCGCCACCTGCCCGATCGACAAGAACTGGGTGATATTTTGCGCCAACAATTAATGCGCGTTGAACCTGATGATGAAGAAGGGCTATTAAACGCTTTTCGTTTTTTTAAAAAAACCCAAGTGCTGGCGGTGGCTGCCAGTGATGTATTGGCAGATAGACCATTGATGAAAGTGTCAGACTCACTTACCTTTATTGCAGAGGTAGTGCTGGAAAATGCCTTGCAGCGCGTGTTTGCCGAGCTTATCAAAAAGCACGGCTACCCGCTCAATGCCCAAGGCGAGCCTGTGAGTGAGCATCATAATGGTTTTGCCATTATTGGTTATGGCAAGCTTGGCGGGCTTGAGATGAGCTATAGCTCAGACCTAGATTTGGTCTTTATTCATGATATTGATGAACAAGCCATGACGTTGGGTGAAAAACCCATCAGTGGTATGAAATTTGCTGCCCGCCTTGCGCAAAAATTGATGAATTACCTTACCACCCAAACCCGAGATGGACGCGCCTATGAGATTGATATGCGCTTGCGTCCGTCTGGACAAGCGGGCATGATGGTAGTGTCTGCCCATGCCTTTGAGCTGTATCAGCTACAAAAAGCGTGGGCGTGGGAGCATCAAGCCTTGGTGCGCGCGCGCGCTATTTGTGGCGACCATCGCGTCATGACAAAATTTGATCGCATACGCCACACCGTGCTTTGCCTACCGCGTGACAAAGACAGCGTACGCATTGAAGTATCCACCATGCGCCACAAAATGCAAGACCACTTGGGCAGTGATAAACATACCAAACAAAAAGGCTTGTTTCATCTCAAACAAGATGCAGGCGGGCTGGTAGATATCGAGTTTATTGCCCAATTTGCGGTACTTGCCTATGCCTATGAGTACCCTGCATTGGCAACTTGGAGTGACAATGTACGTATTTTTGAAGTATTGGGTAACTCAGGCTTGGTGGACAACGATATTTGTCACAAGCTAACCCAAGCCTACTTGCGGATTCGCGGCATGACCCATCGGTTGGCACTGGCAGAAAAACCCATTTTGGTGGACGAGGCTGAGTGGTATACCCTGCGTAGTTTTGTGGATGAACAGTGGTATCACCTCATCGGACAACGCCCCGATCATATTTAACAATAGTTCAACCCCACTTTTTGACGACAAATTTTTTTTAAATAGTTAATCTTTTAGTTTCAAACAAAAACCCTAGGAGCAATCAATGGCGACAATTCCCACAATGGCAGACCGTGATGGTTATATCTGGATGGATGGCAACATGGTGGATTGGCGTGATGCCAAAATTCACGTACTAACTCACACCTTGCATTATGGCATGGGGGTGTTTGAAGGGGTACGTGCTTACCAAACCCATGACGGACGCACAGCGATTTTTCGCTTAGAAGACCATACCAAACGCTTATTAAACTCAGCAAAAATTTTTCAGCTTAATGTGCCATATAGCTATGAACAAGTCTTAGAAGCCCAAAAAGCCGTGGTACGAGATAACAAGCTGCAATCGGCTTACCTGCGCCCTTTAATTTGGGTAGGCTCAGAAAAACTCGGTATTGCCGCCAAAGACAACACCATCCACACCATCGTAGCAGCATGGGTATGGGGGGCATACCTTGGTGAAGAAGGCATGGCAAAAGGGATTCGTGTTAAAACCTCAAGCTTTACCCACCACCACCCAAATGTCACCATGTGTAAAGCCAAAGCCGTGAGTAACTACCCTGTCTCTATCATGTCAAACCAAGAAGACACCCGTCATGGCTATGATGAAGCGGTACTGATGGATCCACAAGGCTATGTATGCCAAGGCTCGGGCGAAAACCTATTCTTGGTCAAAGATGGCGAGCTACACACCCCAGATTTGTCGGGTGGCGCCTTAGACGGTATTACCCGTCGCACGGTAATACAATTTGCCAAGGACTTGGGTATCAAAGTGCATGAGCGCAAAATCACCCGTGATGAATTTTATATTGCCGATGAAATCTTTATGACAGGCACAGCCGCTGAAATCACCCCCATTCGTGAATACGATGACCACGTAATTGGCTGCGGTGCGCGTGGTGAGATCACCGAAAAGCTGCAAAGCCTATTTTTTGATGTGGTGCAAGGCAAAAATGACCAATACGCCCATTGGTTAAGTTACGTGGACGAGTAAGTTATTTATTATTCTCCAACGTTTTTTATAGAGCAGCTGCCAATACGGGTATCTGCTCTTTTTATGTTTGGGGGAGTGCGTTAAAATACGCACACGCACTGGCAGCTAAACATTACCTAGCCTGCCAAGTCCACAATGGGTTTATTTTTTAAAAAGACAACGACATGATTGAAAAACTGACATTCGGCACATTCTCAAAAGAAGATGCCAAAAACTTTATGCGGCTTATGATATATGTAAAACCGTACAAAACCCGCATTTTTCTTGCCCTATTAGCCATTGTGGGCGTAGCGTTGACCGAAAGCTATCTTGCCGCATTTATCGCGCCGTTGGTTAACCAGGGTTTTGCCGCTCCCACCACGGCGCCGCCTGTCCAAGAAATGTCAGGACTTGTGAGCAGCCTAAAACACTATAAAGACCAGTTTCAATACATGATTTGGGGAACAGCAGACAAAATATGGATTGTTCCCATTTTTTTTATGTCACTGGTGATTGTGCGCGGGGTGTGTCGGTTTGTGAGTAGCTACTTGCTAACTTGGGTGTCTGTGGTGGCTATCAGCCATTTACGCCGTGATATGTTTAACAAAATGCTTTTGCTACCTTCAAAATACTACCAAGAGCACCCATCGGGTGAAGTGTTAATGAATCTGGTACAAATGGCAGAAAACTCAATTACCAACGCTAGTAACGTCTTTATTGTCTTGGTGCGAGATACATTGATTATTACTGGCTTGGTTGGGGTGCTACTGTATCTAAACTGGCAGCTAAGCCTCATTGTGTTAATGATGTTCCCGATTTTATCATTTTTATCACGCTACTATCGTAACCGCCTAAAAGACATCATCAATGGGGCTCAGCAAAGTATTGGCTCGCTAAATAATGTAGTCAACGAGACCCACCAAGGTCATAAAGTGGTCAAGGTTTTTGGTGGGCACCAAGCGGCCGAAAGCCAATTTGCTACCGTTAACCACACCTTGGTGCGTTTGGGCAAAAAAATTACCCAAGCGTCCTCTGCACGCTCACCATTTAGTGAGGTCATTGCCTCAGTGGCTTTGGCAGTGGTGATTTTTATTGCGCTTTGGCAGAGTCAAAATGGTATCACTACTATTGGGGAGTTTATGGCATTCATTGTCGCTATGATGCAGATGTTTGGCCCTATCAAAAACTTGGCGGGTATTAGTATTCCCATGCAAGGCATGTTTTTGGCGGCGGATTCGGTTTGTGGATTTTTGGATACAGAAGTTGAAGAAAATAAAGGTACGCTAAAGCTACAAAACGTAAAAGGAAATTTACATTTCAATAATATTACCGTACAATATCAAACAGAAAGCCGAAAAGCGTTGACTAATTTTAACTTGCATATTGCCTCGGGTGAGAAAGTTGCTTTGGTGGGTCGTTCGGGTAGTGGTAAAAGTACTTTGGTTAATTTGTTGCCCCGTTTTGTTATTCCCACAACAGGCAAGATTACCCTTGATCAAGTTAACATAGAAGATATTGAGCTTGCCAATTTACGTGAGCAGTTTGCCTTGGTGTCGCAAGAGACTTTTTTATTTGAAGGCACCCTCGCGCAAAATGTACGTTATAGCCGCCCCGATGCCAGTGATGATGAGGTGTTAAAGGCGCTGATTGATGCCAACTTATCCGATGTGATTAGTAAATCAGCTTTGGGTATTAACCAGCCAATTGGTGCCAATGGTAGCCAGTTGTCAGGTGGGCAGCGCCAGCGCGTGGCGATTGCTCGCGCTATTTTAAAAGATGCGCCTATTTTGCTACTAGATGAGGCAACCAGTGCGCTAGACAATGAGTCAGAGCGGCTAGTGCAGCAAGCGCTTGAGCGTTTGATGCAAGGGCGTACTAGTATCATTGTGGCGCATCGGCTGACCACCATTGAAAAAGCCGATCGCATCATTGTGATGGATGAAGGTAACATTATAGAGCAGGGCACGCATCATGAGCTTATGGCGAAGGGCGGTTATTATGCGCGGTTACGCAATCTAAGTGATGTGAACGCTTAATTCTAATAAAAAGTGCTTTGTAATTCAAAGCACTTCTAAAAATTATCTATGAGAAATCTCTCGAATTTAGTATCTCCTTCATACATTCTTCCCAAGTAGTGGTTTTATAGTTTTTTTGTATATAGTCTTCTTTTTGTTGAATATAGTCTGGGGTGTTAATAAGAAAACTAAATTTTTGAATCCATTCATCTAAATCATAAGGGTTTGCATAGTCTATATAATCTTCACCTACTTCTGGTAGGGAGCCTGTATTGGAGGACAAGCAGAATTTTTTAAAAGATAGACTCTCCGCAACAGGTAAACCATAGCCCTCTATGAACGAAGGATATAGTGTAAACCAGCAATTTACATAGAGAGTAATCAGATCTTTGTCAGAAATATTATCTAGAATAATAATTTTATCTTGAATTCTAGCATCTTTATCTAAGCTTTTAAGCAAGCTATCTACTCTCCAACCTCTTCTGCCCACAAAGTATATTTTTGGAAGGTTTTTTATCCCCTGTGATAACAATTTTATATACATGTCATATATTAATTGATGGTTCTTTCGTATTTCAATCGTTGAGACAAATATTAAATAGGGCTCAGCTATTAGATCTCTTATGTTTTGTGAAAGGTTAAAAATTTGTTCTTTTTTCGTGTGTAAGTCTGAGCCTAATGTAAGTACTTTCATAGGAGGAGGAGGAAGATTAGATTTGTAGTAAAAGTTCTGTAGCTCTTGTTTTGTGAATTTTGAGTTACAAAAAAAGTAATCAACTACTAAAATTGCTTCGTTAATATATCTCGAAAATAGTTGTGTGCTTTGTTTGTTCACAAAGTTTGGATAACTTATAGGCATTAAATCATGACATAATAGTTTAAATTCAAGATTAATATTTTTCTTGATCTGGTAAAGCTCATTGAATTCATTTGTGCCTGTTCTTTGTCCCACTGAAATAATAGTATCACCATCTCTAAAACAAGGCTCATTTTTATTTTTTTCTTTATCTCTTTTTTTTAAAAGATATTTTTCTATAAAGAAATTTATAGTATTTAGACGCTTATAATAACTTCTTAAAATCTTTTGAAAAAAAGTTAAGTTTCTTCTAGGAAGCAAAATCAGATTTGTAGAGGTTAAATCTTTATTCTGAGAGATTTTTTTTCCAGATAAGTCTACTTTATCGTTTAAATTTTCTAATATCGACTCGATTTCAGAGTAAGATATTTTAATGAATCCTTTTTGAGCATGAAATGTGCAATAACCTACATCCTCTCCTTTCTGAAAAAGTTGGTGAGCATATAAGCTTAATTCATATTCCGTTCTCACTATGCCTGTAAATTTTGTTTCGTGTGGAATATTTGATAAAAGAATCCAAATCATGTTGCCTCAAATTTTTAAAATAAAATTTTAATAACCTTACAATAACTAAGGAGTAAATCACTCCTCCCATCTTCCTATTAACTTAATACTATTTTTCAATAATCTTACGATTAATATATATATCTTAGAGAGGCTATCTATAAATGATCCTTGTTTAACTACAATTTGCTTATAATTAGCATAATGTTTAGATAAGACTTTAGTATGAGATTTACTTAATGCATTGTAAACAAAACCGATATCTTTGTCATATCTCACAAATCGTATAGACTGTTCCTGTTCAATGCTATGAATAGCTTTGGTGTAAGCAACGGGTCCTGTAACAAACAAAACTCCTCTTTTTCCATAACAGTGAAATCCGTAATGCCAAGGTCTATATGTTAGAATATTATCAATGATACTCTGAATGACATGTGCCATAACGGGCGAATTTTTTTCACATATAATAAACCATTGTTGGTATTCACCGTTTTTTATTTTTAGTTTTTCTGTAAGATATGAGAATAGACCCGTACCTTCATCCTGTTGGCCGTAATCATTTTGCCATTGAGTGACAATAAAACGATCATCAGCTCGTATGACTGTATCTAAAGAATATATACAAGTGCTTTTAATATCTAAATAAACGCCACCTTCTTTATATAGTACTAAATATCTAAATAAATCCGCTTTAGCTGCGCCATATACAGGATTAATTCTCATATAAGCATCTAATGTACGATAATCGAAATTTTTTTTGATATAAAACAGGATGTCATCGTCTGTGTAAAAGCGATATTCCCATGCTTGGTTTCTAAATTTAAGTTCTTCTACAATCTTATGAATGTCTGGAGGTAGATCTAGACTTCTATAAGTTTGATGAATAATTTTTGGAATTGACATGATTTAATCTCTTCCGTATATATCTTCAAATCTAACAATATCATCTTCTCCCAAGTAGTCGCCTGATTGGACTTCAATTAGCTCGAGAGGAATTTTGCCTGGATTTTCTAAAGAATGGCGCTCACCTAAAGGAATATAAACAGATTGGTTTTTGGTTAAGATAAAACTTTCATCATTCTTATAGATTTTTGCAGTGCCATTTACTACAACCCAATGCTCTGAACGATGATGATGCATTTGTAGTGAAAGCTTTTGCCCTGGGTTGACTGTTATATGTTTTACTTGGTAACCCGAAGAAAATGCAATACTGTCATACTTGCCCCACGGACGGTATACTTCCCGATGGCATTCGTGTTCAGAACGAGCGTTTTTTCTTATTGTTTCAACAATATTTTTTATATTTTGCACTTCGTTTTTATTACTGATTAATACAGCATCTTTAGTTTCAACAACAACTAAATTTTCTACTCCCAGTAACGTTACTAAGCGACTATCTGCATAGCAATAGTTATTATAGCTCTGTTGTAATATTGCATCACCTTTAACTACATTACCATTTTTATCCTTTGGTTCAATATCCCATAAAGCTGACCATGACCCAACATCACTCCATCCTGCGTTTAGCGGTATAACCGCTGCTTGATTGGTTTTTTCCATTAATGCGTAATCTATAGACTCTGAACGACATATTTCAAAATCTTCTTTCTTTATGCGGACAAAATCCAGGTCTTCATTTTTATTATTTATCGCTTTTGTGCAACACTGCAATATATCAGGAGCATGTAAATTTAACTCTTCTATTAGTGTATGTGTTTGAAACATAAACATGCCACTATTCCATAAAAACTCTTGACTTGCAAAGTATAGCTGAGCTGTGTTTAAGTCAGGCTTTTCTACAAAATCTTCAATTAAATA
>RRZU011808018.1_pt1 | contig 14505 bp, 14 predicted proteins | sample 2165561 | NCBI WGS metagenome assembly RRZU01 (sample SAMN10456909, study PRJNA506462) | wastewater metagenome | isolation source: wastewater sludge | place: USA: Moscow, Idaho
AGGTTGGGTAGAAATGAGCCCCTTCTTAGAAATAGTTGCAGAGATTGGTGTTATTCTTTTAATGTTTAATGCGCTGGTATGGAAGCAGATATTCAAGGTATCTCTAGACAAGGGAAAAAAGCCATTTTGATTTCAGTTTTTGGTGTCATAGTTCCTTTGGTTGCTGGCTTTATACTAGGACAGACTCTAAATATTGGGGACCAAGGGATAATTCAAAGCATTTTTATTGGAATCATAATTGCGGATACTGCTGTAGCAATTACGGTTGAAACTTTAAAAGAAATGGGCAAACTAAACACCCCAGTTGGTGAAGTGCTATTGGGTGCTGCTGTAATTGATGACTTAATTGGCGTATTATTGTTAGCCTTATTATCAAGTCTTAAAAGTGGAACTGGAAGCATGCCGTTAATATCACTGGGATCTAGCTTTCTAAAAATTATGATGTTTATTATTGTTGCATATTTCATATGGATAGTATTATCAAAAACTTTGAGTAAGTGGTTTTCTGAAACAAAAAGAGGAAGAAAACGATATGCTGTGGTTTCGCTTGTAGTCTGCTTTTTACTTTCGTTTTTTGCGGATTTTTACTTTGGAGTTCCTGATGTTGTCGGTGCATTTGTTGCTGGTCTTATTTTTTCAGGTAATACACAAAATGAGTATATACAAAGTAATGTCAACAGCATTTCATTTCTCTTTTTTGGTCCAGTTTTTTTCGCAAGTATGGGTTTAAAAGCAGACATAGTAAATATTGATGGAGTGTCGATAATCTTCACGATTATACTAACAGCACTGGCGATTATTACTAAAGTAGTAGGTTGTTGGATTGGTGCTAAACTCGCTAAATTTACTCATAAAGAGAGTATTCGAATTGCTTATGGTATGGTATCCCCCGGTGAGTTCGCATTAGTCATGGCTAATAAGGGTATCTCTATTGGTGTTGCAAGTCCAGTTTTACTTCCACCAATTATTATCATGGTCATTATAACAACTGTATTATCTCCAATAATGCTGAAATATTCTTATAAAGGAGAATAGTATGTGGATTCAGATAGTGATTTTTTTACTTGATAATATAAAACATATAATAATGAGTATTGAAATCAAGATTACTAAATTTCTCAAATTGAAGTAAATGACTAGTTACAAATTGGAATTAATTAGATAAAATAATATTTTGAAACAGGTTGTGTATTTTTTTAAAAACATACTTGTTGAGTGTGCTCATGAAGGAATTCAGAAAGTTACACAACAAATTCCATATGAAAATACTCCAACAAAACATGAAGAATGTGTTGATGTGTTGGTGCCAATGCGAGCCGCATGTACTGCATTTGCCTCGAAATTGATTGAAAAAAATCACTTGAAGTGTTATCAAATAAAAGGAGCCAAAAATGAAAGAAACAGTCATTGTAGGAGTAGACTCAGGATCAGATTGGCATACTAAATTGATTGATGATTTAAGGATTGTAGTTTTACGGATACAGACTATTGTTGACGGTGTTGCGAAGAACAATCTAACTCAAGAAGATGTTAGAGATGTTATTGATACATCACAGATTTCAACCTCACTTCCAAAAGGAGAGGTAATCACTCAAGAGTTTCTTCGTCTTAAAGATGAAGGGTATACACATATTATTGCGATAACCATTTTTTCAGGACTTAGTGGAACTTATAATGTAATGAGTGTACTGGGTAATGACGTTGAGGGAATTACTGTTCATACAGTAGATACTCTTAATATTAGTATTGCTTGTGGATTGTATGCGTTAGAGGTTGCACAAAAGGTTCATAATGGACAAAGTTTTGATGAAATTGTATCACAACTTGAAGCCATGAAAAAAGCATCTAAAGTATTCTTTACTGTAGGGTCTTTAGAATACTTACGACGTGGCGGTAGAATTGGACTTGTAGCAGGTACAATCGCAAATGTTCTTAATATCAAACCAGTTATTTCATGCAATGAAGATGGCGTATACTATACTGTTAAGAAAATTAGGGGATATCATAAAACGACACGTGTCTTAATTGATGCAGCTGCAGAATTTGCATCACGTGCTGAATCATGTCGAGTTGCGATTCTTGAAGCATTTGGTCCAGAAAACCGCAGTGAGATTATGGAGTATGTTAAAGAGAAATTTCCACATGCACGCCGTATTGACGTTACAAATGTATCACCAGCTTTAATGATCCATACAGGACCTGAAGCATTCGGAATTGGCGTCTTCTGTGACCTTTAAAAAAATAAAAACAAATTTGATTTATGTTCAAAAGGTAGCGGATTTTTTTGCGCACCATAGTTTAGTAATCACTTAGAAACATGTAATTTAGAGGATACCTTCTTACTTATACCGAATTTACGAGAATATATGATTTTTGATATATTTATTCATCATATCATCATCAACTTGGGTAAAATGATAGAATAAAATTATCCCAATATTTTATGCGCTATGTATTAACTGATTACAATAATAGAAATTTTGTGCTCCAAACGATCCACATAAACATATGTAGTATTTCATGCTTGGTACATTTCTTGGGTTGATGATGAACTATTCACGTACCTGTCTGTTTTCCTTTCAGTCATATTAGATAGTAGTTCTCATAAAATCTTACGAGATCTCCAACCTAGTATTATTCTATAATCTTAGAGTTCCGGATTATTGTTACTTTTGTGAATGATGCGGTAAGTGAAAGTTTTACTGATCCAAATCAATTCTAAAACTCAATTTTTTAGTATTTTAAGTTATCCTCTAAAAAATAGTCGATTATTCAACCGGTGAACTGTGCTTTTTAAGAAGTTCATATTGTGATAGATTAGGTGATTGTGAAGTCATAGTTATAAATTAAATTGGAATATCACGGTTTAATTTTCAATATATTACGATATTGAACATGAAGTTATACTAGTCCAGAGAATTCAGCATCTGATAGTTTTTGCTATGTTCGTAGTGTTACGAAGTGATAGCTAAGATGAGATACCATTTTTTCCGTCACAACCATTAATAGTGTTTAGAACAATATTATTTCACCTCCAGACCTAGTTTTTTTTGACTACAAACACTATTACATATTATCAAACATGTCTATCACAGCCAGACTTAATAGCACAAGAGAATGATCCAGAACTAAAAGAACTGAATCACTCATTCTGTTATCAAATCAAATACTTTATAGTATATGATTTCTTATAAGCTTAATTTGACTCATTCGAATCTACGACGGGATCATCATCGTAGCATTGTTAGGCGTAGTTTGAAATCACAACTCACTGGAGTTTCACCACTCCCAATCAAGGAAGCACCTATTTAGCCTGCGACGGTCTTATCACGCTCGGACGTCCATAGGTGGAGTATCATTATCACCATCAAAGTCATGGCATCATAGTTTTTCAAACTATGGTATCATCTAAGTTTCATCGCTCTCTAGGTTTCTTAAGGTCACAGCGTACTGATGAAGGTTGCTCGTTTGATAGATAAAGTCACTAACAATGGCTATTCAATTTTCAAAGAACAATCTCACTAACTTGAAGTGAGAAGAGGGGGATTAAAATCAACCCCTCTATAGTGATAAGGAATCTCATAGTGACTTGACAACCAAAATTCAAAAAATTATCAAATTTCTTAGTTTTTTTATGATTTTTTCATGATGTTTGCTAATATTCTGTTTTGTTACACCAATGATTAGTGCGTACTCAGTTTGAGTTAGTTCTTTAAAATAAAGAGCTATGATTAAATCTTTTTCAACATCAGTAAGAGTGTTTATTGCTTTATAAAGGGCTTCGTATCGTTCCATTTTAAGTGCCTCGTTTCTTGTTGGGTCTAGATCTTTAATTAATTCTATTTCAAGGGAATTATGTTCGAAACCATCAAAAAGATGGTCTAGGTAAACCCAAGTGTTGTGAATTTTCTTGGTAAGATAGCGTTCATGCTCGATGCTTTTCCAATATTCCTTGTAAACTTCTTCACTAACAGTGACTGCTTGGTTTTTAATGTAGATTACATATGTATCATTCATATTGATTTTCCTCCTGTTTCTGCAATCTGTATTTGATTTGAAACAGGGTGGTGCTCTAACATTTCGAACAAAAAATCCCCCATTCTAATAAAGTGACTACTAGTCAAATATAGTAAGGAGGATTGTAAGTTAAAATTTATATTCTTAAGAAGCGAATATGTTATTTGGTATGATTAATGCTTTTGTTGAATGTATAGTTTTTTGTACACATAATCAAATATGTCAGTAGATTGTGATTTGTCAATGAATTACTTTGTGCACTGAATTTGATTGGAGTGTATGATGACAATCAATTTGAAAAGTGAGTCTAATTGACATAATGATTTATGCAAAAAAAGTAAATGAATAGAAATTAAACGACGCAAACTATCTATAGGATTAATCAATATGTTTATTAGAAATATTTATGAGTAGAAGAAATTTGTGTTTACGAAATAGTGGTAACAGATTATTGTCACTAATCTTAAATTTTAATTACTAAGTGGTGACGTATTTATAATATTTGAATTAAGATGATGTCTGAATAAATAAGTGGATGTCTTAGAATTTTGAAGAATTGTAGATGTTACAAAGTTTAAGAGTTCTATTCAATTTTTCTCAATAATAGTGGTCACTATTATTGAAGATACACAAATTAATATAGATGTATAAATGAACGATACAAAGTATGATAAATGAATAATAATTAATGAGTAAATCGCAATAGAAGTTAATAACGGTATTAAGATTATCAGAATTAGACCTAAAAATTTTGAATTAAGTAATCGTTTTGAAATTAGTGGATTTCCAAGATACAGGTAACTAAAAATATAGAAGGACATTAGTAAACTAATCCATATTGTAATTAGAATAGATGATCCCCAGTTTATTACGAAAACGCTATTAGAAGTAGCCCAACTGTAGATAATATAACAGCTAGAATACAAAGTACAGTATGCACCGATAATTAGATGTAATAAATAAAAATTCTTTGTAAAGACGGTTTTGTTCACTTGAAATCCTCATCTTATATTTCGAGTACATTAATGATTGTCGAATAATATACTTACTTCTTTACTGTTATTCTAATTCAATAATGATATTATTCAATGGTCAATTCTTGCTAAAATGTTTCGAAAAACACAATGTATAAGGAAATCGTTTAATATTTAACATATATCCATATTTATTATTTGTGAGTAAGCATAACTTTTTGGAAATAGTATGATAGTGTACATCAATATTTCGTAATATAGTATTTAGTAGCTACTGTTAGTAAGATAGGACATGATGACCGAATCCATAGGACAGTAGGAAATTATACCACCCCCTTTGCATTCAACTATTTTAAAATTTCGTACAAATTGCTTGATTTTGCTCCATTGGTTCTGTAACGATGAGTACGAAGAATAAATCTATTAGATTCGAGTTCATTAAGTACTCGTCTGACAGTTCTATCTGAAATGTTCAAATTAAAAGCAATGGTTCTGATTGAATGGAAGCATTGCTTTTTTCGTGCACCATGTCTTTCGAGATAGAGGTATACAAGGATTCCATTAGCGCTGATATTTGATTTGAAAATTTCAAGACGATTATTCAAGTTTTATCTTTCCTTTCCGTTCAGTAACCCGTATTTGAGGTGAAGAAGTAATAGATCTAAGTATTTCGGCTTTAGTGACATACTCAACCCGATTTTGAGAGTTCCCTTTAATACTGTAAGGTTCCTCAAAAGCAATACCCCACTTAGTGAATAGTTCTAACTTTGACCTCATTGGATTCGATCCAGTTTTCATTACAATAAAGTTTCCTTTAGGCATAGATTTCAATTCATCTGGAGTCATCAGAGGTCGCTCTATCATCTGCAGACTTTGAGATGAATCGCCTTTACCTTTACTCACCGATCCGCTCATAATAGTTTGATTACCAAGATTCTTAGATAACACTTCTGCAGTTTCGGAATTTGGTGCAAAACCACCGAAGATTGAAAGTTGACAGTTATCAACAATAATTTCCGCACCATTTATATCGTAGTTCTTTTCAAGTTGCGCTAATGACTGAATAATCGCTACGATAGAGAGTTTGCGGGAACGTGATGCACTAAACATCATCTCAATACTATCGATTTTTGGTATAGTTCCAATCTCATCGAGATAGAACATAACTCTATTTTTAAGAGTTCCACCCATGTCATCTGCAACTGACAAGATTTCACGATAAAGTTGTTGGATGATTAAAGAGATGATGAAATGTTTAGTGTTGTCTTCTTCAGGTAGGACTAAGAAGATAGCAGACTTTTGACTACAGAATGTTTCAGCATCAATGTCAGTGTCAAAACAAAGCACTTGTTCAAGTTCTGAATCAATAAAGGTATTCAGACGAGCAAGTGCGGTGGATAAGATAGATTGCATGGATTGTTCAGAGGTATTGAGTGAAGCACCTGCAAACCAACGTGCTTTATGATTTTCGGGTAGTAAATCAATAAGGAGTTTAAATTCATTAGATTTATTGGATGCTGGAGCCATTAAGTCTTGAATGAGCTTAAATACAGAAACAATATGTCGTTTCGATGGTTCAGCATACTCTGCAATTATGAGAATTGTTGCAGTTAGTAATCCTTCAGCAGAATCATAGAAGAATTGATTTTGACCAAAGTTCATATCTGAACCACTTGAGTAAATGATTGTCTTAGCAATGATCTTTGCATATTTTTCAGCTTTAGCTTTAATAGATACATCTGATTTATTCATAAGATACATATCCATATACTTGTTAACCAAGTGAAGCATATTGAAATGATGACTTTGTAGTGGTTTTCTTAAATCAATCACGGATATCTTGTATCCATAGTATTTTTCTGCAATGGTGGCATAGTTTCGAAACAGATCACCTTTGGTGTCGGTACATAGGAAAGACATCCCACTAGCACAAGCAAGTTCAAGATTTGGATAGAGGAAGTAGGCTGTTTTACCGACTCCTGCTGATCCAATCATCAAGGTATGAACAACGCTGTCATCGATTAATGCATAAACTTTCCCATGGTTTTTCTGATATCCGACAATAACCCCTTGTGAAGGTGGTTTAACGCTTTGCTTGCGCCATAGTTCTGGAGTATAAGCGATTAATCGATAAATCCTTTTAACCTCGTGTGGCGTTGCAAAACGGGCGGTACCATGTTGTCCTTGTCCTACACGTTTATTTTGAATGCTGTTGAGGTTGTAATTTCTGTTTGAGACAAAAGCGATGATAACAAGACCTAAACCAATAAGGGACAGAATGACGATTGTTTCAGTATCCATTACTCTTTAAACTCCATATCATAACTTTCTTCTTCCTGTTCAAAACCAACTTCAACAGGTTCTACATATTCAGTAATGTTATTGAGTGCTTCTTCATAACTATTTGATTCAAAAACACATTCGGACATTTCAGAAGCTTCTATGGACATGTTATTTTCCTTTAATGTTCTTGAAGCAACACCCATAAGATTGAAGATATTTCCATCTGCGCCAATTAGTGGAGATTTGGGTTTTTGATTATTTGTCATTGATGATTTTCCTTTCATTTAACGATAAAAAAACATGAGTATAGATGCATCGTTTTGCAAGACTCATGAGTGATTGTATTAATTGATTTTTCTCATCTTCTGTGAGATAAATTTTGGTGATAAACAGTGTTTTGATCGTATCGAGTTCTTTTGTTAATCCAGCAAGATTTTTGTGATGTTCACAGTATTTGATAAAGCGTTCTGATTCATCTTTGAGTAGCGAAACCATATCATTGATTGAATAACGAACTTCAAAATGACGGTACTGTTGCCGAGCTAACATTAAAGCATTTCTTCCGCTTTCAAGGAGTGCATTTCGGTATTTCTCAATTTGTTTTGGAGATGTAAAGTTAACACCGTAGTAAACAACTGAAATGCTATTCATTAGATCCTTAAGCGATTTATCCTTTTCTTTATGAGATAGTTTCACAACTGTTTGAAGTGTATCATCTACAAACTGATAGAAGGGTTCTCTAAGTCCAAGAGTAACGGATTGGTTATGAATGAATTTAAGATCCTCATTAAAATCTTTAAATCGAGGATATTTGATAGATATTTCAATAGTAAGGTTTTCTCGCAATTCATCTTGAAGTTGGGCGGTAATTTCTTGACCTACAATATCATTATCAAGACAAAGAATAACTCTTTCAATGGATGGTACATCATCTAGTATTCGATGAATTGCTTGTGAGGAGAGTCCGCATAATGCAACATACGAATTCTGTTGCCAGTTTTTGTTATTTAGAGTAATGTATGACAGCAAATCAATAGGTGCTTCAAAAACAAAGAGCGAATTGCTTGTTCCAATCCAATTGAAAGAATAACGACCATCAGATCCATTAAGATTTCCTTTAAGGTTTATTTTTGAAAGATGGGTACTATGTCGATGAATATGTTTGATAGAACTATCGGTATCTTTTCCAACAAAGATACAGTTGTGATACTTTCGATCTTCATAGATAAGTTCTTGATTGATAAACACATCAACAATTGAGCTATCAAGAAATCTGAATTGCTTAAGATATGTTTCTATAATTCTTGAATTGATATTTTTAGGTGGTGGTTTGAGTGGTATATTTGATTTCAAAGCGTCTATTGTTACATCAGCAAGTTCAAATTCACTAAGAATGAATGATACTGCATCTTCTTTAGAGTAATTGAAAAACGTGGTAAGAAAATCCACAGGAAGTCCACCACGTTTTAGAGAATGTTGATACCATAAGTTATGATTGAGTGATACTGAATGATGCTTTTCCCATCGAATACTTTTACCGATTTTCTTAATGGGTTCATTCAGCTTAATTAGAAGCTCTTTAATAGGTATGGTATTTGCTTTATATAAGTTTTGTTTTGAGTACATGTGTTCCTCCAATTTCTAAGTGCGTTCGCAATATACCGCTAATTTATATTACTTAGTTTTTGTGTGAATCATTTTCATGTTGACCTAGTGCGACTTTCTGTTTTCTTATTTTAAGAATGAGTTTGTGATCCACCTGATAATTGTGAACACGTTTTATCATGGATGATTCAAAGAGATTGCTGATTTGATAGAGTATTTGTATACTGCCGGATGTCATTATAGAGTTGTTTTGCGTAGGGGATGAATCCTGCATATCAAATTGGGTCAATTTTAATGCACTAATTTTTACTTTGTTAATATCGTCATTTTCTGGAAGCATTAGTGACATGGTTTCTGTAAGATCGCGCTGGGATTCATCTGGGGATACGTTTAGTGGTATAGGAGTATCAATAATGGTTTTAGGTATTTGCTCAGTTATTTGAATTTCTTTAGCCAGTTTGATAACGGTATTCTTGATGGATCTAAACTCTTCGAGGTCTGAAAGGTGACGGATTTGCTCTTGTTTATTCGTATAGGTACTGAGTATTTCGTTTCGTTGTTCATACCACAAATCTAAGAGATTTTTAACATGGGGTGTATTTGATAGTTCGTCAACAATTTCATCAACCAATCGCTTCAGAGGTTTTTGGAGATAACCATATGAGTGTTTTCCTTTTACAGATTTAAGTTCATTGTGTAATTGCAGGAGTAAGGAATCAATCTTAGGCTCAATTTCAATATTTTGATTAAGGGAATCAATATGTTCTTGTATAAGTTCTTTACTTACAAGTTTCAACTGGTCACGATAGTGGGTTTGTTTTTTATAAATATGAAGATGTTCATCTTTGAACATTTCACGGGCAAAGACAGAACGTATTTGATCCATCGATTTTTGGTTGAGATATCCTTGTTTTCCATCTTTAGCAAACATCACTAAATGAACATGAGGATGATGAGATTCATCATGAAATGCACCATACCACTTGAAGTTGTCTGTGTCGATTTTTAAGTATCTTGCGACATCATTCTGTTTGCTTCGAATAAGAGACTTCCACAAGTTCAAACTATCATACCCAAGTCGTTTAGCATCATCTCTTTTGAGCGAGATAATTGCTGTCCAAATATTACCAGGATGAACTTTTATAACGTTTTTTACATGTTCAAGTACTAAAGGTTCATCACTAATTGAAAAAAGACCATGATGTCCTTCTTTGACAACGCGTGGTCTTTCAGCAATGTATTGAACGTATTCATCTGCATGGGAGAGTTCTTCAATCATTGCTTCTCCTACATGTGAGATAAATTCTGATGCAGATGAAATTGACTTCTTATTCAAGTATTCTTTATAGAGTTCATATGATTTTATGTTTGGATATTTCTTCAAGAGATTTGTAATTAGATTATTTTGCTTGGTTGTTGCTGGTTTATGTCCAAAGGAGTGGATATTCTTAATGACACCATCACGTTTGGCGATATATTCAACAAAACCTGCACGATTCTTCTTGTTTGCTTTCATATAACCAAACTTCACAATAAGTTTAGCCATCATCCACCTCGCTATTTTGATATTTCATTATTTCTTGAAGATTCAGTGTTCCAATCGTTGATTTTATATCGTTGATGCACTTGGCTCTAAGTTTGTCTAAAGTAACATCATCGATTTCAAAGCTTGCGCCAATGATATTCATCATCATACTTGTTTCAACAGTTAGCTTAAACATTACTTTAGCAAGTCTATCTTCCATGAGTAGAATTGATGCTTTAATAACAGATTCTATAGTTTCATTTAGAAATGATGTGTTGTGTTCGGTGTTAAGATAACTGACGTAGAATTTTATTGCTTCTTCAATGAAGTCATTTCTTGATTTCGCATTAGCAAGCTCTAAGTTGTTATCACAAAGTTGTATAATTTCCGGAAGCATCATAGTTCCGGTTTTGATTCTAGTATTCATATTTAACCTCTTTCGATTCTTGATTTTGATAGATGGGTTGTGAAGAATGTTATTTGATTAAAAAAAGATAATAAAAAGTGCAAAATAGAGTAGAATGAGAGTATAAACAGGAGGACAATAATGCAAAACAAATATACAGAGTCAATTAAAACAATTATGATAGATTTTAAGAAAGTGAAAAATCAAAAATTTAATATTGATGTATGTGTTCAATTGAATAGCGTATCAAATGATCCGTCAATGTTGGGATATGTTTTTGACAAGTTGCTAGGATTCAAAGTTAAGTACAGAATATTTGAGAAGGTAAATTATATAATTCGTTTTCTGTATAAAGATTCTGTTTGTTCACTTGAGCATCATAAACTAAGTTTTAGATTATATTCACCTGATAAATATCAACAAGAAATTCTTGATATTTTTTCAAAAGTCGAGAAGCTTTTTGAACAAGCACTCTTAGAGTATGCAGATGAGAGAGTTAAAACTAACAAATTTTCTTTACCAAATCACTATAGTTTATTTAATGATAAGTTGGATTACTTGAAAATAAAGATAAATGGACTACAAGATAGTATTAATGGAACTGAACTGGATCTGGAAAAAGAAATAAAAAACATAATGAGTCTTACCAATATGGAAGATAGTTCAAAGCGAACACTCATTAGTTTTGTTAGAAGTACAATTCATGAAGGAAGTAACTATCAGCTTGAAATGTCATACTTAACTGAATTATATATTGATACATATTTTTCATATTTAGAACATATTTTATCTCTGCTTATACCAATGACTGAGTTTTATGATTCAGATAAAAGTTATGTTGACTTTCTTCGCATTGATTGGAGAAAGAAAGCCGAACACATATTATACAATGATGAAGGATTGTATTTGCTAGACCACTTATCAAAAATTAAGGAAGTATACAGAAATAGAATTTCTCATGGACTGTTTTCTAGAGAAAAGAAAATTCACATTCAAATAGAAGGTTTTGGACAATATCCTCTTTGGATCGGTAAGAAACATTTAAGAGGATTCACAGGAACACCTAATTACCTAACCTATGAAATATTTGAAGAAGTTGAAAATGTTTTTAAGAGTTATGATGAAATAATTAATGAGAGGTTCGAATTACAAATGAATTTAGTAGTTGCAGGAATTCCAACCTTTTTAGATACATCACTTTATGGTGAGAAGACATTACTTGTATATGAAGACAATCAGGAATTTATTAAGAGTTATTGGCATCATCAGGATAATCAAATGAATATGGATTGGTGATGGATATCGCCGAGCGTTGCCGGCGATGTAAGAAGGAGCGGAGTACTACCGCTCCTTTAACCTGCTTGGGATTATTCCATTGGTTAAAACAGCCAAATAGTGGGTAAAATGGCATAAATTGAGAGAAATTTGAAAATGCCCACAAAGGGCCACACGTTGTTGAACTGATTGCCTTTGCTATATTTCCTCCAAGAAGAAATTACAATCGCACAAAAGCCACGATTTCGGGCACAAACCTCGAATTCGTGGCTTTTTACATGTGCAAGTTGGCAAGAGAATTGAAAAGGTTGTTTTTACGTCGTTTTTATCCGAATAAGAAACCAAATAAAAGCGGTACCGCTTTATTTAGGTAATAATAGGGCAAATATATGTATAAATAGAAGCACTATTTTCCTACTTTTGGTATCTTTAGACCATCGCTATTTTTAGCGGGTGATGTTTCCTTAACAAACAATTTTACTTGATTTGGAACGACTCTTTCGTAGAGCTTATTAAATGTATCTTGGAGTTCAAGTTCTACAGTAGAGTTTTTAGTTTTAATAAATACTTCTAATGCACTTAATTTAGCTTCACTTACTTCTATTGTTATTTTTTTAGTCTTCATAATTTCCTCCTAGAATTTTATATCATAGTTCAATAAATCTTGTACTTCTCTTTGATCAATCATTTCAATGTCGTTGAATCTCTGACTGTATTTTTTAATATCTTCTTCACTTAAGGACTTGAAGTGTTCACTTCCATCGACGCCTACAATTATGAATCGCCCAGCGATTACATCATTCCCAATTCTTCGGTTAGCCTGTAGATTCATGATTTTACCTTCTTCATTACATATTATTTCAGCGGAGTTACTGAGATATAGCGTTTCAATATAGCCTCCAACCATCGATTGAGTTGATTCCAATGAGTTATCTATAACTGCAACGTAAGGTTTGTTTTCTGGCTCTACAACTAAGACTTTAATCTTTTTATGCAGCGTGTCATCTTCTAAATCTACGATGCCAGTTTCTAAGATTTCATGAACGTTACTTACAAACCCTTGATATCGTGCATATTCATATCCTTCTGATTCGATTAAAATACCACCTTGCTCCTCTTCGCAATATACTAGGATGCTATGATATACATTGTCTTCAAAATACATATCTTCAATATGATCTTTTATATAATTTCGATTTTCGAGCGGATCATCTAGTAGTCTTAAATACTCTAAGTGTGGTACTTTAACTGCTGTTTTAATTTGATTTATTTTAGGCTCAAGTCTTTGTTTTGCAACAACTGGGGTATTCACTGTAATATTTACAGGTATTACTTCATAGTCTAGTTCATGTGTCTGATAGATTTCGAAGGAGTCTTCTCCAGTAATAAGACCTAGGGTACTGCCATTATCCCAATCAACGTGAACAGTACCCATATCGTCTACAAAGTTTACGGTTCCCAGAGTACCTGTTGGTACAGCTTGGGCATCTTTCATTTCAATGCATTCTACTCGTGTACCAGAAGGGTACATTGATTTAATTTTATTTATATTCATACTATTTCCTTTCATAATATAAATTTTAGTGTGTATCTTTATTATTTATAAGTTTAGCAAGAGTTTGCTTAAGGTTATCGTCTGTATAAGAGTCATCGTTAAATTGGACTGCAGCGATTCTATCTTCAATAGCAACATTTATCTCTAGTAGTTCAAGTTCTTTTTCATCATGCAGTAAGTCTAATAAATCGATATCTTCCAGTATAGAGAACTTGTTATAGTTTTCTTGGAATCGATCAAGCATTGTTGAGAATGAGATTTCATCTTCAATAAAATCTACAACCCAACGAATACATTCTTTATAAATGAGGTTCGCGATTGTTTCATAGTGTTCTGACATTGTTGTCTCCTTTATTTTAAATATTTTCTAGGGTTAATTCGCAGGCGGTTTTCAATGACTTCAAAGTGTAAGTGATTACCTGTACTTGCGCCAGTAGATCCTACTTCTCCCAAAGTTTCACCTTGTCTTATTGTTGTATTTTCGTCCACATGTATCCTTGATAAGTGTGCGTAAAGCGTAAAAACTCCTGCACCATGATCTAACACTACATAGAATCCATAATCACCTTCTGTATATTTCGCGAGCACGACCTTTCCATCAAGTGGGGCATGTAATTGAGTTCCTTTGGGATATGCAAAATCAATACCGTAGTGATAGTTGCTAGTATAATGACCATCTGGTAACTTGATAGGATCCCGAGGTCCAAACTCGTAAGTTACATGATTTCTCCAATCATCATCAAAGATTTGTCCAAACTCTCCTCCGACAAACGGTATTATTTCTGAGGTTTCATAATGTTCGGTCAGTAAGTAGTGTGGTGAAATAATTGGATCAAGTCCTTGGTTTCTTCCTGTTAAAGCAACG
>RRZU012896996.1_pt1 | contig 14503 bp, 14 predicted proteins | sample 2165561 | NCBI WGS metagenome assembly RRZU01 (sample SAMN10456909, study PRJNA506462) | wastewater metagenome | isolation source: wastewater sludge | place: USA: Moscow, Idaho
CAACTACCTGAGCATCAACAACATCGAGGTCATCTACGACCACGTGATCCTGGTCCTCAAGGGCGTCTCGCTGGCTGTTCCCAAGGGCAAGATCGTCGCCCTGCTGGGGGCCAATGGCGCCGGCAAGTCGACCACGCTGAAGGCGATTTCCAACCTGCTGCACGCCGAGCGCGGCGATGTGACCAAGGGATCGGTCGAGTACAAGGGCCAGCGTGTTGATCAGCTGTCACCCAACGAACTGGTCAAGCGCGGCGTCATCCAGGTCATGGAAGGGCGCCACTGCTTTGCCCACCTGAGCATCGAGGAAAACCTGCTGACCGGGGCTTATACGCGCAACATTTCGCGGGCCGAGCTGAAGGACAGTCTGGACAGGGTTTATCACTATTTCCCGCGCCTCAAGACGCGGCGCAGCTCGCAGGCCGGCTACACCTCCGGCGGCGAACAGCAGATGTGCGCCATTGGCCGGGCGCTGATGGCCAGGCCGGAGATGATCTTGCTCGATGAGCCGTCAATGGGCCTGGCACCACAGATCGTGGAAGAAATCTTCGAAATCGTGCGCGATCTGAACAGCCGCGAACAGGTCAGCTTCCTGCTGGCCGAGCAGAACACCATGGTCGCGCTCAAGTACGCCGATTTTGGCTACATCCTGGAGAACGGGCGGGTGGTGATGGAGGGCGAAGCGGAAGCATTGCGCACCAACGAGGACGTCAAGGAGTTCTACCTCGGGCTCAGTTCGGCCGGGCGGAAGTCGTTCAAGGACGTCAAGCACTACCGCCGCCGCAAGCGCTGGCTGTCGTAACGGCAGTGCGTCGCTCAGGGCGGCGTTGTCGGCCGGCTTGTTTGCAGCAGCAAACGGCGCCGGCCTCCGCCTTGCCCTGAGCGACTACTTTGCCGTTCCGGCATCCTTCCTCTATAGAACCCAATGGTTACGGCCGACCGTGAACAACGGAGAAAAATGAAATGAGCTACTACGATTCGCTCGAAACCCGTGATCCGGCGGTGCGCGAGGCCGATCTGATGGACAAGTTGCGCTGCCAGCTGGCGCATGCCAAGCAGGCGAGCACTTACTACGCACACGTGCTGGCCGGGATTGATCCGGCGGCCTGCGACTCACGCCAGGCGCTGGCAGCACTGCCGCTGACGCGCAAGCGCGAGTTGATCGAATTACAGAAGGCGACCCCGCCGTTTGGTGGCCTCAATGCGCTGGCCAAGGGAGAGGTGCGCCGGGTCTTCGCATCGCCCGGGCCGATCTTCGAATTGCAGGGGGCCGAGGTCGATCACTGGCGCATGGTGCGGGCGCTTTATGCGGCGGGTTTTCGCCGTGGCGAGTTGATCCACAACTGTTTTTCCTACCATTTCACGCCCGGCGCTTTCCTCATGGAAGGGGGCGCCCGCAAGCTGGGTTGCGCGGTTTTTCCCGGTGGTGTCGGGCAGACCGAGCAGCAGGTGCAGGCCATGGTGAACCTGCGCCCGGACGGGTATGTGGGGACGCCCTCCTTCCTCAAGCTCATCATCGACAAGGCGGATGAGCTGGGTGCCGACATTTCGTCGCTGCGCAAAGCGTTGGTGTCCGGTGAAGCGCTGCCCGGCGTGACCCGGACCTGCCTGGCTGAGCGCGGTATCGTCGTGCGGCAGTGCTACGCCACGGCCGATATCGGCGCCATTGCCTACGAATCCGAGATCGACGCCGGCATGGTGGTTGAGGAAGATCTGCTGCTGGAGATCGTACGTCCCGGCACCGGCGACCCAGTGCCGGCGGGCGAAGTGGGTGAAGTCGTCGTCACCACCTTCAACCGTGATTACCCGCTGATCCGTTTTGCTACAGGCGACCTGTCAGCGCTTCTGCCCGGAATGTCTGCCTGCGGTCGTACCAATCAACGCCTCAAGGGCTGGCTGGGGCGGGCGGACCAGACCACCAAGATCAAGGGCATGTTCGTGCACCCCGAGCAGGTGGCAGAAATTCAGGCGCGCTTTCCGGAAATTTCCCGCATGCGCCTGGTGGTCGACAATCCGCAGGCACAGGACCGCATGGTGTTGCAGTGCGAGCTTGAGCAGGCGCCGGATGCTTTGGCACTACGCCTGCGGGAAGTGCTGCGCGAACAGACCAAGTTGCGTGGCGAAGTGGCTTTCGTGGCGCGCGGGGGCTTGCCCAATGACGGGAAAGTGATCGAAGATAGGCGGGTGTATTGATTTCAGGAAATCGCCATGCGCCGTCTGGCTGCCGTTCTGGCCTGTTTGCTCCTGCCACCAGCCTCTGCGCTGGCCGAAAGCGCTGCCCTGCGGCCTTCGGCCAGTCTGTTGTTCAAGTATCCCGAACTGTTGCAGCCGGGCACTTGCGTCATGTATCGCGAAGGTGGGGCTGGCTGGGTATTGACCGAGCCGCTGTATTACCTGAAAGCGCATGTCATTGCGGCGGCTGTCAGTACCCGGCAGCTGCCACACTGTCCGCAGGTACCCGGGAAGTTGCCGGAGCAGTACAACCGTGCCGAAGCGATTCGCCACTTCCAGGCCACGCCTTGTCTGGCGGCGCATGAAGGCGAGCGCAGCGAGCAGATCGGCCTGGTGCAACTGCGCGTCGCCAGCTGGGAAACGCCTTACGAGCGCAAGATGGAAAACGCCGGCCGCCTGTACCGCGGCTATTTCCTCGATCAGCGTCTGCGCAAGGATCTGGAGATCGAACTCGAAGCCGATCTGTTGGCGCCCTGCCCGGCCGGAGAGTAAGCAAGCGACAGGAGGCCACGCTGGGTGGCTACCTGTAGCGGCTATTCAAGTGCTGCGCATGAGGGACACGGCGCCGAGTGCCACCAGACGCTCGATTTCCGCCGCCGTCAGTCCCAGGGCTTGCAGGCGTTCCACTGTGTGTTCGCCGAGCACGGGCGGCGCTTCCTGAGCCTGCGCCGGGGTACGCGACAGCCGGGGGGCCGGCGCCGGTTGCGCGACCCCGGCCAGTTCGATGAAGCTGGCGCGCGCCTGGTGATGCGGGTGCTGTCGTGCCTGCGCCATGGTCAGTACCGGCCAGACACAGTCATCGGTGTCCGCAAAAACATTCTCCCAGTGGGCGCGCGGCTGGCTGGCAAAGAGCGTCGTGAGGCGTGCCTTCATGCGCGGCCAGCGGGCCGTGTCGTACTGCGCCCCTTGAAAGTCAGGATCCTCGGTCAGTTGCAGGCGGGCGAGGAAGCTGGCATAGAACTGCGGCTCCAGCGGGCAGACCGACAGCCACAGGCCATCGGCGCAGGCGTAAACATCGTAGAACGGTGCGCTCGAATCGATGGCGCACTGGCCCTGCCATTCGCCCAGCGCCTCCAGATTGAACAGCCCATGTCCGAGTAGGGCAGCGCCCTCGCACATGGCCGCATCGATGACCTGGCCCTGGCCACTTTTCTGCGCTTCGATCAGCGCGCAGGCAATTCCCCAGGCCAGCAGCAGACCGCCGCCGCCCATGTCACCGACCAGGGTGGGGGGCGCCCAGGGGGCGCCGCCATGGTGGCGGCCACTATCCAGCATGCCGGCCAGCGCCGCGTAATTGGCGTCATGCCCGGCGCGGGCCGCGAGTGGTCCGCTCTGCCCCCAGCCGGTCATGCGGCCATAGACCAGGCGCGGGTTGGCCTGCAGACAGACTTCCGGGCCAAAGCCCAGGCGTTCCATCACGCCGGGGCGGAACCCTTCGAGCAAGACATCGGTTTCGGCGATCATGCGCAGTACGAGAGGGCGTATCTCCGGATTCTTGAGATCAATGCAGATGGATTTCTTGCCACGGTTGGCAACTGCCTTGCGTCCACCGCCAAACAGCTGTGAGGCGAAGGTGCCGCCCGCCCGTTCGAGCAGTGTCACTTCCGCCCCCATGTCGGCGAGCAGCATGCCGCAGAAGGGGCCGGGGCCGATGCCGGCGAATTCGAGCACTTTGAGGCCGCTGAGCGGACCGGATCGGGTTGGGCTGGGGCAGGTGTTCATGCGTGAATGGAGTGAGTTGAAGCGACCCGCAGTATCGCATGCGTTTGCCGGCGGCATCGTGCTTCGGGCATGATCGCGAATTGACCGGAGGGACGCGATGAAAAACAGGATCGATGAATTACTCGGGCGAATTGCCGCTCTGCAGGACGAACTCGACGGCGAGTACCGCCGGGCGCGTGAGGACTGGGCGCGCAAGAAGGCCGAATTGGCCGACGAATTCGCCCGTCAGCAGCGGCGGTACAAGACCGGCTTGTTCCGTTTCCTGATCCGCTCCCGTTTTTTGGTGCTGCTGACCGCGCCGGTTATCTACGCGGGCTGGATTCCTTTTGTGCTGATGGATCTGTTCGTCACGGTTTATCAGCACATCTGCTTTCGCGTCTATCGCATCCCGCGCGTGCGCCGGGCCGATTACATCGTCTTCGATCGGGCCGACCTGCCCTATCTGAATCTGGTCGAAAAATTCAACTGTTTCTATTGCTCGTATGGCAACGGTGTTGCTGCCTACACCCGCGAGATTGCCGCACGTACCGAGCAATACTGGTGCCCGATCAAGCACGCCCGCCGTATCCGGGCAGCGCACGACCGCTATCCGAAATTCTTCGACTATGGCGATGCGGAAGCTTTCCAGCAGGGCTTGAACCGGCTGCGCAAGCAATACGATGAGACGGATCCGCCGGCGCCGCCGAGGTGAGGCGCCAGGGCGGCAAGTATCATTTTTTCCAGCAGGGTGCCGGGGTTCAGCCGGCGGCTCGAAGTACTGCGGGTGGTGGATTTCAGGCCTTGCGTCCGAACAGGCCCTTGACCGCTTCCTGCAGATCGGCTGGCAACACGACCAGCTTGGCGTTGTCTTTCTCGCCCAGGCGTTCCATCGCCGCGATGTATTTCTCGCCGAGCAGGTAAGCCATGGGGGTGGAGTGGTCGCCAATGGCGGAAGTGACGCGGCGGATGGCTTCGGCGGAGGCTTCGGCCAGCATCACCTGGGCGTCGGCGTCGCGCTTGGCCGACTCCAGACGGGCTTCGGCTTCCAGAATGGCGGATTGCTTGGCACCTTCGGAGCGGGTGACCACCGCCTTGCGTTCGCGCTCGGCTGCGGCCTGCATTTCCATGGCTTTCTGCATCGATTGCGACGGCTTGATGTCCTGGATTTCCACTGACTTCACCGTCAGGCCCCAGTCGATGGCTTCATCGGCGATGCTTTCGCGCAGTCGCGCCTTGATCTTGTCACGCGACGACAGGGCTTCGTCGAGTTCCATTTCGCCGATGATGGAGCGCAGCGTGGTCATGATCAGGTTGCGGATGGCTTCGGAGAAATTGGTCACGCCATAAACGGCTTTGACCGGGTCGGTGACTTTCACGAAAGCGATGGCGTTGGTCAGGATGACGGCGTTGTCGCGGGTAATCACCTCCTGCTCCTGGACGTCGAGGATGATGTCCTTGGTGATCAGCTTGTAGGCAACGTTGTCCAGATAGGGGATGACGATGTTCAGGCCTGGCTTCAGGGTGTTGAGATATTTGCCCAGACGCTCGACCACCCATTCCTCGCCTTGCGGCACGATGCGCACGCCCTTGCCGATGGTGATGACGGCAAAGGCGAGCAGTGCAAGTGCAACGGTCAGTCCAACTTCCATCTCGATTTCTCCTGTGACTAATTTTTGACGACTTTGAGGTAATTGCCTTCAATCGCCACCACGCGTACCCGGTCGCCGGCGGCGATGGCTTCATCGGCGAGGCAGGTCCATTCTTCGGAGCCCAGGAGCGGGCGCTGGAAACGGACGCGACCCTTGGCAAAGGGGGCGATGGCGGCGACTGCCAGACCGATTTCGCCGACAACTTCGCCATCGGCACTGCCACTCAGGGTGCGCGTGTCGTGCCGGAAGAAGCGGAACCAGATGAAGGTGAAGGCCAGTGAGGCAACGATCCAGAGCAGGATCTGGGCGGTGGGCGAGAGATCGAACAGGGCCAGCGACAATCCCACCAGCAGCCCCCCCAACCCGAACCAGATCAGGTAGAAAGTCGGAATTGCCAGTTCCGCGACGATCAGGATGATGCCGCCGACCAGCCAGTGCCACCATTGCAGCTGCGAGAAGATTTCCATCCGGCGAGTATTTCGGGTTTATGACGATGGGTCAAGCAGATTTGTGGTTTCTACGAATCCACAACTCGGGCGGGCTTTTCTAGAATTCGCCCATGCATACCCTCCTCCTGTTGCTGCCCGATTTTTCCCTGATCCTGCTCGGCGCCCTGATCCGGCGCTGGATGCATCTGGGCGATCACTTCTGGCAGGGGGTGGAAAAACTGGTGTATTTCATCCTGTTCCCGGCGCTGCTGGTGAATGCCATCCTGCGCACCCAGCTCGATCTGGGGGCGGCCCTGCCCTTGTTGCTGACAGCGTTTGCGGCGATGGCCGCCGGCATGTTGCTGGGACTGCTGCCGCGCCCCTTCCTGAAGGTGGCGCCCATCAATTTTGCCTCCCTGTTCCAGTGCGGTTACCGCTTCAATTCCTACATTGCCCTGGCGGTGGTGGGCATGCTTTTCGGTACGCCGGGCATTGCCACCATGGGCTTGATTCTCGGAGCAGCCGTGCCGTTTGCCAACCTGGTGTCGGTGTGGATGCTGGCACGGCACGGGACCGTTGGTGTTTGGCGGGAAATTGCACGTAATCCGCTGATTTGGGCTACCGCCGGGGGATTTGTGCTGACTCTTGCCGGCTTTCTGCCGCCGGCGCCGCTACAGGCGTTTCTGGGTCGTCTGGCAGATGCCTCGATTGCGCTGGGTTTGCTGACGGTTGGCGCGGCCTTGCGTCTGGACGGCGTCGCCGGCGTCCGCTTTTTGTCCGGCTGGCTGCTCGCGGTCAAGCTGTTGGCCCTGCCACTGGTGGCGGCGGCCATCGGCCATCTGCTCGGGCTGGATGGGCTGAGTTATCAGGTGGTGGTGCTATTTGCCGCGATGCCGACCGCGTCGTCGGCCTATATCCTGGCCATGCGCATGGGCGGGGATGGCCGCAGTGTCGCCTGGCTGATTTCTGCCAGCACCCTGGGCGCCATGCTCACCTTGCCGCTCTGGGCTGCCTGGTTGATTGCTGCCGGGCAGCCCTGAGCGGATCAGGTCGTTTTCTTCTTCGCTGCCGTGCCGGCGCGGGGGGTGCTGCGTTTTTTCGGTGGCGCCTTGGCGGCTGGCTCTGGCTTGGCCTCTGGAGCGGGAGGGGGTTCCGGCTGCATTTGTTCCAGATGTTCACGCATCTGCTGCATCATCTGCCAGGGAAACATCATCGCTTCCGTGAGGAAGGCGGGAACTTCGGCGTCGGTTTCTGCGGCCTCGGGCGCTGCGGCAGATTCGTTCTGCATCTGCTGTGCGGCCTGTGACGCCATCTGGCCCATGGCGTGCACGGTGCCCACGGTGGTGCGCTGCATTTCCAGCCCCTGGATGGTCATCTGCAGCATCGACAGATTCATGCGCAGCCAGCCTTCCACAGCTTTCATGTCCTTGATGCGCTTGTCGAGCTCATCCACATCGAAGGTGGGCGCCACCATGCCGGGTAGGGAGAAGCCCATGTTTCCCCACAGATTGCGCATGAAATTGAGTGGGTCATTGCCAGGGTTCTGCATCATGTCGGCCTCCCGTTGTGTCGTTTCGTTGATCTTAAACCACTTTGTGCCACACGATGCTAGATTAGCAGCCTCTTTTACAGGAAATGGTCATGTACAGATTTTTGGTGGTCGAAGATCATGCGCTGGTGCGCGAGAGCATGGTGGGCTTGTTGCGGCAGATGGAAGAGGGGGTCAGCGTGCAGGAGTGCGCCGATCTGGAGAGCGCATTCGATGTGCTCGACGAAGACAGCGACTACGATCTGATGCTGCTCGATCTGGCGCTGCCGGGCGTGGATGGTTTTTCCGGCCTGGACATCCTGCGCCGGCGCTATCCGGCCATGCCGGTCGTGGTGGTGTCAGCCTTCGATGACCCGCCTTCGGTAACCCGGGCCATTCACCTGGGCGCTTCCGGCTTCATTCCCAAAGCCCTGAATGGCAGCGAATTGCTGCATGCCGTGCGGCATGTGCTGGAAGGCAATATCTATCGCCCCAGTCTGCCGGAAGTGGCGCGTCTGGATAAACTGACGCCGCCACCGCCAGCTACCGGCCGTGGCGTGCGCCCGGAGGAGATCGGTCTGACCGAGCGTCAGGCGCAGGTGCTGGACTTGATGGTGCGAGGTTTGTCCAACCGCCTGATCGCCAAGCAGCTGAACCTGTCTGAAGGTACCGTCAAGATTCATGCGACGGCGATTTTCAAGGTGCTTGGCGTGACCAGTCGCACCCAGGCCCTCATCGCGGCGTCACGTTATGGTCTGGAGTTTGTGTCGACTGAATCCGACGAGAAGTGAGTGATGGCTTACCGGTCGCGGCAGGTTTGCAACACGGCGCGCAGGCGGGCCGGACGGAGTGGCAGATGCAGGCAGTAAGCGCCCGGCGGGCAGGGGCTGATGTCGCCGAGAATGATCAGGTCGACCGCCGTCGCCACCTCGGGAATGGCGTCAGCCAGGCACAGGACGATGCTGCCCGAGGGCAGGTGCTGGCAGTCTGCGTCATCGCAGTAGCGGGTCTGGTACCCCCAGCGCTCTACCAGCGTCTGGCACTGCTGCAGCGCTGCCGTATCGCCATGTAGATGCAGTAGATTGGCGTTGTCGTCCGTGTGCAGGTCAGCTGCTGCAGCGCTGACGGGCTCGGCGCGCGCCAGCCGCAGCCCGAAGCAGGTGCCCAGTCCGACTTGTGAGCGCAGGCTGATTTCGATCGCCAGCAGGCGCGCCAGACGTTGCACGATGGAGAGTCCCAGTCCCAGCCCGCCTTCTTGCTCGCGTGCGGTATTGGCGACCTGGAAGAATTCGGCAAAAACGTGTTGCTGATCGGCGAGAGCGATGCCAATCCCGTTGTCGCGGACTTCGAGGCGCAATTCCCCGGCGGCGCTTTCCTGCCGTACGCCGACCAGGACGCTGCCACCTGCCGGTGTGTAGCGCAAAGCATTGGTGATGAGGTTGCCAAGAATCTGGCCGAGCAACTGGGGGTCGGTGTGTACCCAGATCCGGGTTTTCCTGAAACGTAAGCGCAGGTTCGCCGCTTCGGCCTGGCGGGCATAGGTTTTTTCCAGCGAGGCGAACAGTTCCTGCAGTGGGAAAGTCTGCGGATGCGCCTGCGTGCCGCCGATATCGAGACGTGAGATGTCGAGCAGTGTGTTGAGCATTTCCCCCAGGTTTTGGGCGGACTGGTTGATCTGCTGCGCAATACGGTGCGTCGGCGTGGTGCTGTCCAGCTGCCGCAGTAGATCGGTGCTGAACAAGGCAATGGCGTGCAGGGGCTGGCGCAGATCGTGGCTGGCTGCTGCCAGGAAGCGGCTTTTGGCGGTGTTGGCACGTTCCGCCAGATCTTTTTCGTGCAGTAGGTCGGCTGTGGCCTGTTCGATCCGCTCCTCCAGTTTTTTGCGGTGGCCTTCGATGGCTGCCGTCAGTCGGCGCAGGTCGTTGAACTGGCGGCGTAGCAATAGCAGGCCAAAAAACAGGATCGAGGAAAGCAGGATCGCCAGTGTCGCAATTTGCGCAAAGCGTTCGCGCCACGGCAGCAGTACGGTGCGTTCGGAGATCGCCGCCGTCAAGCGTAAATCGGGGAAGCCCGGTACCGGCGAAGTCGACATCAGGTAACCGCGTGCCCGGGCGACCCCGTTGTCGGGTAGCACGCCCCGCAGTGTGCCGGCAAACAGGACCTCTCCGACTTGGCGGCCAAGAATGCCAGAGTGTACCGTCATGTCTACAGGGCGACAGGAGCCGACGATTTCGCCCTTGCGATTGATCAGCATGGCGTCGAAATCATCACTGGGTCGTCCCGGCCAGCAAAAATCCTGCAGGTAGCTGGGCTCCAGCGTGGCGTAGGCAATGCCGGCGAAGCGATTGCCGTCTGGCAGGGCGCTGTTGGTCAGGCGGTGGGCTACGCCATACCCATAGCGCCCGGTATTGCGTCCGATGTACGGTCCGAATGTTGAGGACGAGGCGCCGCGGTGCAGGTCGATGAAATATTGCCGGTCGCTGACGTTGATCTGCGGCGGTGGAAAGTGGGTGGAGATGAAGCGTTGATTGCCGTTGGCATCGAAAATGACCAGATCGCGCAGTTGCGGCATTGCCCGTGAATGCCGCTGGGCGACGTATTCCCATCCCTTGAGTGGCGACCAGTCGGGCCAGTCGGGGCGGTTGAGGGAGAGATCGGTGGCGATTTCCCGCGCCAGGATGTCGATGGCCTCGACCGCACGGGCGGTATGTTCGGCCATCATGCTGGTGAATTGCTGCAGTTCCTGTTCGCCGCGGGCCAGTTCATCGCGGTAGGAGAGGCCGAGATCGATGAGAAAGGCCGACAGCACGGCCAATGTGCCCGCCAGTACGGCGAACAGGGCAAACTTTTCCGGTGTGCGGTTCAGCTTGGTGAGCATGCGATGCGATAGCAGTACAACGGGCGCGGCGGGCTGCACGCGACATGGATCACCCGCCATGGCGTCACGCCGGGGACCGGGAAACTGTTGCTGACGAAGAGGCTGCCCGGTCGCATTTCAGCTTGCGCCTTGGCCCACAACTCAGACATCGGCGCTGGGGAAAGAAAGGCGTAAACCAGGTCATGGTCGGCGAGCGGGGTTTGCCACAAATCGCCCCAGCGCCAGTCGATATTTGCTCGGCCCAGGCTGAGGATGCGTCCGCCCAGCCAGGTCAGCGGGGCATTTTCGATTCCGGTGAACTGCCGTTCCGGCCAGGCATCGGCCAATGGCACCAGGGTGCTGCCCAGGCCGGCGCCCAGATCGAGAAAACGGGCCGCTTCTTCTTCGCCCAGCAGTTCATCCAGTGCCGCCACTGTGGCCCGGTTGGACAGATAGAGCGGCACCTGGCCGGACAGGGCGCCGCGATACACCAGTAGCAACAGGATGAAGGCCAGCAGGAACCAGCCCGGATCGATGGCCAGCTGGTGCGTGAGCCAGATCGCCGGCATGAAGAGGGCGTGGATCAGCCGCCACCACCAGGCCTGGCGGGCGATGGTGGCAAAGGCCAGGGCAACGGCGCCGATCGCCAGACTGGTCTGCTGCCAGGGCAAGGCTTCACTGCCCCAGCCGTAATACGGCCAGGCGATCGACAGCACGAGAATGACGGCAGCGCCCTGCAGGGCAAACTGGCGGGCAGGCGTACTGTTCATTGCAGCCGTTCCGGCGCCGGCAAGGCGGCGAAAAATTGCCCGCTGTGTGCGCTCTCAGGCCGCAGCATAGGTAAAGGCATCGGCAAAAAACTCTGTTTCCGGCAAGCCGCGCTGGCCGATGTAATCGCTACGGGCGGCGTCGATCATGGCGGGCGCGCCGCAGGCGTACACCTGGTGCGCGGACAGATCGTGGAAATCCGCCAGCACGGCCTGATGCACCAGGCCGGTGCGCCCGCTCCAGGCATCTTCCACAGCCGCTTCCGAGAGGACGGGGACGTAGTGGATGTGGGCGTGTTCCGCTGCCCAGCGGGTCGCCAGAGCATGCTGGTACAGGTCGCCGGGCCGGCGTGCGCCCCAGTAGATATGCAGTGGGGTGCGCTCGCCTGCAATCAGGCTTTGCTCGACAATGGCCTTGATCGGCGCAAAGCCGGTGCCGCCCGCGAGCAGGATCAGTGGCTTCTGTTCCGGGTTCTGCAGGTAGAAGCTACCGTGCGGCCCCTCGAAGCGCAGGATGTCACGCACTTTGGCGCTGGCGAACAGCGGTTCGGTGAATGCGCCGCCCGGCACATGACGAATGTGCAGTTCCAGCAAACCGCCGGCGGCCGGTGCATTGGCCAGGGAAAAGCTGCGCTTGCGGCCATCCTTGAGCAGGATGTCGATGTATTGCCCGGCATGGAAATCCAGGGTTTCGGCAGCGGGCAGGCGCAGTTGCAGGATGAGGACGTCGGCGGCCGGTTTGTCCAGGTGTTCGATGCGGGCGGGCAGGGTCTTGACCGGCAGGGCATCGCGGGTGCGCAACTGGGCGCATTCGATGGTGACATCGCTGCGGGGACGGGCGCAGCAGAACAGGGTCAGGCCGGCCGCCAGGTCCGCGTCACTGAGCCTGGCCTTGCCGTGATCGACTTCGCCGCCCAGCACCTTGCCCTTGCAGGCCCCGCAGGCCCCGTCGCGGCAGCCATGCGGTAGCTGCAGGCCTTGCCGCAGGGCGGCATCGAGCAGGGTTTCATCGGCTTCGGCCACGTACTGGCGGCCACTGGGTTGGACGGTGATCTGGTAGGACATCCTTACTCCTTGGTCGTCGGCTACAATGCCGGCGTGCAAAAAATCCTGATTGTCGGCAGCGGGGACGTGGCCCGCCGCATCCTCTGTCAACTGCCGCGCGCGTGCCGCGTGTATGCGCTGGTGCGCGATGTGGCGGCCGCTGCTGCCTGGCGTGCCGCTGGCGCCCGGCCCATTCTCGGTGACCTCGATCAGCCCGCCAGTCTGCGTCGCCTGGCCGGTCTGGCCGACACCGTCCTGCATCTCGCGCCGCCGCCCGCACACGGCGAATGCGACAGTCGGACCCGCCATTTGCTGGCCTGCCTGTCGCGCGCGGCGAGTCTACCACGCCGCCTGATCTACGTTAGCACCACCGGCGTCTATGGCGATTGCGGCGGCGCCTGGATCGACGAAACCCGCCCTGGCGCCGCGCACAGTGCGCGCGCCCGGCGCCGGGTCGATGCTGAAACCACCCTGCGTGCCTGGGGGCGGCGCCAGGGGGTGACGGTGTGCATCCTGCGCGCACCGGGCATTTATGCCGCCGAACGTCTGCCGCTGGCGCGCTTGCAGCAGGGCACCCCGGCTTTGCTGGCGGCGGAGGATGTCTATTCCAACCATATCCACGCCGACGATCTTGCGGCTGCCTGTTGTGCGGCCATGCGCCACGGTCGTCCGGGACGGGTGTACAACGTCGTCGATGACAGCTGCCTGAAAATGGCCGATTACTTTGACCGTGTCGCTGCCGCCTGCCATCTGCCCGCACCGCCGCGTCTGTCGCGGCAGCAGTTGCAGGAGGTGCTGACACCGCTACAGCTTTCCTTCATGCGGGAATCGCGGCGCATCCGCAACGACCGCCTGAAAACTGAACTGCACTTACGTCTGCGGCATCCGACAGTCGACTCCGTACTGGCCGGCATTGCCGCAACACTGACCCGGAGGAATGGATGCTCGTCGTAAAATCACTGCATATCTGGATGGTGGTGTCCTGGTTCGCTGGACTCTTCTACCTGCCACGCATTTTCGTCAATCTCGCCATGGTGCCGGCCGACAGCGCGGCAGAGTACGACCGTCTGCTGCTGATGGCGGGGAAACTGTTCAAGTTCATGACGCCGCTGGCGGTGCTGACCATCGTCACCGGCTTGTGGCTGTGGTTCGGCTATGGTTTTTCCGGCGGCTGGCTGCACGCCAAGACCACTCTGGTGGCGGCTCTGGCCGGCTATCACCTCTATTGCGGCAGCCTCCTGAACGCTTTTCGCGGGCGCGCCAATCGCAAATCGCATGTCTGGTTCCGCTTTTTCAATGAAGTGCCGGTGCTGGTCCTGCTGGCCGTCATTTTCCTCGTTGTTCTCAAGCCTTTCTGATCATGAACCACTATTTCGCCATCTGCCCGCGCGGCCTGGAAACGCTGCTGCAGGATGAACTTGCCGCGCTCGGTGCAACCGAGTTGAAGATCACGCACGGCGGCGTGCACTTTGCCGGTGACTGGGCGGTGTGCTATCGCGCCAATCTGGAATCGCGCCTGGCTACCCGCATCCTGTGGCACTTGGTGACCGCTCCTTATACCCGGGAAGACGATATTTACCGGCTGGCGGTGCGGCAGTTGTGGCCGAATCATTTCTCCGTCGCCAACACTTTCCGGGTGGTCACCACCGCCATCAAGTGCCCGCTCAAATCGCTGGATTTCGTCACCCTGCGCGTCAAGGATGCCGTGTGCGACCGTTTCCGCGAAGATGCGGGTGAGCGCCCCAACATCGATACCCGCTATCCGGATGTCAGTGTGCATGTTTTCCTGACCGCCGATCGCTGCACCTTGTATCTGGATACGTCCGGTCAGCCCTTGTGGCAGCGAGGGTTTCGCCGGGCCAGTGTGGATGCGCCGGTAAAGGAAAATCTGGCCGCCGGCATCCTGAAACTGAGCGGTTGGCAACCGGATACGCCGCTGGTTGATCCCATGTGCGGCAGCGGCACTTTCCTCCTCGAAGCGGTGCAGATGGCGCTCGATCGGGCACCCGGCCTGGACCGGCACTTCGGTTTCGAGCGCCTGAAAAAATTTGATGCCGCGCTGTGGACGCACATCCGCAATGCTGCACTGGCGCGGGTGAAAAATCCGGCACAGCTGGACATCCGTGGTTCCGACCATGACGAGCGCGCCGTACGGGCTGCCCGGCGGAATCTGGAAGAGGCCGGTTTCAGCCAGTGGGTGCGGGTCGATACGGCGGATTTGCTGGAGCTCAGCGCGCCGGCACCGGCCGGCACGCTGGTGGCCAATCCTCCCTACGGTGAGCGGCTGGGCGAGCAGGAAG
>RRZU013432996.1_pt1 | contig 14500 bp, 11 predicted proteins | sample 2165561 | NCBI WGS metagenome assembly RRZU01 (sample SAMN10456909, study PRJNA506462) | wastewater metagenome | isolation source: wastewater sludge | place: USA: Moscow, Idaho
ACACTTCTGTGGCATAAGCGCCAAAACACAGGCCTAACGCGAGAACACCGGCAGAAAAAGCACTGAGTTCCAACTCAGGATAGCCAATGGCTTCACCCAATTCACGAACAAAACCCACTGAACCATAATAAATCAATAAAACCCAGAGCAACTCTGGAACACCACGCACCATAGTGGAATAGGCATCACCAAGCCAACGCAGCGTACGATACGCAGAAGTTTTGGCTAAAGCGCCAGCCAAGCCCAGGCACAGACCTAATGCCAGTGAACACAAAGCCAGTTGAATTGTTATCCAAGTACCCGCAAGCAGGGCTGGACCAAAACCATAGAGATCAAAATTCATCAGGGATACTTGTTAGACAGTTGCAAAGTAAAACCGCCACAGCTGAGGTGGCGGCTTTTTACGGCGCAGACTTAAAATTAATACACGTTAAATGGGAAATATTTGTCGTTGATGGCTTTATAGGTCCCGTCTTCAACAATTTCTTTTAGCGCGGTGTTTAAACGCTCGCGTAATTCATCATTACCTTTGCGCAAAGCGATACCGATTTTATCGTTATCAAACACAGGCTCGCCTTTGAACTCATAGTCAGCACCGGCTTCGCTTTTCAGCCATTCCCAGTTGACAAACTTATCGGCCAGCACGCCATCTAAACGACCCGAAGCTAAATCAAGGTAAGCATTTTCATTGGTATCATAGAGTTTGATATCAATGGCTTTACCGTAATTATCTTCCAACCAGTTACCTGCGATAGTGGCGCGCTGCGCACCAATCACTTTACCTTTAAGGCTGGCGGCATCAATTTTAAAATCGCTGTTTTTCGCAGCAATAAACTGCAGGCCATTAGTGTAGTACGGATCGGTAAAATCAACTGCCTGTAAACGTTCTTCAGTGATTGACATGGACGCTGCTAGAAAATCAAATTTCTTCGCATTCAGCGCTGGAATAATGCCATCCCAATCGGACGTCACTACGCTGCACTCGACTTTCATTTTCTCACAGAGCGCTTTAGCGATATCCAAATCAAAACCAACTACTTCACCGTTGGAATCAATCAGGTTAAACGGAGGATAAGCACCCTCAGTACCAATCTTAAGCTTTTCTACGGCAAAACTTGCCGTTGCAAATGACAAACTCGCCGCTGCCACTAAGAGTAATTTTTTATAGCTCTTCATCGTTATCGCCTCAATGGTTATGACTGGACATAAATTGCTTGCACCGCTCTGATTGCGGATGATCAAACACCTGGTCGGGTGTTCCCTGCTCCTCAACTAAACCTTGATGTAAAAATACCACTTTATTGGATACTTGGCGGGCAAAGCTCATTTCGTGCGTGACCAATAACATGGTGCGGCCTTCATCAGCCAAAGCACGAATCACTCCCAATACTTCTTGCACCATCTCTGGATCCAATGCCGAAGTGGGTTCATCAAACAAAATCACTTTCGGCTGCATCGCTAAAGTGCGCGCAATGGCAGCGCGTTGCTGCTGGCCACCGGATAATTGATTCGGATAGACATGACGCTTATCAGCAATACCCACTTTAGCCAACAAAGTCTCTGCTGTGGCAATGGCTTCATCTTTACTTAAACCCAGCACACGGCGTGGCGCTTCGATAATATTATCGAGCACAGTCATATGTGGCCATAAGTTAAAGTTTTGAAAGACAAAACCCACTTGCGTGCGTAAGCGGTTAATTTGCTGACTATTAGCGGCAACCAATTGACCGTCACGATCAGTTTTTAATTGCAACTCTTCACCAGAAAACCAAATCTGCCCACGGTGTGGATTTTCTAACAAATTAATGCAGCGTAGAAATGTTGACTTACCTGAGCCTGATGAGCCCAGTATAGATATGACATCGCCATCATTGGCGGTTAATGAAATGCCTTTTAAAACGTCTAAATTGCCATAGCGCTTATGTAAATCACGTATTTCTAAAGCAGGAATGGCCTCAGCCATAAAAGGTCCTCTTTGAACGAAGAGTATGCTTAAAGCGTGTCATTACTTGATAACAAGCAACGCACAAATCCCGCGCAAACGCTTGAGTTTGCCAGCGGACTGCTCAACGAAAGAATAATAATGCTGCGATAGTGCCAGTTTTACGCCCGATTGAAAAGCAAAAGGCCATGTGAGTTGTTAGTCGTCATCGCTTGACTTGGTGGTCTTCGGCGACAAACGTAAGCTGCGCAAACTGCGCTTGACGCTTTTCAGATGATTAACCAAAGAGGGGCCACGCGCCATGGCAACGCCCATCGCCAACACATCAATCACCACTAAGTGCGCAATACGCGAGGTTAAAGGTGTGTAGATTTCAGTATCTTCTTGCACATCAATCGCCACATGGACTGTAGCTAACTCAGCCAAAGGCGTATGACTGGGACACAAAGCAATTAAAATAGCACCGGTTTCGCGCACCAAGTGTGCAGTGGTTAACAAGTCCTTTGAACGCCCCGATTGTGAAATACAAATTGCCACGTCAGTTGGTTCAAGAGTCACCGCAGACATCGCTTGCATATGCGGGTCGCTATAGGCTGCAGCGGTCAGCAATAAGCGGAAAAACTTATGCTGAGCATCGGCGGCAACCGCACCCGATGATCCAAAACCATAAAACTCGACACGTCTGGCTTTAGCTATAAGAGCAATGGCAGCCTCTAAGGCCTTAATATCCAACTGCTCACGCACTTCAATTAAAGTGTGCAAGGTTGTATCAAAAATCTTTAATGCATAATCCGTCACTGCATCATTTTCACTGATCGCAAACTGACCAAAACTAGCACCTGCAGCCAAACTTTGTGCCAACTGCAACTTTAGATCTTGAAAGCCCAGACAGCCAACCGCACGGCAAAAACGCACAATAGTAGGCTCACTGACGCCAACCACCGCGGCCAAATCTGACATCGAACTGTGCATCACTGCAGCAGGGTCAGATAAAACATGTTGCGCCACTTTAACTTCAGACTTACGCAGCGATTCAAGGGATTGGGCGATATGCTGTAACAGATTCACAATGTTAAACTCATTTAGCGGATGCCACAGTTATGTAGCGATTTTGTAGTTATACTACAACAGTTGTTTGTTCGCACGTTTTTCCAGAGGAGAGCAGCCGTGAGTATGCCTTGTGACATGTTAGTGTTCGGTGGTACTGGTGATTTAGCACTGCACAAATTACTGCCTGCGCTATACCACTTACACCGCGAAAATCGCTTGCCGAGCGATATGCGCATCATTGGCATTTCTCGAAAACTGCTGGCCCGTGAACCCTATGTAGCCCTAGCTGAACGCCATTGTCGTGCACAAATTGAGCGTAAAGACTTTGCTGATCACACTTGGCTGAGTTTTAGCGAACGTCTTGAATATTTTTCTATGAATGCCGAGCAAGCGGCTGACTTTGGTCGTTTGGCAACCTTTCTCAGCAATCAAGTACAGCGCAATTGTATTTATTATTTAGCGACTGCACCGCATCTATTTGAAAGCATCGCCTCCAACCTCGCACTAAATGGTTTAGCCGGACGTAACACCCGCATTGTGATTGAAAAACCTATTGGCCATTCACTGCAATCTGCCTTAGCAATTAACGCGACCATTGGCGCAGCTTTTAGCGAAGAACAAGTCTTTCGTATTGATCACTACTTAGGCAAAGAAACCGTACAAAACCTGATGGCACTACGCTTTGCTAACGCACTATTTGAGCCGGTCTGGCGTGCTGCACATATTGATCATATACAAATCACCGTAAATGAAACCATCGGCGTAGAAAACCGCGGAGCCTACTACGACCATGCCGGCGCCATGCGCGATATGCTGCAAAACCATTTGCTACAACTATTATGTTTAGTGGCCATGGAAGCTCCCGTACGTTTTGATGCTGATTCAGTACGCAATGAAAAAGTGAAGATTTTACAAGCCCTACGCCCAATCAGTGGCATGGACGTGCAAGACAAAACGGTGCGCGGCCAATACGCAGCCGGACAAGTGGGTGGGCATAACGCCCCTGCTTATTATTTTGAAAAAGATATCCACAGCGATAGCGACACTGAAACCTTCGTCGCCATCGAAGTCGAAGTGGACAACTGGCGCTGGGCTGGTGTGCCCTTTTATTTGCGTACGGGCAAACGTCTCGCAAAGAAAACCTCAGAAATTGTCATCCAGTTTAAGCCGGTACCCCACAGCTTATTTAGCGACAGCCAAGCCAATCATTTGCTGATTCGCCTGCAACCTGAAGAACGTATCAGTATTGAACTGATGGCCAAAACTCCAGGTAAAGGTATGCATTTAGAGCCTGTGGAGTTAGAGATCAATCTTGCGCAGGTCTTTCAAGATAACCGCCGCTGGGAAGCTTACGAGCGCTTACTGCTGGATGTGATCAAAAACGACTCCACCCTCTTTATGCGCCGCGACGAAGTGGAAGCGGCATGGCAATGGGTCGACCCGATTCTTAAGGGCTGGCAACAGCACTATCAGCGCCCACGCCCTTACCCAGCAGGTTCAAATGGACCTGAGCAGGCACACAGCCTGTTAGAGAAGCATGGCCGTGCATGGCATGAGTAAGAGCGCAGGTTAAGCGCGACTTGCACGCAACTTAAGCTCTGAGATACCGACTAAAAAACATCAGGCATAAAAAAACCGCTCACTGAGGAGCGGTTTTTTTATGCAGCAGTCACACAATCTAAATTAGATTTGTGGACCCGCATTTTTGATTGCGTCAGCGACTTCAAACTTCTTGAAGTTCTCGACAAACTTCGCAGCCAGCTCTTGTGCTGCCGCGTCGTATGCTGCTTTGTCAGCCCAAGTGTTACGTGGGTTGAGCAAGTTAGTGTCAACGCCTGGTACTGTTTTTGGTACATCCAGGTTAATTACTGGTAAGTGCTCAGTTTCTGCACCCACTAATGTACCGCCCTGAATGGCTGCGATCACTGCACGTGTGGTTGGGATATTGAAACGCTCACCCACACCGTAGCCACCGCCAGTCCAACCGGTATTCACCAGGTAAACTTTTGAACCAAAACCTTGGATACGCTTAATCAACAGATCAGCATACTCGCCCGCTGGACGCGGGAAGAATGGTGCGCCGAAGCAGGTTGAGAAAGTGGATTTAATACCCGCTTCTGAACCCATTTCAGTTGAGCCCACTAACGCAGTGTAGCCTGACAAGAAGTGGTATGCCGCTTGCTCATTATTCAAGATGGACACTGGTGGCAGTACGCCAGTCAGGTCGCAGGTCAAGAAGATAACAGCATTAGGCTCGCCTGCACGGTTCGCAATCACACGCTTTTCAACGTTTTCTAGCGGATATGCCGCACGGCTGTTTTGCGTCAAGCTGTCATCGCTGTAATCAGGGACGCGTTCTTCATTCAGAACAACGTTTTCCAGTACTGCGCCAAACTTAATAGCTTTCCAAATCACTGGCTCGTTTTTCTCAGACAAGTCGATGCATTTCGCATAGCAACCGCCTTCGATATTGAACACAGTACCCACACCCCAACCGTGCTCGTCATCACCAATCAGGTAACGGCTTTCATCAGCGGATAATGTGGTTTTACCTGTACCGGACAAACCAAAGAATAGAGTGGTATCGCCATCTTCACCGACGTTTGCCGCACAGTGCATAGGTAATACATCTTTAGCTGGCAACAGGAAGTTCTGTACTGAGAACATCGCTTTTTTCATTTCGCCAGCGTATTGCATACCAGCTAATAAAACTTTCTTCGCAGCAAAGTTAATCATCACACAACCATCAGAATTGGTACCGTCACGCTCTGGTACACACTCAAAGAATGGTGCGTTAATAATCTGCCACTGCTCTTTATTGCCTGCATTAAATGCATCTGGAGTAATAAACAAGCAACGGCCAAACAGGTTGTGCCAAGCGGTGGTTGTGGTCATTTTAACTGGCAAGTAATGCGCAGGATCTGAACCCACATGCACATGAGAGACAAAGCTTTCACGCTCAGCTACATAAGCTTCAACACGCGTCCACAGTGCATCAAAGATGCTCGGTGCAACAGGACGGTTAATTGGACCCCAAGCAATCTGAGCTTCAGTGCTAGGCTCTTGCACAATAAAACGGTCAGCAGGTGAGCGACCTGTGCGATGGCCAGTTTCAACAACTAACGACCCATTAACAGCTAATTTTCCTTCGCCACGGCGAACGGCTTCTTCAATTAATTGAGCAGCGCTAATATCGGTGTACACAGCGGTTTTTGCTTGCGTCATGAGATCCCCAACGGCCCGAGCCGAGTCCTCCAGAAATTTTGTAGCGTGAATAGACACACGCTACAACGAAAAAGTGCCCGCGATTATGCCAGAGTTATGCAGTTAATGCACTGTACTCGAGGCATCAGTCGCATCTTGTTCAGCAAACATTTGCATCACATCGGCTTCATTAAATAGGTAAGTGTGATTGCAAAACTGGCAATCAATCTCGATAGTGCCTTCTTTCTCTGCCAGCAACAAGCGCAAGTCGGCTAAGCCTAGGCTGACTAAAGCCTGCTCAGAACGCGCGCGCGTGCAGCTGCAATGAAACTTTAAATCTGTTGCTTCAAACAAGCGCAGCTGCTCTTCGTGGTACAAGCGGTGCAAAATAGTTTCATTGTCCAAGCCCAGTAATTCTTCAGCTGTTAAAGTCGAGGCTAAGGCCACAGCATGCTGCCAGCTCGCTTCACGCTCTTCAGAGTCAGTGATGCGATCAGCAGGCAATTGCTGCAACAACATACCGCGCGCACGCTGACCGTCGGCATATAACCAAAAACGCGTGGGTAATTGTGCTGAATTAACAAAATAGTTAGTAAAACACTCAGCTAAGTCTTCGCCATCTAGAGCCACGAGGCCCTGATAACGCTGCCCTTCGCGCGGATCAACGGTCAGCGCCAGCACACCTTCAGGCATCAGCTCTTGTAAGCTGGCACCACTGTGAATCTGTTCTTCTTCATAGCGCGCAATGGCACGCAACTCGCGATTACTCGAGCACTCAACCATCAGCCAAGGTACTGGGCCCTTAGAGCGCGCTTGCAGAACTAATAAGCCATCAAACTTCAGCGTATTGACCAGCAACGATGCTGCGGTCATCAACTCACCCAAGAGCGCAGCGACGGGCTCTGGGTAAGTATGCTTAGCCAGCACATGTGCATAACTTTCTTCTAAGCTGGCTAACTCACCGCGTATATCAGTGGTTTCAAAAATAAAGCGCTGAGTAAAATCAAAATCCGCCATACAACACCTACAGATAAAATATCGGCTTAGTATAAACCGCGATTAGAAAAATTAATGTATTTAGATGGACTACTTCGGCTGTGTCCAGATGATGCGGTCTTACTGTTCTTTAAAACGATGAATCTGACGGCGTTGCTTTTTATTAGGCCGACCATCGGTTTGAATACCTAAGGCTCCAGCTTTGCGCAGCTCTGCAGATTTTTCACGCGCCTCAAGACTCTCTTGAGTTTCGCGATACAGCAATTGTGCTTGCGGCGCACCACGACGCACAGCACTGAGCTGTTCAATGACTACAGTGCGCTCATCGTACCCGGCGCGTAACACCAACTCATCGCCCACTTTAGGCTCTTTTGATGGCTTACAACGCTCGCCACGGCAATGCACCTTGCCACCTTCAATCGCCTCTTTGGCCAAGGCACGTGTTTTATAAAAACGTGCGGCCCACAGCCATTTATCCAAGCGGACTTTGTCTTGCTCTTCATTACTCATTAACTGCATTCACCCTGATACTTTAACCAGCATTATGCTGTTTTATTCATATTGCGTGCGCGGTAATCGGCAGACATACAGTTGCTTCTAAGCCACCACCAGCACGGTTGTGCAGCTCAACACTGCCGCCATGCTGCTTAGCAATGCGTTGCACTATCGCTAGGCCTAGACCCGTACCTTGGCCACCGCGCGCTTCATCACCGCGAATAAAAGGATTAAAAATGCGTGGTAAATCTTTGGGGTCTAACCCCGCACCACGATCAAGCACACTGATGGCCACATGAGGCGCATGCTCGCCCTGTACAACTGAGGCTGCGATTTCCACACCTTGCCCACCATAACGCAGCGCATTTTCCAGCAAATTCGCCAACATGCGTTTAATGGATACTCGGCGTAACAACAAAGTAGGCATGCTTTCTAAGCACACACGGATATCGTGCCCCTGCTGGCTATATGGGGTGACTACCGCGCTAATCAACTCATTGAGGTCGCATTCTTCCATCGGCTCATCGCTACCATCGCGAATAAAAGCCAAGAATTGGTCCAAAATAGCGTTCATATCCTCAATATCACGCACCATATCGCAGGTCAGTTCATTATCACTGTCGAGCAGCTCCAAGGATAAACGTAAGCGGGTTAAAGGCGTGCGTAAATCATGCGACACACCCGCCAGCATCAGCTCACGCTCACGCCCGGCTTGCTCAATATCGTCCGTCATTTGATTAAAGGCGCGATACACTTCGGCCATTTCACTGGCGGTATCGACATCCACCGGTAATCGCACACTGCGCCCCTGACCAAACTGGCGCGCGGCAATCACTAAACGTTTCAGTGGTGCGCTTAATTGGCTGACAAAAATCCACGCTGCAGCGGTGGATAACAAGCCAATGCCTAAAAACCATGCCACTAAGTTCCACACCCTTTGCCCACGCAATGGGTGTGGGTATAAAGGTACACGAATCCAATCAGGCCCAAGACTGGGTGCATTCACCCATAAGGACGGCGGGGTTTGCGCGCTAATACGCACACGAGTATCAGCGCCCAGTTCAGCCTGCATTTGTTCAGAAAAAATATCACTGTAGGGCCAGTGTTTTTCACCCTCCGGTACTTCATGCTCTTGCACCAACTGCAAACCCGCTGCTTTGGCGATACTCGCACGCTCCAATACCGGCGATGCCCAATAGGCGCGCAAAGTTAACGCTGCACCGTGGCTGTATTGGCGATCCACTAATACATCCTCGTTGAGCATCAGATAAATCAGCGTCAATGCTTTAGAAAAGAGTACCGCCAATAACACCATCCACAGCGTGCGGGCAAAAAAGCTCTGTGGATATAATAACGAAGTCCTCATGCCTGCCCATCGTGCACAAACACATAGCCCACGCCCCAGCCCGTCTGGATATAGCGCGGCTTAGATGGATCAGGCTCAATCATGCGACGCAAACGTGAGACCTGCACATCAATTGAGCGCTCTAGAGCATCCCACTCACGGCCACGCGCTAGATTCATTAATTTATCGCGAGTCAAAGGCTCGCGCGCATGCTCAACCAAGGCTTTAAGCACGGCAAACTCACCGGTGGTAAGCATATGCACTTGATCACCTTTACTCAGCTCGCGCGTGGCTAACGATAAGCTGTAATCGCCAAAGGTTACACTCGACTCAGCACTACCCGGTGCACCGGGCACGCTGGTCGATTGCCGGCGCAATACTGCTTTAATCCGCGCCAAAAGTTCGCGTGGGTTAAAGGGTTTGGCCAAATAGTCATCCGCGCCCAACTCCAAGCCTTGAATGCGACTGGCCTCATCACCTTTGGCGGTCAGCATAATAATGGGGATTTGATTATTACTGCCACGTAAACGCCGGCACACCGATAAGCCGTCTTCACCGGGCATCATTAAATCAAGTACAACTAAATTAAACAGTTCTCGCGCTAAGATACGGTCCATTTGCTCAGCATTTTCCACGCCGCGCACACGAAACCCCTGCTCAGTTAAAAAGCGCTCTAATAAGCGGCGCAAGCGTTCATCGTCATCGACAATGAGGATTTTTTCACCTTCAGCTACGCTCATGCTCTATTTACCTTTTTAATCAATATGTCTGTGTTCTAGTATGCCGCAATCAAGGCCTGCATGTATGCGCAGCATTGTTAGCAAATTTTTCCTCAATGGACACAGCGCTGGTTTGCTGAGTAATTTCCCCTATAATCAGCTCTTTAACGCAGGCCTATCCTGCTTTTTTGAATTTTATAGGTCGCCTGATGGACAGTATCAGTTCACGCATTGCCACAGAATTGGGTGTACGCCCACAGCAAGTCACTGCCACTATAACGTTGCTAGATGAAGGCGCCACAGTGCCCTTTATTGCCCGTTACCGTAAAGAAATTACCGGCAGCCTCGACGATACGCAACTGCGTCATCTCGAAGAGCGCTTGCGCTATCTGCGTGAACTCGATGATCGTCGTGTCGCGATCCTGTCTGCCATTGACGAACAAGGCAAACTCACCCCAGAGCTACACACAGCTATTCAGCAGGCTGACACCAAAACTCGCCTTGAAGACTTATATCTACCCTATAAAAAGAAGCGCCGCACCAAAGGGCAAATCGCTTTAGAGGCAGGCTTAGGTGAACTCGCAGACTTATTATTTAACGATCCGCAGCAAGACCCACAAGCTGCAGCAGCAGACTTTATCAACGCTGAAGCTGGTTTTGCTGATGAAAAAGCCGTGCTGGAAGGTGCTAAATATATTTTGATGGAGCGCTTTGCCGAAGATGCCTCTCTATTAGAACGCCTGCGTACTATGCTGCAACAGGATGCTAAGTTCAGCTCACGAGTGATTGCCGGTAAAGAACACGAAGCAGCCAAGTTCAGTGATTACTTTGAACATGACGAGCCTTTTAAAAACGTACCCTCGCACCGTGCTTTAGCCATCTTCCGTGGTCGTAACGAAGGGTTTTTAACCGCCAGCCTCAGTCTTGGCGATGAAGTTGCGGGCACGATGCACCCCTGTGAAGTGGTGATTGGTCAGCATTTTGGGATTAAAAACCAAGAACGCCCTGCCGATAAATGGCTGGCAGAAGTGGTGCGCTGGACCTGGCGCGTCAAGCTGTCGAGCCATCTAGAAACTGATTTATTTGCTCAACTGCGCGAAGCTGCAGAAACCGAAGCGATTAACGTGTTTGCCCGTAACCTGCATGATTTATTGCTTGCCGCACCGGCAGGTCCACGCTGCACTTTAGGCCTTGATCCGGGTTTGCGCACCGGTTGTAAAATTGCCGTGGTCGATGCCACCGGTAAAGTCTTAGATACCACCACCGTCTATCCGCATGTGCCGCATAACAAATGGCAAGAAACCCTCAAGACTTTGGCGGCACTGTGCAGCAAGCATCAGGTGCAACTGATTGCCATAGGTAACGGCACCGGTAGCCGTGAGTCCGATAAGCTGGCGATTGAACTGGTGAAAATGCTACCTGAACTGCGTATGAGCAAAGTGATGGTCAGTGAAGCGGGTGCTTCAGTCTATTCCGCCTCAGAGCTCGCGGCGCTGGAGTTTCCCGATTTGGACGTATCGCTGCGCGGTGCTGTCTCCATTGCCCGTCGCCTGCAAGACCCACTGGCCGAACTGGTGAAGATTGATCCTAAAGCCATTGGTGTCGGCCAGTACCAACATGATGTATCGCAGGCACAACTGGCGCGCTCACTCGACGCTGTTGTAGAAGACTGTGTCAACGCTGTTGGCGTTGATGTAAATACCGCCTCCTATGCTTTATTGGCGCGCATCTCGGGCTTGAATGCCACCTTAGCGAAAAACATTGTCGATTTTCGTGACGAGCATGGTGCTTTTATCAGCCGTGCTGCGCTGAAAAAAGTCCCACGTTTAGGTGAAAAAACCTTTGAGTTAGCCGCAGGTTTCTTACGGGTGATGAATGGCAAAAACCCACTGGACGCATCGGGCGTACACCCCGAAACTTATCCACTGGTCACTCGCATTGCACAAAACACCAACCGTGATATTCGTTCCTTGATTGGTGACTCAGCATTTTTAAAGCAATTGGATCCCCAACAATTCACCGACGAAACCTACGGTTTACCCACAGTCAGCGATATTCTGCAGGAACTGGACAAGCCTGCGCGTGACCCTCGCCCTGAGTTTCAAACCGCCACCTTCCAAGAAGGCGTAGAAAGCCTTAAAGATTTAGAATTAGGTATGGTGCTCGAAGGGGTGATCACCAACGTCACGAATTTTGGTGCCTTTGTTGATATTGGTGTGCATCAAGATGGTTTAGTGCATATTTCCGCCTTGTCAGAAAGTTTTGTCAAAGACCCCTACCAAGTGGTTAAAGCTGGAGACATTGTCAAGGTTAAGGTCATGGAAGTGGATATTCCACGGGCCCGTATCGCTTTATCAATGCGTATGACAGATGTGCCTGGCGAAAAACCAGCAGCACCAGCGCGCGCGCAACAGCCGCGTCACAATCCACGCAGCGAACGCCACAGCCCAACTGAAAAACCAGCCCCAACTAACAGCGCAATGGCGGCGTTATTCGCCAATGCTGGACAGATTAAAACGAAAAAATAATAGACTCGGATGGGTATTGGCTCAGGTCACTTGCAGGCTGCAGAAATTCTCAGCCTGCGCCCTTGCACTCTGTACTCTCCGCCCCCATATTGCCCTAATGCCCTATTGAGGAATTCCCCTTGAGCGATACATATTCTCGTCGTCTGGCGCTGCTCAGCCAGCCCGAAGCCTTAGCCCAGCTCAAGCACTGCCTGCATGGTATTGAGCGTGAAAGCTTACGCGTGGAGCGCAATGGTCGCTTAGCGCTAAGCAAGCATCCCAAGGCGCTTGGCGCTGCTCTAACCCACGGCAGCATCACCACTGACTACTCAGAAGCGTTGTTGGAATTTATTACCGATGCGCACCCTGATTCAGCACAAACCTTAGCTGAGCTGGACGATATTCACCGCTTTACCGTTGCTAATATTGAACAAGAAGTGCTGTGGAGTACTTCGATGCCAGGTCATCTGCCGAAAGAAGAGCAGATACCCATTGGCGAGTACGGCACGTCTAACATTGGTCAATTAAAATACGTTTATCGTAAAGGCTTGGCTGTGCGCTACGGTAAAACCATGCAGTGCATTGCTGGCATTCACTATAACTTCTCTTTACCGGATTCGGTGTGGAGCTTGTTACGTGAAGCAGACAATGATCCACGCTCAGCCATGGATTACCAGTCTGCGCGCTATATCGGTTTAATCCGTAACTTCCGCCGGTACAGTTGGTTGCTGATGTATCTATTTGGTGCCTCACCGGCACTGGATATCAGCTTTTTACGGGACCGCGAGCATCAGCTCGAACGCTTTGATGAAGACACCCTGTATTTGCCTTATGCAACCAGCTTACGCATGAGCGATCTGGGTTATCAAAGCAATGCCCAAGCCGGCATCACTCCTTGCTATAACGAACTCAGCAGCTACACCGACAGCCTACTGTGCGCAGTGAATAAGCCCTACCCTGAGTATGAAAAAATAGGTAGCAAGCAAGGTGATGAGTGGCTGCAAATCAATACCAATATTTTGCAAATTGAAAACGAGTATTACTCGACCATGCGTCCCAAGCGCATCACCTTAGACGGCGAACGTCCGGTAGATGCCTTGATTGCACGTGGTGTGCAGTATGTTGAAGCGCGCTGTATTGATATCAACCCCTTCTTACCACTGGGCATTGATTTACCACAAGCACGCTTCTTAGATACCTTTTTACTCTTTTGCGCCCTGCAAGAGAGCCCACTGCTCAGTGATGCTGAGTGTCCAGCCGCGACGGAAAACTTCTTAGCCGTAGTCAAACAAGGTCGCAAACCGAATCTGCAATTGCAGCGCGGTGATGAGCTGGTAGCCATGCAGGACTGGGGACACGAACTGCTCGAGCAAATGCAAGCCTGCGCGCAGCTACTCGATAGCAGCTACGCCACCAGCGAGCACAGCGAAGCCTTGCGCAAGCAAGTTGAAAAGCTCAACAACCCTGACTTGACGCCATCAGCACAAGTACTCGCCAGCATGCGCGAACAACAGTGCAGCTTCAGTCAATTTGCTTTGAAACAAAGCCTGCAGCATGCGCAAACCTTGAGTAAACCAGCCCTCGATAGCAACAAAACTGCACATTACCAACAACTTGCCGAGCAATCACATCAAGCGCAAGCGCTGCTTGAAGCACAAGATAAATGCAGCTTTGATGAGTATATGGCGGATTTTCTAGCTCAGTCGAAGTAAGGCTGCCTGCAGCACTGTATTGCAACCGAGCAATGCAGTACTGCATCAGTATTGTGCTGTCTTAGGCCTTAACAGGGCTTATATAGAGCTCTGCTGGCGTCGACGCCAGTTTTTCAGGCTGATATCCAAATCGGCCAAGGTCTCTATGCCCTGCTGCTTCGCGCGCTTGAGTAAAATCAGCATCAATTCAGCAGTCACCAGCGCATCCGCACTGGCGTTATGGCGCTGTAGCACCTGCAAATTAAAGAATTTCACCCAGTCATCCAGTCCTGGCAGGCGCATGCCATGCTCGGGGTAAAGTAAGGGCGCGATCTCTGCCACATCATAAAATGGATGGCGTAGATCATAAGCAAAGGCATCATCCATTTCTCGCACCAACATGCGCTGATCAAAGGTGGCATGAAAGGCTAACAGCGGACTGCTGCCGACATACTCCATAAAGCTCAACAGTGCTTTTTCTGGACGTATGCCTGCGGCCACCTCACTGGGTGGTATCTGGTGAATCAAGATACTTTCACTGACCGCATGAT
>RRZU010949022.1_pt1 | contig 14499 bp, 26 predicted proteins | sample 2165561 | NCBI WGS metagenome assembly RRZU01 (sample SAMN10456909, study PRJNA506462) | wastewater metagenome | isolation source: wastewater sludge | place: USA: Moscow, Idaho
AGAGATTTTGAACAAATCATCAGAAAAAATGGTGACACTATTGAACCTGAAGATTTAGTAACTGAGTTTAATAAGACTTATAACTTTATTAATACTTACCGAAATAAAAACAAAACTGTTGTGATGACTCACTTTCCTCCTAATCTAGCTTGCTTAGATCCGTATTGGAGTGTCCACCCTGTAGCTTCTTGTTTAAATCCATACTTTATTAATGATCTTGATGTGTCGGGTTTTAAACTTTGGTTGTCTGGTCATACCCACACCGCTGTAGATACAGAAGTGGATGGTTGTAGATTAGTTATCAACCCTATTGGATACCCTAACGAACATTATAAGAATGGGTATATAGATCAACTTTTAATTAATTTGGATGAAATCTATGAATAAGATTACACTTAAAACTGTTTATACTCGTGGAACATTAGGTCCTGTTCCTTTTGAAAAAGGCTTTAGTATTTCTACTACTACCACTACACAATTTGAACAATTAAGTACTCTTTCTGTTTCTAATTTTAATTTAGAAAAAGGCGATGAAATTATCGTACCTTTTAAAACAGGTGGTGCATATCGTGGTTGGTTCTTGGGTATGGGTAAATCAGAAAAACATGTTTGTTTATACTGGACACCTTTTGGTAATAACTTTTATATTGTAGATATCATGGCTGTTCCAGTTCGATGTGATTGGACTAAGTTTGTTTCTAACCAACGATTAGAAGTTGCAAAAGACCAAATTGAATTCTATAAAAAAGATAATAATAAAACTTTCACATTGGATATTCCTGTTTGAAAAAATATATAATTTATCATGATAAATGTCCTGATGGTTTAACTGCTGCAGCTTTATTTAAGATCCATGCTTATAAGTATAATTACGAAGATATTCATAACTATGAGTTTATTCCTGGTAATTATAATATGACACTATCTGACTTAGATATTAAGCCTGATTCTATTATCTATTTTTTAGATTTTAGTTTTAAGAAAGATATGTTTACAGAACTCTTAAATAAAGCTCATACAATATTTTTATTAGATCATCATAAGACTGCATACGACGAACTTCACACATTATTTTCTAGTATTAAACTTAAGGTTTATTTTGACTTAAAAGAATGTGGTTCTAGTTTAACGTATAAGTATTTATACCCTGAAACTCCATTACCTAAGATTATTGAACATATTAAAGATCAAGACTTGTGGTTATGGAGAGATCCTGATAGTAAGTTCTTTTGTGCTTATTTAAGTACTTTAGATTTTACCTTAGATGGTTTTTATAAATTTTATAGAAACTATTTTTCATTTCCAAACAAAGCAGACATATACAATAACTACATATTTGTTGGTAAAAAGTTATTAGAAGTTCATCAGAAAGATGCTTTAGGTTGTATTGATACTAATCTTATTAAAAGAGATATACCTAATATTGGTGAATCTTGTATTATTAACTGTCCTTCTAAATTAACAGGGTATGTTAAAACAGAGTTAGTAGAAAATAGACAAGAAAAAGTATTAATAACATATGCAATAGGATCTAAAGGTATGAGAATATCTATTAGAGTTTCTGATGATATGGATGCTATTAAAATAGCTAAAATGATTGATCCTATTAAAGCTGGAGGACATCCTCTAGCAGCTGGTGCTTTTATTCCTCTTGAAGAATTTAATTCTCATTGGTTTACTAAGTTGATTTTTTCTTTGTAATTTATAAAACAAGTTGTGTCGTATGTATGTTTGTATTTGTAATCCAACAACTGAACTTCAGATAATAGAATGTTGTCAAGATGGTTGTACTTTAAAAGAATTAACTCAAAATTTAAACATATGTACGAATTGTAGATGTTGTTCAAAAGAATTGTCAAAACTATTTAAACAACATTCTCCAAAAATGCTTAATAGAATATGTAAAGTTGAAAATGATTAGTAAAGATTTTATAAGAATATTAAATAAATATAACAAAAAATTCCCTGAAGCATCTGTATACTTTTTAACTGATCTTACTGAAACTAATTTTATTGGTATTAGTAAGACAGGTGTTGTATACGCTCCAGTAGAACAAGTGAATCAAAATAAAATTAACCCTGAAGATTGTCTTAAAGAATCTTCAGAAGGTTATGTACCTATAATTATTTTAGGATAATAAATGTCTCAAACTTCTTTCCCAGAAGAGTTATTAGAACTCGTCAAGAAAAGTATTGCAGAACGTGGCTTAGAACGTAGTGTTCAAGATACTGTAGCAAATCAATATGTTATTGAACAAATTCAAACAGAATTCCATTGTGTTTTAAATGCAGTTATTGGCTTACTGTTAGAGAATAATGTAATTGATGAAGCAAAATTAAAGGTAGCTATTGATCAGAAGATCGAACAGCAAGAAGAATTCCTTAAAAAAGTTTTAGAAGATGACTTACAATCTGTAAGCAAAGAATTAGAAGAAATTACTAATGTCTAAAAAACATCAAATAGTACTCCCAAGTTTAACTAAGAGTACTAAAGAAAAGTTAGCTTTTTTTCCTTTAACGACTAAATTAGATAAGCATAATATTGAGTTATTAAAAGAACATGGTTATAAAGTTAACCACGGAATTCAGGAAGTAATCTATAAGTTACTTCCTCATCGTATCTTTAAACCTTATCTACTTTATGCTTTTATTTTTCTACAAGATTTAATTAAAGGACGTATTGTTAACTCTGAGCGATATCCATACTTTTTATTGTTTTTAAAAAGTGTATATAATGTCACCTTAGATAAAAAACAAAGCGATGCGTTTGACGAATTCTTTAAGAATAAGAAAAGCGTATCTTTCTCTTATAATGGAAAACAAGAACTTGTAGGTACAGATTCAGATGTCTTAGTTAGAGACACTCCCTCTGAAGAAGTTCCTGAGGTTGTTGAAAAACCTGTTAAGAAAATTATTCTACTAAGTTCTAATACTGTTGGAGTTGGTAAAACAACAACATGTAATAAGATTGTAGAACAATTACCAAATTCTAAGAGAGTTGCGTTTGCTGGTTTCATTCGTGACCAACTATCTCTTATCTTTCAAGTATCAGGTATTGATCCTAAATATTTAAAAGAACCACTTTACTCTAAAGTGAAAAACAAACCGACAGAAGTTGATTCAGAATACAATCCTATTGTTATTCGAGATTTACTCTGTGACTATAGTGATTTAATTCAAAAACATTTCGGTGAAAATTATTGGGCAACATCTATGTTAGATTATGTCCTTGATTCAGATTATGATTATTTTTTAGTAGATGATCTGCGCAGACCTATTGAGTTAAACTACTTAAAACAAACTTTTGGTGAAGAAAACATATTAACGGTTTATCTTACAAAAGTTGATAAGGAAGTTGTAAAACTTTCTGAAACTTCTTCAAATTACGAAGGTCAACTTGATCCTTCTATCTTTGATATTCAATTTGAATTTAATTCAGATTGGTCCAATACTAATGAATTAATCGAACAAATCAAATCAAAATTTAATTAATTCACTCCCTCTGTTGTTTCTCTTGGAGGTATGTTTTTAATACCTCCATTTATAAGGATATCTTATTTCATGCAAAAAAATATTATTTTAATCGTTGCTGGCGCTGGTGATTTCTTTTTCGGTTCAGACTCTAATAAAGTTATTAAAAATAAAGAAAGCCTATTGAGCTCTCTAAATACTATTGTTGACAAGAATAATTATAAGGCAGTAGTTAATCTAACCACTCCTCACGACACACTAAATAGTGTTAATATTTTCCGCAAAGTGCGTGAACAAGCATTAATCGACTTCACGTTACACTCTGAGAGTTTCTTACATAGAAATAATGAAATCTCAGTAACTACCCAAGATAACGAAGAACTTCTTCTTGATGGAGATCAATTCGACTTCTTATTACGTCCAAAAGATTTTGACGTTCACTTATGTGGTATCGACTTAAACGGTTCTTTCAAGAATACAATTGAAGACCTATTAGAGAAAGGTTTCCATGTTACTGTATATTCAGATGCTATCCGTCCTTTCACTAGCACTTCTAAATACATTAATAGTTTAAACAAAACTACTCCTAAGTTCCGTTATTGTTCTCATAAAAGTGTTAAATAATTGGTCGTAAAACTAACTTAACAATTTTAAACTAGGAAATAATAATGTTTAACTCTACTAATATTTCAGCAACTTTCAATGCAAGTTCTATTCCAAATAGTAAAGCTTTTGGTTATGGCTCTATTGATTTTGCTGGTGTTAGTGTTAATTACTCAGTGTACCCATCTCAGTATGGATTAGGTATTATGGTTTCATTACCAAGCCGTCCAAAGATGAAAAATGGAGTACAAGAACGTGATGGACAAGGTCGTCCAATGTATAATAACGAAGTATTTATACGTGACCTTAATATCCGCTCTCTCGTAGATGAGGCAGTAATTAATGCTATGGCAAATAAAGGTGTATATACAGCACAGACTGCTGCATCAGCTCAACAAGCTGGTCAGTATGTAGGACAGGTAGTTCAAACTCAACCTGCAAATCAGATGAATCGTTCATTTGATAATCCAACTTCTACTGTAACACCGCCACCTGTTCAGACAGTTCAATCTGCACCACAGTTCCAACAAGCGACTCAAGCTGCTGTTCTTCCTGTGGTAACACCTTCGGTACAGCAACCTAGTTCTACAGCAGTATGGGAAGAAGATTTACCTTTCTAATGAGGATCTTCTAACATATATTTAAAGCCTATTCGTGCTTAAATATCTTGTTTGTAAAACTTTTTAAATCTGTTGTATTCTCTTACGTTATTCGTAAGGGTTTGAAAGAGTCTGATGAATTTGTATCCCGACGAGGTCATAGAGATAGTTCGTTCTGGCTTTGCCTAGAATGTGGTAATAACATACCAGCTACTCTATCTCGGACGGATTCGTTCAAGACTCTTTGCCCCACTTGTACTGCCAAGTTATCAAGCAGTAACAAAAATAATATAAATGAAAATCGAACTAATCTAGATTACTTAGAACAACTAGATTATATATTTTAGGAATATAAAATGACTGAACAAGTTGTAGATCCAATTCAAGAAGCACTAGATCCAATTGTTAAAGTTTCTTCTGTGAATGGTCAACTCCAAGTAACACTTCGTGAAGGTACTTCTGGTTGGGAAGCTATTGGTGCTTTAGAAACTGCATTAGTTTTAATTAAAAATACTTATGTAGTGAAAGAAGGTTAATCGTAAATGATTACACAAGATCAACTTTTAAAGTTTGATAAGTATCTTAAAGCACAGAAAATAACAGATACTGAGTCTTTATTGTTGTTTGCTAACCTTCTCTTATCTAAAATATCAAGCTTCGAAGAAGTTGATCTGTATTCTAAAAGACTGCCTGCAATTGCCATAGAAGACTATACTGATTTTTATACTGTAAAAAATCATCTAGAGTTTAATACTGGAAGTATTTCTCTAGAAATTGCTAGTACAATTCATAAATTATTGTATCTTTATAATCAAATCAAACTCGAGGAAGAGAAGAAATATGGACGAAACGAATCCAACAACTCAACCGACTAAAGAGAAAGAACCAGTTGTACCTATGGCAGCTTATGACAATGTTGTCGATTATGTTGATAATAAAATGTTGTTCGAAGGGAAGTCTCTTAGTCAATGGAGATCTCTTTTAATCTTACCAGCTATACCAGATTACTTAGACAGTGATGGGTTAGTTAAATTAAATCAAAGAGCAGTTGCATTAACAGAAACTTGTTTTACCAATCTTAGTATTGCTAAAGCTAGATATACTGCTGCAAAGGCTGCTTATAATAAGAAACTGAATCTTCAAAAAGATAGCATCCGTGAGAGTTACGATAAGAAACCTCCTATGGACGTTATCGAAACCAAGGCTATAAACAAATGCCTTGGAGAAGCGACTGCAGCTACTATTGCAGAATTCTTCTGGGATTTTTGGAAGAATCAAGTTGAAAAAATAAATACCTTTAATGATCGTCTGACTGGTTTAAATATCACTATTAACCAAGAGACGAAAATCCTAAATAATAAATTCTAAATATGTCGAATAAAGATGCTTTACGTGCATTGCAAAATGCTAAAAATAAATTAAAAAAGAAAATGGAAATCAATGATACAACCGAAACCTCTCCTTTAGAAGTTGTTTCTACTGGTTCAGCTATTATTGACGATGCTACTGGTGTCGGTGGTATTGCTACAGGTCGTATGTATGAAATCTATGGATTAGAATCATCAGGTAAATCGTCTATTTGTTACTCAATTGTTGCTCAATTCCAAAAAGCATTTCCAGATCGGATTGTTGCTTATATTGATGCTGAGCATGCTGTAAGTTTATCTTATGCAAAACAATTTGGTATTGACTTAGATAACTTAGATTTTCAACAACCTACTACTGCCGAAGAGTGTTTAGAGATTATTGAAACTTATTCTCAGACTGGAGCTGTTAGTCTTATCATTCTGGATTCTATTGCTGCTATGTTAACCAAAGCTCAATTAGAAAAAGGTATTGATGAGAAGACAATGGGATCTCTAGCTGGTGTGTTAAGTCCAGGTCTTACTCGTATTAAAACTACTCTCTCTAATACTAATACAACCCTTATTTGTGTAAACCAAGTACGTAGTAATATTGGTATGTTTGTATCTGGTGAAACCACTCCTGGTGGTCATGCAGTACGATTCTATTCTTCTATGCGTATTCGTGTAGCTAAAAAAGATGTAATTACTGAAGGCGATAAGCCAGTTGGTCAAAACTTATCTATCGTGTTTAAGAAAAACAAATTGGGAACTCCTTTCCAAACTGTTGAAACTAAATTACTATTTGGTAAAGGATTTGATTTTCATGCAGAATACTTTGATATTGCAGTAGCAAAAGGAATTATCACCCGTGGTGGAGCTTGGTATAACTGGGTTGACTCCAAAGGTGAAACTATTAAATTCCAAGGAAAACCAAACTGCGTCTTTCATTTAAAGAACCATGAGGAAGAGTTAGCTTATATTCAAAAGTTAATTAAAGAATCAGGTGGAATTGTCAAAGGTGAATTACCACCTGAAGAACAAAATGAAGACGAAGAATAATTGGAATAAGTTATGAAACAAAGAGATGTATTTTCTAGTGCCCCAGAAAACAGCTTAGTTGTTGCTAAGTAGTCTTAATTAGTGAATACATCTTATTTACAAGATCAACATCTACTTTTGAAAAACACTCAGTTTTTCCATTAAAATCTTTTTTAGGAGTTATTTTTAAAGTGTACATTAAACTTTTTAAAGTTGACTCCAGATTGAAGATAAGTGTTGGGTCGTCTTCTATTTTCAATAGTGTTTTATATGAATAAGGTATAGATCCTTTTTTAAATCTTTCTTCTATTGATTTACTAGTTATCCCTATCTTATAGAAAGTTTCAGACTTATCTGATAATTCTATCAAATAGAGGATTCCTTTATCATCTTTACAATATTTTGTAAAACTATCTAGTGTAAATCCATTTTTAGTTTTACAAATTTTACACCCACTCCCTGCTAAATGCATCCTAGGCGTTGTTGTAAAGACACCATGAAGCTGGCAAGAAACATCTATATGCCCATTGTTGTTTGAAGGGTACTTAGTCAATGAATAATCATATTTATTATCATGAAGTAAGTTAGCTTTAATTATGAAAGCTTCTAAAGTACTTCTATAGTTATCTATACCGCATTCATTACAACCTTTTCCACTCAGATGGTCATTAGGTGTTTGTAAGAAATCACCATGTATATTACACGTTATGTAAGACTTTTCTTTAGCTTTAGTATATCTAAAATTATTATAACTGTACTTACCTTTGTGAATCTTATTTGATTTCTCTATAAAATTTTTGCTTGCTTTTAAAATCTTTTGAGAAGCACCTTTAATAATTCCACAAACTTTACAACCTTTTCCTCTTAAATGGTCAGAAGGCCGTTGTAAGAAATCTCCGTGAAGTTTACAAGTTATAATTACCTTATCTTTGTCATAATTTACATAAACAGTCTTAAGATAAGAGTAACTATTATTGTGTATCTCATTTGATTTTTTAATAAAATTTTCAGTTTTGTTGATTGTCATAAAAACTCCTTTATAATGTTTTATAAAATATAATATAACATACTACAAGGTATGTCAACCAATCTAAGCTGTACTTAAGTAATAAAGTAAGAATAAATAATGAATTCAAGGAATTTTGCTCCTGAAGACAGTTTAGTTGTCATAGATGCAGATTGGTTAGCTTATATGATAGCCTGTGCATTAGAAAAGAAATCTGTCAAAGTTTATGACGAAAATGATGTATTTGTAAAAGAATATAAAAACAAAACAAAGTTTAAAGAAGATACGAGAAACTACAATCCTAATTTTAGAATTGAAGACTCTCAATCTCTCCCTTCTAGTTACAAAAACAATATGGCCTTTTTGGTACGTAACCAGATCAAGGGATTTCTTTCGGCCACCAATTGTCAAAGTTGTTTACTAGCTCTTGGTGGTTCTACTAATTTTAGAAATGACCTGAAACTTCCTTGTCAATATAAAGGATCTCGTAAAGATGTTATTAAACCTTTAGCTCTTTACGAAGTCCGAGACTATCTTAAGAATAACTTTAATTGTGTAATTTCCGAAGATGAAGAAGCAGATGATATTATTTCTAAGTATCAATTCATGTCTTTTAAAGACAGAAATCGAAGAATAGTAGCATGTACTTTAGACAAAGATGCAAGAGGAACTCCAGGTTATTTATATAACCCTAACGAATCTAAACTTATATTTATAGAAGGTTTAGGTTTTGTAGAACGTATACCTAAGGAAACTGCCGCTGGCAAGAAGACTTATAAGTTCTATGGAGAAGGTAGAAAATGGTTTTATTCTCAGTTATTAACTGGAGATAAAGCTGATGACTACTATCCGTGCGATGTCTATAAACAGATTACAGACAATCCAAGTAAGTCTCCACTTATTACAGATCTTAAATGTTTTAACTTACTTAAAGATTGCACCTCTGATAAAGAGTGTTGGCAAGCCATAGTAACTATCTACAAAGGATGGTATGAAAACATATCTGCGTGGAAAGATTGGCAAGGTAATGAAGTAAAAGGCGATTGGATAGACATTCTTCAAATGTATGTGGACGTAGTCCATATGCGAAGATTCGATAATGATCGTGTCGATGTTAAATCTGTTTTAACTAAATTTGAATTAATTTGATATGACAGAAGAAAAATTAGAGCATTTAATTGCTGACCTATTAGATTTGGATCGTGAAGAAGTTTGTAGGAAACTTAAACCTCTGCGATCTAAACTAATATCACTGGTATCTCAGAATACCAAAATCACACTAAAAGGTATTTTAGAAATCAACCCAGTTCTTTTAGAACCAGGAACTTTCTATAACACCAATACAAAGCAGCTTTCACAAGTTGGTGCAAGAATCGGAGCTAAAGCAAAGATCAAGCATCATTTTAACATTGCTGTTAAACAAACCCGTTTAAAAAATATTGATTTATTTTAACTCAAAGGAAATTTATAAATGACTACTCAAGTTATCTCTACTACTGAATTAGCAAACATCATCGCAGAACAAACTAAATCTACTAAAAAAGCTGCTAAAGAAACTGTACAACTAGTGTTAGACACTGTTGCTGCTCAGCTCGCTGCTGGCAATACCGTTCGTCTTTCAGGTTTTGGTACATTCGAAGTTAAAGATGTTGCTGCTCGTACAGGTCGTAATCCGTCAACTGGCGAAGAACTTCAAATCGAAGCTACTAAGCGTGTAGGTTTCAAAGCTGCTACTGCACTTAAAGCTGTCGTTAAAGGCGAAGCTGTAGTTGCAGAGTAATTAAGTCTATGTGCTATTTACCTGTAAAAGTAAAAGTACTAGATCAACGCTTATTAGATGAATCTGTAGGATGGGGTCTCCCATCCTACGGAACATCTGGATCTGCGGGATTAGACCTACGTGCTTGCATCGACGAACCTATTACTCTCGAGCCGAACTCTAAATCAGTTCTAGTAAGTTCTGGTCTTTCTATTTTTATTGAAGATCCAAACTTTGCTGGTATGATTTACCCTCGTTCTGGTCTAGGACATAAACAAGGTTTAGTTCTAGGAAATCTAACTGGAGTTATTGATTCAGATTACCAAGGACCTCTTATGATGTCTGTATGGAATCGTAGCCAAGAAGCTATTGTAATCAATCCAGGTGATCGTATTGCTCAGTATTTAGTCCTTCCAGTTCAAAGAGTTGAATTTACTATTGTAGATGACTTTGTTGAAACTGACCGTGGTAACGGTGGATTTGGACATACTGGTACAAATTAATTATAAATAAGAACACATCTATGAAAAAACATTTTAAAAATTTAGAACTAATTATCTGTAGTATTTATATTGCTATCTTAATGGTAGTTACTTCTATTATTGGTATTATCTCAAGTATTTATTTTAATACATATGGATTCTCTTTTGCTTTGAATATCTTCGGACTTATTCTATTCGCTCCTACCTTATATTCTTATTATGTTAAAAAATCAGTAGATGAGTTCGGACAAGATCTCAAAGATAAGTAAGAGGTATTATGTTAAACAATAACCTTATCCCCATTATTACAAATGAAGATAATACTAGTTCTAAGCTAGGTCTTTGTTTAGATCCAGATGCGTCTGATGAATATTATGATAGGTTGTTAAAATATCTTATCGGGTATTATGTCTATTTAAATGCTAACTATAATATTAGTATTAAAGACTCTAATGCTAAAGTTGTTGTTAATTATACTACTAATTTTGATGAGTCTTTTTTAAACTTGGAATACATCTTACATGACGGAAGCTCATTCTTGATTGCTGAAGAAGGTGAATTCCCACAATTTAATTTAAAATACTATAGAGAATAATATGTACGTAAATAAAGAAGAACAACAAATTATTAACATCTTTCAAGAGTTATTGAATAAGTATGATAAACAAGGTACTAGAGAAGTTAGAGACGGTCACACTCGTGTCTCTCTTTTTGGCAAGCAATGTCGTTTTGACCTTAGCAAGTCTTTCCCTTTATTAACACATCGTCAACATTTTGCTCGTGCAGCATTTGAAGAAGTTATGTGGTATCTCCGTGGTCAAACTGATAATCAAATCTTAAAAGATAAAAATGTACATGTTTGGGATCTATGGGAAGGTCAGATTGACCCTAAAAATCCAACTGAACTTGGCAAGATCTATGGACATATGTTCAGAAAGTTTGGCGAAGTTGATGAATATAAACCTTACTTTAATTATAATGGTGATTATATTCCTGAAAGAAGTTCTCATACTTTTGTTAAAGGCTTCGATCAAATTGCCTGGTTGTTAAATGAAATTAAAGTTAATCCTAATAGTAGTCGATTAATTTTATCCAACTGGGACCCAAAGGTTAGTACTAAAACTCCTAAAGAGGCAGTATTACCTTGTTGCCTAACCTTATTACAATTTCATGTAGAAGAATTATCTGAATCTGAAAGAAAACGTTGGTTAGATGCAAATTACGAAGGCGGTGGCTTAAAAGCTATTGTGGATTATTGTGATACTGGTGTCGATGTAGAAGATGAATACCGTAAAGAAGAAATTCAAGAACATGGTTTTGGTAATCTATTAAATCATTATTCAGTGCCTAAAGCTAAATTGTCTAGTCAATTATATCAACGTTCAAGTGATTGTACTGTCGCTGGTGGTTGGAATATTACTCAGATGTGTTTATTAACTCATTTAATTGCACAACAAAGTGATCTGGCAGTTGGTGATTTTGTGTGGACTACTGGTGATATCCATTTTTATGGTGATCAAGTTGAAGATGTTCGTGTAATGGCTTCTAGACCTACATACCCTTTCCCTCAAATTAAGATCAACAAAGCTAAAGATATTTTCTCTTACGAATGGTCTGATATTGAAGTTATCGGATATCAACATTCTGGTAAAATTGAAAACTTAAAGGTTTCTCTATAATGTCTAAAATCACAATAGAAGATCTCTATGACAGATGTGATGTACTTGTTAGTTTAAGTTCTCATCAATCTTATTTTATACAAATGTATGATCCTCCTATTTTAGAAACTGATGATGGTGGATTAATAACATATCAATTTCTTTCTAATGATGAATTAGTAGAAGTTACAGATGACGGTTATATTCTTATAGATGGTTATACCTACACTCCATATGTTTATCAACAAGTCTCAAAGGAATTCTTAACTGATGTATCAAATTAAATTTACTCTTGGCGATTATAGCCGAGATGGTCACGGTATGTCTGATGACTATATCGTAGAATCAAATAAACCTGTAGAACATCTTCGTGAGCTACACTTCTCTTGTATTAAAACTCTTGGTTTTGATATTGGAGATATGTGCCGAGAGTACGGAGAAAATCAACTTGCAGAGTCTATTTTTGACATTCTAAAAGAACATAAAATCTTAGATGATGAGTGTCTATATTACTTAGAGACTAATGATTTTGTTATAGAAGATCCTGATGAACTTCTAGGCATTTGGTTATCTGTATTAATTTACCTAGACCCAACTCTAACATTACTTGTAAAAACTCCTGACGAAATTCCTTCTATGCATTTTTATGGATATGATGAGAAGAAGCGTCACCTTAATAATCCAGGTTATGGGTTATATGAATAATATGTCTGATATTGAAAAAGAAATTATTGAAAAGAATCTAACTGCTCCAAGAGTAACTCCAGATTCAATTCAAAACAAAATTAAAAGTACACAATATTACGTATTCCCAGGAACTACATTTACTACTGCTCTCATTACCCTTGAGAATGGTGCACATGTACTTGGTGAAAGTGCTTGTGTAAGTCCAGAAAACTTCGACGAAGAAATTGGACGTAAAATTGCATATCAAAATGCAGTTCAAAAAGTATGGCCTCTAGAAGGTTACTTGTTAAAAGAAAAACTATTTAAGGAATCGGTATGACCCAGAAAATGACTCAAGCAGAAATCGAAGAACGTTTACAAAAAATGTCTGAAGAGGTTTTCTCTTCTGGTTACTTAGCTGGTCTTAAATCTGTACTACCTTTTGCACAAGAAGTACAAACTACTTCTAGTAAACTAGTTGAAAGCCTTACTGAATATCTCCGTAAAAATGACCCTAGCTTTGAAAGATCTCTAGAAGATATTGCAAAAGAAGTTAGTGCTAAAACTGAAGAATTACGTCAACTTAAAGAAAATGAAAAAACAACCTAAAGTTATTAATCTTTTCGGATCTTCTGGTAGTGGTAAAAGTACCACTGCCTTAGGTCTTACTTATTATTTTCGATTACTTGGTTACAAAGCTGAGTATGTTTCTGAATATGCTAAAGATCTTGTTGTGGAAGAATCTGAACACAAATTAAAACATCAGTTATATGTATTTGCTAAACAATTAAAACGTGTAGATGTTTTATTGGATAAAGACTTAGATTATATTATTACTGATTCTCCGACCCTCCTCTCCTATTTCTATGGAGAAAAGTTTCAAGTTAATCTTGAAGGATTTAAAGAATTAGTATTATCATCATTTAAATCTACACCTCAAATAAATATATTCTTAAAAAGAACACTACCTTTTGATGAAAATCTTAGACTACAAACACAAGAAGAATCTGATCAAGATTCAAAAGATCTGATGAGTATGTTAAATCTTCTTAATGTTAGTTTCATTGAGTTTCCATCCACTAGTAGTTGTGTTCGAGATATTATTTCCCATATCGAGATTCTAGATGCAAATTAAAACAAAACACCTTAAAAATTTTATATCAGAATTAAAATCTAGACCTACCACAGATCTTGATGAATTAATCTCTACTGTCCAAACTTATGCTGCACAAGAAGAACGTGCAGAGTTTATTGCTACTACTATTCAAGGTATCCTTAAACATAATAGTTTGTATAAAAGACCTGATCTTTCCGTTGAGTTGTTAAAACAATTAGGCGCTGAAAGTTATTTTAAAGAAATGATTCCTAAAGTATTCTTCGGAAGACAACAAGGACATTCTACAGGTATTGCAACTTTTATTCGTAATAATCCTAATGTAAATGTTATTGTAGTTACATCAACTAGTAGTTTAGTTGCTCATGTTAAAGATACTTTAAAAAATTCCCATATTGAAGATGTCCCTGTCTTCTCTCTTTCTAACCCAAGTAGTATTAGAAAAATTCCTGAAGGTACTGATTTAATTTTAGTAGATGAATATCCAAATGACAGATCTATGTCTTATCAAACTCTACTTAGTTTAGTTAGTAACTCAGTTTATACTGGTACTCCTTTAATTACCCTAGGCACTATGTTCTAAAATGAAATTATCAACCCTCTCCTCGAAAATGAGTTTGTTATCTATCAACTCTAATGCAAAGACTTCTAAAAGTTCTGAGTTGTTCCCTGATACCTTAACTGCAATTCTATATTTATCTCCACATAAATTAGCTGGACACGGCAATGTTTGTGCTCATGCAACTGATGGTTGTAT
>RRZU013169562.1_pt1 | contig 14499 bp, 11 predicted proteins | sample 2165561 | NCBI WGS metagenome assembly RRZU01 (sample SAMN10456909, study PRJNA506462) | wastewater metagenome | isolation source: wastewater sludge | place: USA: Moscow, Idaho
GAGTGTTTGATCCATGTCAGTGATAAATAGTTTTACCATGGGTCACATCCTTTCTAACCATAGTATAATGTTTCACGTGAAACATTGCAAAAATATTTATCTTGTGTATAATAATAATTGCTACTACAACAATATCTAACTAATCTGGTCAGGGTAGGAATACAGCAGCCATACGTCAGCTCTATTGTGTGTAGTGGCTTTTTTTATATCCAAAAGAAGGTGAAACTATGCATGAACTGTATATGAAAGAAGCATTGATAGAAGCACAGAAAGCTTGTGAACTTGATGAAGTGCCAGTAGGTGCAATTATAGTATATCGAGATAAGATTATTGCGCGTGCTCATAATACTCGTGAAACCATGCAAAATCCAATTCACCATGCAGAAATGCTCGCAATTCAAGAAGCAGCCAAACACTTAGGTACATGGAAACTCAATGATTGTATCTTATATGTCACATTAGAGCCATGCATCATGTGTGCAGGCAGTATCATTCAATCTAGAGTTGGCACTGTTGTATTTGGTGCTTTTGATCCTAAAGGTGGATCATTTGGTTCTAATGTCAATTTATTGGAGGTAAATGGGTTTAATCACTACCCAGATGTAATCTCAGGTGTTCTTGAAAAAGAAGCAGCTGAAATACTCACACAATACTTTAAAGAAAAAAGAGAAAAACAATGTGTTGTATCGCTTGTTCAAGACGAAAATACATTCGATTCAATAAAAGAAATTAGAAAAATAGTTTTTGTGGATGAACAACATGTTGACCCAGAGATTGAATACGATGAATATGATTCATTAAATAGAGACGATTTCATTAATCTTATTGCTAAAATAAAAGGCAAGCCTGTATGAACATTAAGACTTATTAAAGAAGGTAAGAAGCTTACTGTAGGACGTGTTGCAGTTCTAAAATATCAAAGAAATCAAGGCGTTGGTAAAAAACTCATGCTATATGCCGAAAAATACGCCTGTAACAATGGCTTTGAGTCACTCAGCTTGGGTGCACAGCTTACAGCCATTCCATTTTATGAGAAAAGTGGCTACAGTGCTTATGGCGACATATTCTTAGATGCTGATATTGAGCATCGTATGATGCTTAAAAAATGCAAATAAAAATGGAAGCGACAGCTTCCATTTTTTCGTAATTATTAAGTATTGACTTGCGTATCAATGAGTCTTGCTCTTACGATTAAACGCCAAGGATTGGTCCATGAAGAATACTTACAAGTTAAAAGGCTTAAAGTTGTTTCATCTTCTACAGGATCTAACACCCAAGTTTCAGTGTTCATGACTTCAAGTTTATCGTAAACTTCATACGTCATGGTGTGAGTTTTACTCATAACTGTCACCAAATCACCATTTTCTACATCATGTAAGTACTTAAAGGTACAAACAGGACAAGAACCATTATGACCTGCAATGGTAAAGTTACCTTGTTCAGGTGGTACAGGCGCAAAATCATACGCTACTAAGTGAGAATACAAACCATCAAAGTTATCAGCAATCGCAATGGGAAGTTCAATATCGACAGAGTCGATGGTTAAGAGTCCCCAAATGTTTTCTGTAAGTTCTGGTCTTTCTGCATCACCAGGTTCAGGTGCCTCAGGATCGTCTTGTAACGACAACATAAAGTCTTCTTTTAATTTATTAACATTTTTAGATTCCGTATACTGTTTATAGAAATGAACACCAAACAGTGTAATCCCTAAAATAAAAAATATTGTGGACAGAATACTGAGGAAATTTCTTTTTTTCTTCACCTTTATCACCATCTTTATAATAACATATAAAATTTACAAAAGTCTCAAAAATTAAATCAATAAGCATGATATAATAGATGAAGGTGGTGATCTCATGACTTATCAATCATTATATAGAAAATATAGACCTCAAAACTTTGACGATGTCATTGGACAAGAGTCAATTGTTACAGCACTAACCAATGCTGTTTTAAAAGATAAAATTTCTCACGCGTTTTTATTTACAGGCCCCAGAGGGACCGGTAAAACAACAACTGCCAAATTACTCGCAAAAGCAATCAATTGTGAAAACGAAGAAAAAGTGATTTGTGGTGTTTGTTCCAGTTGTGTTCAAGCAACTAAAAACACACATCCAGATATCGTTGAAATTGACGCCGCAAGTAATAATGGTGTTGAAGAAATTAGAAACTTAATTGAACGTGTTAAATTTATGCCAATTGAGGGTCGCTATAAAGTTTATATTATTGATGAGATTCATATGTTATCACAAGGTGCATTTAACGCTCTTCTTAAAACTTTAGAAGAACCGCCAGAGCATGTCGTCTTTATTTTGGCCACCACAGAAATACATAAAGTGCTCCCAACCATAATTTCACGATGTCAACGCTTCGATTTCGCAAGAATTCAAAATAAACAAATTGCAGATCGACTTGAAAAAATAATGGTTTTAGAACACAGAACCATGGAACCACATGCATCTGATTTAATTGCTTCACTTTCAGGTGGGGGTATGAGAAACGCTTTAACCATTCTTGAACAAGCCATGATTTTCAATGAAGGTGAGATTACGGTCCGTAGTATCTATGATAATAACGGAATGGTATTACCAGAAGAAAAAGTAAACCTTTTCGAAAGTCTTAAAAATCAAGACATTACACAACTCCTACAAAGTTTAGAAACCATTATGGAGAAAACGGTGGATGTCGCAAGATTTGTGATGGAACTTATTTCAGGACTTAAAGATAGTCTTGTTTATGCATATACTAAAAATGATCAATACATTAACATGAATGACAAAGTATTCATCGAATACATTAAAAATGATTATGACAATAAAGATATTGTAGAGATGATTAATTTACTTTTAGACTATCATGAAAAAATTAGATTCTCCGCAACACCTTTTGTGCATTTTGAAATTGCCATGATTGAACTTTATGAAAAGACTGAAAAAGGCACAAGCACTCAAAGAAATGCTTCAGTCGAAGAAGAGGTATATTATGAAGACAAACAAGATGAAGTCTTTGAAGATGCTTCATTCGAAGAAGAAATTATAGAAGATGCATTTGAAGTGGAAACTTTTGAAGAAGAACCATTCATCAGTGATGAAGAGGTAGAATCTGTGGTTGAACAGGTGATTGAAAAACCTGAACCACAATTAGAAACAAAAGTTGAACCTACTGTAGCGGTAGAAACTGAAACAGTTAAACCACAAACACAAGTAGATCTGTTTGCGCAAGATACGATGAAGCCATTAAAGTTAGACCTCAGTATTGATGAAATCGTGCAATACATGGTAAGTGCAGATAAAGAGATTCGTATACAAGATGAGGCCTTGTTTCCAAATCTTAAAGATTACTTATCTAATCCACGATGGGCTAAAGAAAGCAACTTGTTAAATAATTCACAAATAGCAGCCAGTGGTGCAAGCTTCATCATGGTTGTTACGAAAAACCAAGCACAATCCCGTGCGATTTTAGATGAGTTAAACCTTTATGATCTCATCTCATTTACAGAAAACTTACTTGGTAAACCAAAACAAGTCTTTGGTATTACAGAGAGTCAATATAAACATGCGGTAGAAACATTTAAGGATTTAGCATCTAAAAATAGTTTGCCTGATCCCTTAAGTCCAGAAGACTTTATTACAGGGCAAGATGATTATGTTGATGAAAAAGAACAAGTCATGATAGACTTGTTTGGAGATATCTTAGAAATTAAGGAGTAATATGTACCCAAAAGTAATAGAAAATTTAATTGAATCCTTTATGGTCATGCCAGGGGTTGGAAGGAAGACTGCAGAGCGCTATGTGCTGCATCTTTTAGACCTACAAAAGGAAACGTCCATTGATATGGCAAAGGCACTGATTGATCTTACAGAGAATATTCAAGAGTGTACGCAGTGCCATAACTTCGCAGAAGATACGCTGTGTGAAATCTGTAAAGATAAAAGACGTGACCAAAATAAAATATGTGTGGTTTCATCCGCAAAAGAAGTGGCTTCAATTGAAAAAACACAACAATTCCATGGTTTATATCACGTATTAGGCGGTTATATCTCTACGAGAAAAGGTATTATGCCTGATGATTTAAACATCAATGATTTAGAAAAAAGAATCACACAAGACACAGAAATTATTTTAGGACTTAATGCCACTGTTGAAGGAGAAACAACAGCCCTTTACTTGGCTAAGAAATACGGAGAAAAGGCCAATATCACACGTCTTGCTTTTGGTTTACCCATTGGTGGACAACTGGATTATGCGGATGATTTGACCTTACTTAAAGCTTTTGAAGGGAGAAAAAAAATGTAATATGACAGCTATAGCCTATATCACAGATACAAATATGTTAGAGTTTCATCGACTCCGTGGTAGTGAATCGATGGTTTTCTGGCGTTTTAGCTTACGTAAATTTACGCGTTTTCACCGTGGAGATTTGGTGTTCTTTATTGATTCTCAATCAAGACATCCAGAAACGGGAGAAAAGGGCTTAATTGGATATGGTCGCTGTACTGAAATACGAAATAAAACCCCAAAGGCTACATTTGATGCACATGAAACAAAAACAGGATATGCCAGTTATGAAGATTTCACAGAAGCAATCAAACACTTCCGTAAAAACGATCATCGATTACCCCAAACACTTCAAGTGATTAAACTAGAACGTGTTCATTTCTTTCAAAGTCCTGTTTTTTTAAGTGAAGTGGACATTCAAATGTCATCAAGACTTGAATCATTTCTCTATATAGAAAAAGATGGGGTCGATAAATCTATAGAACTTCTAGAAATCGCTGATAAACTGGGTCTTGACCAGTGGATGCTGTCACAAAATAAAAACATTACTTTAGACAGTCTCAAAGATGATATGAAGCATCAAAAACTTAGAGAAATTCTTAAAGAAGTAGAGATCACCTATACAGAAAAACAAATACGGATGATAAAAAACCACACAAACTGTGTGGTTCAGTATCAAACATGTTATGAATATCAAGATGGTCATCTCACCATTTATTACCCCATTGTCAGAAAATCGCAAATCAATGCCATGCTGGGGGTTAAGATGATTTATGACAAATTACTTGATGAAAATTATACGTTTCAAATGATTTATGATTATAAGCTGGATGCTAAGACGCATCATCTACTTGAGCTTTTGAATATAAAGCACGCACGAATTTAGGTTCAATGGGTTCATACTCAATACCAATCGATTTTAAGGTCTGCATGTAATGTTTCTGTGCAGCCTTTTCTTCATGGTATAATTCATACTCAATTTCATAGTCTTTATGGTTTTTGAACTGTGTGATGTCTAAGCACCAAGTGCCATACACATCTTCATGTTCATAACGCACTGTATTGCTGAATGCAATTTCTTCTAAGTCTTCCATTTTCACATTAAAAACATCCAGTGCTTCTTGTGATCTTGGGTCAGAATGTAAAGGTCCTGTAAGATTAATCTCATATTCCATAATACCATCAGGATGTGGCTCTTTGAGCGTGAGAAGATAAGTATCTTCTATTTTTCTTACACGACACATGACTCCTTTCTCATAAAATTTACGGTCTTTTGTATCGTAGTAAACATTTTCCTGAAGCTTTGGTGTTCCAAAGGGAAAATAATCACGGATCAATAAATGGCCTTCGTGATCAATTTTTGATTTAAATTCTATTTCTAATTTTTGTTCCATATGAACATATTACAACAATTCAACCTTTGATACAATGTATATTCTGTGAAGGAATATGACGCGAGATTCAACTTAGTGGGAAATAATGTCATTTACTAACATTCTCATACTATTCATCAATTTGTGTTAAAATAGACATAAGATATAAATGATAACGATAAAAGGGTGGTATTATGAAACGCTTTGCGGTACTCAATCGAGGCGATGACTTTTCAAAAAATGCATGTTCTCAAATCACAAAACGATTGATTAAAATGGGTAAAATATACGATGAAGAAAATCCAGACTTAGTAGTCTGTGTGGGTGGCGATGGCACCTTACTTCACGCTTTTCACCATTACATGGATCAAGCAGATACAGTCGCTTTTGTGGGCATTCACACAGGCACACTGGGTTTCTCAACAGATTATGTCATGGATGAAATTGAAACCTTCTATGAAGACTTGGCTTCTAATGAATATAAAATTCAAGAGAAAACAATCTTAGAAGCAAACTGCTATCGCGATGATAATGAACTGATTCAACTTCATGCACTCAATGAAATTAGAGTAGAGAATATCGTAAAAACACAACACATCGAAGTTTACCTCAATGATGAGTATTTCGAACTCTTTAGAGGCAATGGCTTATGTATCTCAGGACAATACGGTTCCACAGCTTATAACAGATCCATTGGTGGCGCTGTCATTTTTGATGGATTAGAATTGCTACAAATGACAGAAATTTCTGGGATTCATCATCGACATGCCAGAAGCCTTGCGGCACCGTTAATACTTGCCCCTGAAACAATCATTCGTTTAGAGTATGATAACTTTGACCATGCATTACTATGTTATGATCACTTACACATTCATTTAGAAAACATTCATAAAATTGAAATCAAATTAAACAATAAAAAAATGCGCTTTGCGCATTTTAGAGAATTTTCATATATTAAGAAGCTCAACGCTTTATTCTAAGCCTTACAATCGTAAGGTTTTTTTATTTAGTGCTTTCGAGCTTGGGTAATTTCACTATACATATAGAAGGCTACTGATAAAGGCAACATATATGAAAGAATGGAAGATCCACCGTATGAGAAGAAGGGCAGTGTAATACCCGTAATTGGTAAAACGCCCAGAACCATACCGATGTTTTCAGTATGTTGAAAAAATAACATCGCGATGGCACCTACAAGTAGGTATCTTTCACGATCTAAATCACTGTTAAAGGCAATCCAGGCGAGTCTCATGTCAAGTGAGAATGATAATATTACAACACCTGTTGCGCCAAGGAATCCAAAGTTTTGCGCTAATACCGCAAAGATAAAGTCCGTATGGGCTTCTGGGATTTGTAAGATAACTTGTCCCAAACCATGCCCTTTAAGACCTGCTGTTCCAATAGAAGCGATCGCATTGAATAAGTGGTGACCATGACTGTCCGCATACTTTTCAAAGTCGAGCCATCCATAGAATCGATTCAAGCGATAACTTTGAGCGTTTCCACCAAACATTCTGTTCAGTAAAGCAGGGTTATTGTAATACAGAAAGATAATCCCAAAGAATAAGACAAATGCGACTGAGAAGATGATAATAAACCACTCAGATCTTACACCTGATAAGAAAAACATAAAGGCCACACTAATTAAGATAATAATTGGAATCCCTGTATCAGGTTGTAAAACAATTAAGACTAATGGGGGCAAAACCAATCTAAAGAGTTTAAATGCCAGTGAGAAGTCACTAGAGAATGAGTGATCATCTTTTTCTTTGTTGTGTTCATGAATAATATTGGCGCTGATAAAGATTATCATGATCTTCATAAATTCCGATGGCTGAAACGAGCCAACACCTGGAATAACATACCATGCATAAGCCCCGTTAATACGAGGGATTAAATCTGTGTTGATAATATGATATCTTGCGAGGACTTGAATGAGTAAGAGTACCATTAAGATACCATAGGCAATGTATGCGGCCGAGAAGATACGGTCTGTTCCAAACTTTAATAAGATAAACATGAAGATAAAACTGATCGCAAACCACATGACTTGTCGCGTGATGTCGTGGGTTGTTGTGTCGAAATCACTGAAGGCTGCCGCCAGGTAAATTCCGATCAATCCTACAACGGCACTGACAAGAATGATCCCGACTAAAACATAGTCGAGATAAAACTTTCTTTTACTTTCGTTGATTTGAGTTCTCATGAAATGCTCCTTTAATGAAATTAGATAATAGTGTATAATATATGAATGTAAGATAGAGGTGTTTTATGAATAGACTTCAAATATATTTAGAAGAATTACAGCTACCCATCAAGTCCGTTTTTGTGGCAACCATCCTGATTGCTGTGGGCTCGTTTTTAGGTAATCCTTATGTGAATGAAATCCTCAAACTCGACTATCCTCTTTTAGTAACAATTAAAGATATTTTACTCTTTACAGGGGGGCTTGTCTTAAGAGCCTTTCCTTATATGGTGTTTGTAAAACTGTTGTATACAAGGACCCATGAAAGAAACATTGTTGTCGTTGGAATTATATCATATTTAATGTTTTTAATCATGATATTGTTTTTCTCACCCAAGACCTTACCTGCCACTGCATATTCAGAAATCTTAAAATTTAGTATTGCCTTAGATGAGTATAAACTCATGAATACAGGCTACTTTGGACTCATTGGGATTTACTTAATTGTAAGACGTATTTATCACAAACCCATGAATGTTAGAAATGCGAATTTCACCAAACTTTTAGATAGAGATACCATTCGTTTGATGAAAAGCTTGGTGGCCTCTACTGTATTTGGTGTGGCCATGGCCTTTTTATTCCCTTATGTGATTGAATCAGTGTATACGATTTTAAGGTTTATTGCATCTGATTTTACCAATCCCATGAGTTTATTTGCATATTCAGGTTTTGAGCGTCTCAGTACCCTCTTGGGCCTTGATAATATTGTGAGAAATGAAATGTGGTTTACTTCCATGGGTGGTACGTGGAACAGTTTAGAAAACATTACTTATGTGGGTGATGTGAATATTTGGGCTGCACAACTCAAAGACAGTGTTGCGGTTATTGGTGTTGGAAGTGCCGGACGATTCACAACATTTTACTATGTTATTAATATGTTTGCGATTCCCGCATACTTATTCGCATTATCATTTACTGTAACAGACAAAAAGAAAAAGAGAAAAGCAATCGTGACAGTACTCTTAGGCACTGCATTATCCATGCTAACTGGTATTACATATCCCTTTGAAATTCTCTTACTCCTTACAACACCTGTGCTGTATATTTTCCACCTCTTTATGGTTGGATTTATCTCAGCCATTCTACTGGGTCTATCCATTACTTTAGGTTTCTCATACTTGGGCATCTTAAGTGCCGCAAATCCTGGAAACATTTTCGATTTAATTGCCATATCACGTAAAAATATCATCAACCAACAAGTCCTCATCATGGTCTTATTTGGTGTGATTGTTTTCTTTATATATTTCTATGTGACACGATTCTATTACAATAAAGTTGCCATTGATATCCTCAACATTGGCATTAAAGATGATGAGGTCACAAACTTTATTGAACGTATTGGTGGTTTAGACAACATCAATAGTTTCAACAGTTTACCCACAAAAGTAACCGCAAGCCTTAAAGATGAAGATAATATTAATACAGAAGGACTCCACTACCAAGGTGTCACCAAGATCATTCATGCCCGTGAAGGATTCATTCTTTCCTATGGACCAGGATCTTATATTCTACAAAAAGAAGTTAATAAACGCTTAAAAATGCATGAAGCACTGAAAGATGATGAAGATGATTCATAAAGAAAAATTAACCCCAATGTTAAAACAATATATGGAAATTAAAGAAAACACCAAAGAAGCCTTGGTGTTTTATCGCCTTGGCGATTTCTACGAGCTCTTTTTTGAAGATGCCATTACCGCATCCAAAGTCCTCGATTTAGTTTTAACATCAAGACATGCCGGTGGTGCACAAAAAGCGCCTATGTGTGGTGTCCCACACCATGCCGCAAAATCATACATTCAAAAACTGGTCACCAATGGTTATAAAGTCGCCATTGTCGAACAAGTAGAAGACCCCAAAGAAGCCAAAGGCATTGTAAGACGCGAAGTGGTCGAGATTATCACACCAGGAACGTTCATTGAACATGAAGAAATTAACACCAATGAAATTGCCGCACTTCACCAAGACTTAGTCTATGCAACCCTGGTCTTTTCAGACATCATTGAAGGCAGCCTTCGTGCCATTCGTATCATGAATGAAGCCACAGAGATTATTAAAACACTGGAACAATTTGATATTTCAGAACTTGTGGTTGATCCAAGTATTGATGAACACATGATCAACCAAATCAAAGACAAAACATCAATCTATATTTCATATGAAGCATCTTACTATGAAGACGTGAAATACAAAGATGCACAGATAGAAAAAGCACTTCAAAAACTCTTTGCGTATTTAAATTACACACAAAAGAAACCACTCAATCACTTTGGTGATGTGCTTGTTTTAAATGACCTCTCATACTTAAAGATGGACTACTCCAGTATGATGAACTTAGAACTCTTAAATCACAGTACCAATAAAGATTTATCACTCTATTCATTTTTAAATCATACACAAACCAATATTGGTGCACGTGCACTCAAAGATGCTTTAATGCGCCCCATGGTTCAAAAAGAAGCCATTCTTGAAACACAAGACCAAATTGATGTGCTCTTACAGGACATTATGCTCAAAGACACCTTAAAAACACACTTAAAAAGTACCTATGATATTCACCGCGTGATTGCACGCATGAGTACTGAGAAAAATAATGCACAAGACTTTGTGCGTTTAAAAAAGACACTTTTTGAATTCAAACAGATTCAAGATGTTGTTCCGTTTCAATTTTTAAAAGCAATTGATCCTTTAGATGTCCTTTATGAAACACTAGAAAACACCATTCACGATGATGCACCCGTACAGCTCAAAGAAGGCCGTACTTTTAAACAAGGTGTAGATCAAGACTTAGATGAACTTTTATCCATCGCAAAAGACGGTAAGAAGTGGCTTCTTGCTTATGAAACGACGCAAAAAGAAAAGACTGGCATTAAAAACCTCAAAGTCGGTTATACACGCGCTTTTGGTTACTACATTGAAGTATCCAAAGGACAAGTGGAAAATGTATTACCTGAACATGGTTTCATCCGCAAACAAACCCTTACCAATGCAGAGCGTTATATCACAGAAGAACTTCAAGACTATGAAACAAAAGTCTTAGAAGCCAGTGATAAAATTCTAGAAATAGAAAATAAACTGATGAAAAAATTCACGGAATTTACGCTCACATACACCAAGATGATTAAAATCATTGGTGATGCGATTGGGAAACTTGATGTACTTTTTGCGCTTTCAGAAATTTCATCTTATCCAGGTTATACAAAACCAACCTTTACTGATAATCAAAACTTACTGATTGAAAACGGAAGACACCCTGTCTTAGAAAGAGAACTTTCAGATCATCAATACATCGCATCCAGTGTGACATTTGATGAAAATCAAAAACTACTCATCCTCACAGGACCCAACATGGGTGGTAAGAGTACTTACATGCGCATGCTTGCACTGAATGTAATCTTAGCGCAAATGGGATCATATGTTCCTGCAGAGAAGGCTATTTTACCCATTACAGATCAAATCTTTACCAGAATGGGTGCCAGTGATGATATTTTAATGGGACAATCTACCTTTATGGTTGAAATGATGGAAGCCCAAACTGCACTTTTTGGTGCTACGAAAAATTCACTTGTTTTATTTGATGAGATTGGACGTGGAACATCCACTTATGATGGGATGGCACTTGCACAAGCCATCTTAGAATATATGGTAAACCAAGTATCTTGTAATACGGTCTTTTCAACACACTATCATGAACTTACTGATTTAGAGAACTTGCTTGAAAAAGTAAAGAACATCCATGTTGAAGTCCATGAAGAAGATGATCATGTGACCTTTTTATATCGCGTCATTGAAGGACGCGCCAATAAGTCATATGGGATTAATGTAGCGAAATTAGCTCACTTACCAAACTCGGTCATTGAAAGGGCCAACCAAAACTTAAATGTTTTAGAAGCCCAACGACACAACATCGATATAACACAAAAACCACAAATGATTGAAACACAACCCAAAGACTATCTCAAAGTAAAAACAAAGATGAGAAACTTAGATGTGAATCAAATAACCCCCATCGAAGCCCTCATGCTTTTATCAGAAATTAAAGAAATACTGGGTGATGAAGATGAATAAAATACAAGTCATGTCATCGCATCTTGCGAATATGATTGCGGCTGGAGAAGTGGTTGAAAGACCCTCTGGCATCATTAAAGAGCTCATTGAAAATGCCCTGGACGCAAACAGTACCTCAATTGAAGTACACATTGAAGAAGGTGGGATGCGCTCCATACGCGTCATTGATAATGGCGATGGTATGAATAAAGACGATCTTTTAAATGCTTTTAAAAGACACTCCACTTCTAAAATCTTTGACGCCAAAGATTTAAACCATATCAATACCTATGGTTTTAGAGGAGAGGCACTCCCTTCAATCGCATCTGTCAGTACCATGATTACACAAACTCATAACGGACAAGAAGGATATGAACTCATCATTGATAATGGGGTTCAAAAAAACCTTTCCGTTTTTGCGCGTAATAAAGGGACTACAGTCCAAGTCGAAGACTTATTTAGCAAAGTACCAGCCCGTTTAAAATATATTAAAAATATTCGATACGAAACGGCCATCATTGTGGATACGGTTCAAAAATTTGCGATATCACGCCCTGATATTGCTTTTCGTCTTGTAGATTCAGAACGAGAAGTCTTCAGATCCTTAGGACAGGGCAGTTTAAAGAGTGTTTTCTATAGTGTGTTTGGAAAGACCCCTTCAGAAAATGCATTTCAAATTAAAGAATCAAACTTTGACTTCAAAATAGAAGGGATGTTTTCTCAACCAGAACACACCCGATCTAATAGATACCAAATTTGGCTTTACATTAATGATCGCATGATCCGTCATCCAAAAATTCAATCAGCCGTGATTGAAGGATTCAGACGTCATATCCCAAAAGACAGATACCCTATAGGTGTTCTTAAAATAGAAGTTGATCCACAACTTGTGGATGTGAACGTACATCCATCAAAATGGGAAATCAGACTCTCAAAAGAAGAGGTCCTATCTCAAATGGTTATTGAAGCCATTGAAAACAAGCTCACACAAAAAGTATCTGCCCCAAGAATTAAAATAGAAGAAACACAAACTTCCATGATGGATGAACTTTTAAAAAGTGAACCACAAAGTGTCAAAGAAGACACAGTTATACCAGTTCAACACACAATAGAAGAAGAAAAGAAACCTATATATCTTGAAGAGAAAGTTGAAGAAATTCATGAAGAAGCACCAAAGCAAACAGAAATTGAAGATAAAGAAGTTTCAGAAGCTCAAGTAACAATTCAAAAACCAAAGATCGAACCACTACAAGTCTTAGCCCAAATGAGTGGCAAGTATATCTTAGCTAAAGGCGAACAAGGCTTATATATCATTGATCAACATGCGGCCATGGAACGTGTCCGTTATGAATACTTCCAAGATAAACTCTTGGATACGGTGAGTGATGTTCAACCTTTACTCATTCCTGAAATCTTTGATGGCAGAAGAAGTTTGGTCATTCAAAGTGAAAAAGTGATTGATGCTTTTAAAGACTTTCAAATTAAGATGGATGTTTTGGATGAAGAATCATTTGTCTTAAGAGAAAGACCAGTATGGCTTAAAGAAAAAGAACTTCATGAATTTGTGAATAAGACACTTGATTACTTAGAATCAAGTAGAACCATCCGTGAAGAAGATTTTAGAAGTCACACGCTTGCGACCTTAGCATGTCACTCTTCTGTACGTTTTAATGAATACATGTCAAAACTAGAAATGGAAACCTTGGTTTCACAACTACGAAACGCAAGACAACCCTTCCATTGTCCACATGGGCGCCCTACATTTATGATCTTAGATGAAAAAGATATCTTAAAGGGGTTTTTACGATGAAAAAGATATGTGTCATTGCAGGCCTTACAGGCGCTGGTAAAACATCTGCTTCGATTGCGCTTGCGAAACTATGGAATGCAGAAATCATTTCAGCTGATTCAGTCGCTGTTTATAAAGGCATGGATATTGGCAGTGCAAAACCCACATTAAAGGAACGAGATGGCATTACACACCACTGTATTGATATTAGAACGTACGAAGAAGCTTATAGTGTGGCTGATTTTCAAAGAGAAGCCAGAAGGCTCATTAAAGAAATTCAAAATAGAGGAAAAAATGTCATCGTAGTAGGAGGGACAGGTCTTTATATTAAAGCCTTACTCTATGATTATCGTTTTGAAGACGAACCCAAAGAAGTATTAGAAAGTGATTTATCTACAGAAGACCTTTATCAAAGTCTATTAGAAAAAGATTCTGAAGCAGCACAAACACTTCATCCAAATAATCGTAAACGCATCTTAAGAGCATTGGATTCATTTGAAAAGCATGGCTTGATGCGTCATGAACTCACAGAGAATCAAAAAGATATACAAATCATTGAGGCAGAAGTCTTCTTCTTACAAGGTGATCGCGAAAAAATTTATGAACGTATTAACAGGCGTGTAGAAATGATGTTTGAAACTGGACTTGAAAAGGAAGTCAGAGATTTTTATGAAAAAGACTCAAACCTTTTTAGTTATAACAGTTTCAAATCCATTGGATATCGAGAATTTGAAAGTTATTTTAAAAATGAAATTGATAAAAAAACTTTA
>RRZU010695592.1_pt1 | contig 14498 bp, 16 predicted proteins | sample 2165561 | NCBI WGS metagenome assembly RRZU01 (sample SAMN10456909, study PRJNA506462) | wastewater metagenome | isolation source: wastewater sludge | place: USA: Moscow, Idaho
CGGGCCGTGTCGTGCCCACAGCCGCTTCCTGCACGCTGCCTTCCGGATTAGCACGGTTTTTGCGTTGCTTATCTCGGCATGGCCGGTGACGCCCGCGGCCTAGACTGATCCCATCGAAAAAGCGGCAACGCGGCGGCAATTACGGGTCCATCTCCGGACCCCGCACGGCAAATCCTGCCGCCCCGGCAACGCAAGGCAAAGGAACCCATCATGATCCGCTCCCTGTGGACCGCCCGTACCGGGCTGGATGCCCAGCAAACTTCGCTGGACGTGATTTCCAACAACCTGGCCAACGTCTCCACCAACGGCTTCAAGCGCCAGCGCGCGATCTTCGAGGACCTGCTCTACCAGACCCTCCGCCAGCCCGGCGCGCAGTCGACCCAGCAGACGCAGATCTCCAGCGGCCTGCAGATCGGCACTGGCGTCAAGCCGGTGGCTACCGAGCGCATCTTCACCCAGGGCACGCTGCAGCAGACCGGCGGCTCGCTCGACGTGGCGGTGCAGGGCAACGGCTTCTTCCAGGTCGCCATGCCCGACGGCACCACCGCCTACACCCGCGACGGCGCCTTCCAGCTCGACAGCCAGGGCAACGTCGTCACCGCCAGCGGCTACACGCTCGCCGACAACATCAACATCCCCGCCGACGCGGTCTCGGTGACGATCGGCAAGGACGGCACGGTGAGCGTGCTGCAGGCCGGCCAGGCCGCGCCGGTGGAGATCGGCGCCGTGCAGCTCGCCACCTTCGTCAACCCGGGCGGGCTGCAGGCCGCGGGCGAGAACCTGTTCTACGAGACCGCCTCGAGCGGTGTCGCCACGCCCACGCAGCCGGGCACCAACGGCTCGGGCGTGCTCAACCAGGGCTATGTCGAGGTCTCCAACGTCAACGTCGCCGAGGAGCTGGTGAGCATGATCGTGACCCAGCGTGCGTACGAGCTCAACTCGCGCGCGATCTCGACCTCCGACCAGATGCTCGGCCGCCTGACCCAGCTGTGAGGCGCCCGATGAAGTTCGCCATCCCCTCGCTAGCCGCCGCCGTGCTCGCCGTTCTCCAGGGCTGTGCGGCCATCCAGGCCACGCCGCCCTCCGCGGTGCACCAGCCCATGAGCGTGCGCCCCGAGGCCATGGCGACCGCGCTGCCGGCCAATGGCGCGATCTACCAGACCGTGCAGGCGCGGCCCTTGTTCGAGGACCGGCGTGCCCGCCGCATCGGCGACACGATCACGATCAACCTGGTCGAGCGCAACACCGCGCAGAAGAGCGCCAACGCCAACGCCACCCGCAACGGCAACATGAGCGCCGCCATCGGGCCGATCAACCGCCTGCCCTTGAAGGGCCTGAACGGCCTCGAGCTCGATGCCGAGGCCGAGTCCGACTTCAACGGCAAGGGCGCGGCGGCGGCCAACAACGTCTTCAACGGCACGATCACCGTCACCGTGATCGACGTGTACCCGAACGGCAACCTGCTGGTGTCGGGCGAGAAGATGGTGGCGATCAACCAGGGCAACGAGTTCATCCGCTTCTCGGGCGTGATCAATCCCAACAACGTGACCACCGCCAACACCGTGCAATCGACCCAGGTGGCGGATGCGCGCATCGAGTACCGCGGCAGCGGCTTCATCGACGAGTCCAACACCATGGGCTGGCTGCAGCGCTTCTTCGTGGCGATCATGCCGTTCTGAGGGCCGCGCCATGTCTTGCCTCGCCTCCCTGCTCCTGCGCGCCGCGGTCGCCTTCCTCGCCGTGCTGATCTTCTACCCGGCGCAGGCGACGGCCGCCGCCGAGCGCATCAAGGACCTCGCCTCGGTGGCCGGTGTGCGCGACAACCAGCTCGTCGGCTACGGCCTGGTGGTGGGCCTGGACGGTTCCGGCGACCAGACCACGCAGACCCCCTTCACCGTGCAAAGCATCGTCAACATGCTCGGCAACCTCGGCGTGACGCTCCCGCCCGGCACCAACCTGCAGCTCAAGAACGTGGCCGCGGTGATGGTCACGGCCAAGCTGCCGGCCTTCGCCCGTCCCGGGCAGCCGATCGACGTCACCGTGTCCTCGATCGGCAACGCCAAGAGCCTGCGCGGCGGCACCCTGGTGATGACGCCGCTCAAGGGCGCCGACGGCCAGGTCTATGCGATCGCCCAGGGCAACATGGTGGTGGGCGGCGCCGGCGCGCAAGGTGGTGGCGCCTCGCAGGTCATCAACCACCTGTCGGCCGGCCGCATCCCCGGCGGTGCCACCGTCGAGCGTGCGGTACCGACCGCGCTCGGCCAGGGCGACGCGGTGCTGTTCGAGCTCAACGACTCCGACTTCGGCACCGCGCGCCGGGTGGTCGATGCGATCAACCTGGTCTATCCGGGTGCGGCGAGCGCGCTCGACGGGCGCAGCATCCAGGTGCGCGCGCCGACCGACTCCAGCGCGCGCGTCGCCTTCCTCGGCCACATCGAGAACCTCGAGGTCACGCCGGTGCAGCAGGCCGCCAAGGTGATCGTCAACTCGCGCACCGGCTCGGTGGTCATGAACCAGCGCGTGATGCTGCAGGACTGCGCGGTCGCCCACGGCAACCTCACGGTCACGGTCAGTAACGAAGCCCAGGTCAGCCAGCCGCCGCCGCTCTCGGGCGGGCAGACGGTGGTCACCCAGCGCGGCCAGGTCGACATCGCCCAGGAGGGCGGCGCGCTCTTCAACGTGCGCGGCGGCGCCAACCTCGCCGACGTGGTCAAGGCGCTCAACACCCTGGGCGCCAAGCCGATGGACCTGGTCAGCATCCTGCAGGCCATGAAGGCGGCCGGCGCGCTGCGCGCCGAGCTCGAGGTCATCTGAGGAAGCGGCCATGAACAAAGGCTTCCAGCTCAACGCGCTCGACCCCAACTCGCTCGGTGACCTCAAGCGCCTGGCGCGCAGCGAGGGCGGCTCGGACGCCGCCCTGCGTGCGGCCGCGAAGCAGTTCGAGGGCTTGTTCCTGCAGATGGTCATGAAGTCGATGCGCGCGACCACCGGGCAGAACGGCATGATGGACAGCGAGCAGACGCGCAGCTGGCAGGGCATGCTCGACCAGCAGATGGCGCTCGAGATGTCGCAGTCGGGCGGCACCGGGCTGTCCGAGATGCTCTACCGCCAGCTCGGCGGCAAGGCCGCGGCCTCGCCCGAGGCGGCAGGCGAGGCCGGCAAGAACGGCTTCGACCTTGCCGACGTGCGTCGCCGCCCGGCAATTCCTGCCGTGCTCGCGCATGCCGCGGAAAGCCTTGCCGCCGCAGGAAAGGCCGCCCTGCCGGCCGAGGCGCGCGTGCCGGCGCTGGGCGCCGCCGCGACGGCAGGCGAGTTCTCCGCGCTGTCGGTGTACGAGCGCGCCGCGCTGCAGACCCGGCTCGACGCCGCGGTGCGCAGCGCGCGCGATGCCGGCGGCGCGGTGTCGAGGTCCGCGCAGGACTTCGTCACCGAGGTGTGGCCGCACGCACAGGAAGCCAGCCGTCGCACCGGCATCCCGGCCGAGTTCATGGTCGCCCAGGCGGCGCTCGAGACCGGCTGGGGACAGAAGCAGCTGCGCCACGAGGACGGCAGCCCGAGCCACAACCTCTTCAACATCAAGGCCGGCTCGAGCTGGAAGGGCGACACCGTGTCCCGCGATGTCATCGAGTACGCCAATGGGCAGGCCTACACCGAGTCCTCGCGCTTCCGTTCCTACGGCTCGTACGCCGAGTCCTTCCGCGACTACGCCCAGCTGATGACGCGCAGCCCGCGCTACGCCGGCGTGCTCGGCCAGACCGACGCGGCGGCGTTCGCGCGCGGCCTGCAGGACGCAGGCTACGCCACCGACCCGATGTACGCCGACAAGCTCGCCCGCATCATCGGCGGCAACACCTTGCGCAACGCGCTGGCAATGGCGGGCTGAGGCCCGGCGGTCGAGGTGCGTATCGAGCGCTGGCAAGGATCTTGCATCTAGAGCCTCGAACCAGCGCCTCAGGGAAACATCATGTCGTCCTTGCTCAATATCGGACTGACCGGGCTCAGCGCCTCGCAGGCCTACCTCAACACCACCAGCCACAATATCGCCAACGCGGCGACGCCGGGCTTTCATCGCCAGAATGTCACCCAGGAAGCGCGCGACCCGCAGTATCGCGGCGGCGCCTTCTTCGGCACCGGCACGGGCGTCACCGGCGTGGAGCGCAGCTACAGCCAGCTGCTCGAGGGGCAGGTCCTGAGCGCGGACAGCCGGCGTGCCGAGTACGCCGCCTACAGCCAGTTCGTGAGCCAGCTCGACAACGTGCTCGCCGACGCCGACACCGGCCTCACCCCCGCGTTCAACGAGTTCTTCGGCGCGCTGCAGAACGTCACCTCCAACCCCACCAACGTCGCGGCCCGCCAGGCGCTGATCTCCAGCGGAGAGACCCTGTCCGCGCGCTTTCGCACGCTGGACGGGCGCATCTCGGAGATCTCGGAGGGCATCGAGACCGAGATGCGCAGCACCCTCGAGAGCATCAACGGCTACGCCGCCGCGATCGCCGAGCTCAACCAGCGCATCGTCAGCTCGCGTGCCGGTGGCGCCGGCTCGGCTGCCAACGACCTGCTCGACCAGCGCGATCAGGCGATCGCCGAGCTCAACCGCCTGGTCAAGGTGAGCACGGTGGCGCAGCGCGACGGAACCCTGTCGGTCTTCATCGGCTCCGGGCAGAGCCTGGTCATGGGCAACCGCGCCAAGCAGCTCGAGCTGGGCGAGCAGCTCGACGAGAACGGGCGCTCGATGATCATGGTGCGCGGCAACTCGGGGGTGGTGGAGCCGCTGGCCGAGAGCCTGGTCGGTGGCGGCGCGCTCGGTGGCCTGCTGGCCGCGCGCCGCGAGGGCACGGCCTCGGCGCAGCGCAGCCTCGGCCTGCTGGCGACCACGCTGGCGACCGAATTCAACAACCAGCACGCGCTCGGCCTCGATCTGGACGGCCGGCTGGGCGGCGAGTTCTTCAAGATCGGTGGCGTGCGGGTCGACCCGCCCGACAGCGGCGTGAGCGTGCGGATCGACCCGCAGCAGGTCTCCGCGCTCACCGGCAGCGACTACTCGTTGCGCTACGACGGGGCGGCCTACCAGCTCATCGATATCGCCACCGGGAGCGCGGTGCCCGCCGCGCAGATGCAGGTCACGACCTCGGGAGGCACGAGCACGATCAAGGCGCACGGGCTGATCTTCACCGCGGCGGCGGGTGCGCCGACCGAGTCCGCCTTCGTGTATCCGACCCGCTACACCGCGGGGGCGATCGAGGTGGCGATCCGTGACCCGCGCGCGGTCGCGGCGGCGGCGCCGGTGCTGGCCAGCCTGGCCACGGGCGAGGGCAGCTCGCTGCAGGTCCGGCAATCCGGCCTCGCCGATCGCGGCAGTGCGGCGTCCGGAAGCGAGCTCGGCCTGCCGGCACTGCGCTACACCTACGACGCGGCCGACAAGCGCTTCGAGCTCGACACGACGGCGCTCGGGGCGGCCAGCTGGCCTGCGACCCTGGACTACGATCCCGCGACCAGTGCCGCGGGTAAGTCCTTCACGCTGGAGGGGCCGGGAGGCCTCCAAGTCGAGCTCAAGATTTCCGGAACCCCTGCCGCTAACGACGTCATCACGCTCGCCGACAACAAGGGCGGCGTCGCCGACAACCGCAACGCCGCGCTGCTCGGTGCGCTGCAGACCGACAAGCTGATGTTCGGCAGCGGCGGCCAGCCCACCGCCACGCTCAACAACGCCTACGCGCAGCTGGTGGCCAAGGTCGGCAGCAAGACGCGCGAGGTGCAGGCGGGAGAGCGGACCCAGACCTCGCTGCTGCAGCAGGCCAGGGCTTCACGCGACGCGGTGTCGGGGGTGAACCGGGACGAGGAGGCGGCCAACCTGGTGCGCTTCCAGCAGAGCTACCAGGCCGCGGCCAAGGTGATGGGCGTGGCCCAGCGCCTGTTCGACGAGATGCTGGCGATCGCCCGCTGAGGAGGGAGCACACCATGCGCGTATCGACCAACATGATCTACGACCAGGGCGTCATCGCCCTGCAGAAGCAGTCCGCCGCGCTGCTGTACACCGGCCAGCAGATCGCCACCGGCCGCAAGATCCTCACCCCCTCGGATGATCCGGTGGGCTCCGCGCGCGCGCTCGACGTCAGCCAGTCGAAGAGCGTCAACCAGCAGTTCATCACCAACCAGGGCTACGCCGAGGATGCGCTCAAGCTGGTCGAGGGCCAGCTCGACGGCGCCGGCGAGATCATCCAGTACGCGCGCGACCGGGTGCTCGCTGCCGGCAATCCGGCGCTCTCGCCCGCCGACCGGCAGTCGATCGCCACCGACCTGCGCAGCCAGTTCGACGCCATGCTGGCGATCGCCAACACGCGCGACGCCAACGGCGATTACCTCTTCGCGGGCTACCGCTCGAACACACCGCCTTTCGAGAAGACGGACCTCGCCGGTACGCCCGGCACCGAATACAAGGGCGACCAGGGCTCGCGCACCATGCAGGTCTCGTCCTCGCGCTTCATGCCGGTCAGCTTCGGTGGCGAGGTGGCGTTCGGGTCCGAGGGCGACGGGGTGTTCAAGGTGCTGGGTGATTTCATCACTGCGCTCGAGACCGGGAGCGACGTGCCGGGTGCCGTGAGCACGGCCCTTGGCGGCCTCGACGAGAGCCTCGATCGCGTGCTCACCACGCGCGCGCAGATCGGCTCGCAGCGGGTCGAGGTCGAGCAGCTCGGCTTCATCGGCAGCGACCTCGACCTGCAGTACCAGACCACGCTGTCCGACCTGCAGGACCTCGACTACAACGAGGCGTTCTCGCGCCTGACCCAGCAGCGCACCTTCCTCGAAGCCGCCCAGCAGTCCTTCCTCAAGACGACCGGGCTGTCGCTGTTCAACTACCTCAGCTGACCGCCATGCGCCACGCGCTCCTCGTCCTTGTCGCCTGCTCCGTCCTCGGCTGCGCCAGCGAGCGCGAGGGCCCCGGCCTGCTCGACCGCGCCGCCGAGGTCCCGGGGCCGATCGCCGGCGCGGTGGGCGCGGTGTGGATGGCGAGCGAGCTGTCCTTCCTCGAGCCGGAATACCTCGCCGGCATGTTGGTGGCCTACGGCATCTACGACCCGCTCGCGCCGACCTGGTCGATCGAGGTCAGCCGCAGCGGCGAGGACCGCGTGCGCATGGACCTGCACATGAAGCGACTCGCCAGCGGCGGCGACGGTGAGGCGCGCCGGGTGTTCCTGCGCAACGCGCGCGAACTCGTGCAGGCGGGCGGCTTCGCCGGCTTCGACGAGCTGAGCTGGGAGGAGGGCATCGAGTCCACCCGTCCGTTTGCCCGCCGCTTCGCCAGCGGCGAGATCCGCCTGGTGCGCTCGCGGACCTTCCCGGAGTTCTGAGCGCGCCCCGGTCAGGGTGCGGGGCGCGGGGCGAGCGCGTCGAGCAGCAGGCCGATGGTGTCGAAGCTGCGCTCGAACAGGCTCTGCAGCACCGGCGCGAAGTTGCTCATGATCAGCAGCACGCCGATGAAGCCCGCGGTGAGCGTGATCGGAAAGCCCACCGCGAAGAGGTTGAGCTGCGGCGCCGCACGCGTCAGCACGCCGAGCGCGATGTTGGCCACCAGCAGCACCGCGATCACCGGCAGCGACAGCAGCAGCCCGGCCGCGAACACGGTGATGCCGCTGCGCGCGAGGAAGGCCCAGCCGCCCGCGTCCACGGCGTCGGTCGCCACCGGCAGCCACTCGAAGCTGCGCACCAGCAGGTCGATCATCAGCAGGTGGCCGTTGATGGCGAGGAAGATCAGGGTCGCGAGCAGGTTGAGGAAGTCGGACAGCACCGCGGTCTGCCCGCCCGCGTCGGGGTCGAAGAAGATCGCGAACGACAGGCCCATCTGCATGCCGATCAGCGCGCCCGCCATGTCCACCGCGGCGAACACGAGGCGCATCACGAAGCCGATGGCGACGCCGATCAGGATCTGCTGCGCGAAGATCGCCAGGCCGAGCCCGCCGCCGGGCGGCACCTGCGGCATCGGCGGCAGCACCGGCAGCACCGCCATCGCCACGCTCAGCCCGATCGCCAGGCGGATGCGCACCGACACGCCGCGGTTGGAGAACACCGGCGCCGAGGCGAACAGCCCGAGCAGGCGCCCGAGCGGGAACATCAGCGCGGCCAGCCAGGCGTCGAGCTGCGCGGCGGTGACGGAGAGCATGGCGCGGGAGGCTGTGCAGGCTCAGCCGATCATCGCCGGGATCGACTCGAACAGCCGGCGGATGAAGTCGGTGAGCAGGGTGATCATCCACGGCCCGGCCAGCACCAGGGTCACGAAGATCGCCACCAGCTTGGGCACGAAGGAGAGCGTCATCTCGTTGATCTGGGTGGCGGCCTGGAAGATGCTGATGATCAGGCCGGTGACCAGCGCGGCGAGGAAGAGCGGCGCCGACACCAACAGGGTGACCTCGACGGCCTGGCGGCCGAGCTCGATGACGGCGGTAGGGGTCATGGCGTTTTTCCTCGGGCGGGCGCGGTCACACCGCGAAGCTCTGCACCAGCGAGCCGATCAGCAGCGTCCAGCCATCGACCAGCACGAACAGCATGATCTTGAAGGGCAGCGACACGATCACCGGCGACATCATCATCATGCCCATGGACATCAGCACCGAGGCCACGACCATGTCGATAATGATGAAGGGGATGAAGACGATGAAGCCGATCTGGAAGGCGGTCTTGAGCTCGGAGGTGACGAAGGCGGGGATCACCACCCGCATCGGCAGGTCCTCGGCCTTCTCCACCGGCGGCAGCTTGGCCAGCCCGGCGAAGAGCGCGAGGTCGGGCTCGCGCACCTGCGCGAGCATGAAGCCCTTGACCGGCACCGAGGCGCGCTCGAGCGCCTCGTCGAACTGGATGCGGCCCTCCGACATCGGCAGGTAGGCCTCGGTGTAGACGCGCTCGGCGACCGGGGCCATCACGAAGAAGGTGAGGAAGAGCGCGAGGCCGAGCAGCACCTGGTTGGGCGGCGCCGTCTGCGTGCCCATGGCCTGGCGCAGCAGCGAGAACACGATGACGATGCGCGTGAAGCAGGTCGTCATCAGCACCAATGCCGGGATGAAGCTCAGGAGCGTCATCAGCATCAGCGTCTGGATGGTGAGGCTGTAGGTCGTGCCGCCTCCGGCCGCCGGGCTGGTGGTGAGCGCGGGCAGGGCCTGGGCCGTCGCCAGCAGGGGCAGGCCGGCGAGCGCGCAGGCGAGCGCGAGGCGCAGCAGGGCCCCGGGGTGGATCGGGGCGCGGCGCTCAGGCTTCATCGCGCCGCTCCCTGCGCTGCGCGGCCTGGTGCAGCCAGGTGGCGAAGCTCTTGCCGGCGGGCGGGGGCTGGCCCGGCAGGTCGGCCGGGAGCGCCAGCTCGGCGCGCTTCATCTCGTGCAGGCGGGTCACGCTGCCCGGCGCCACGCCCAGCACCAGCACGTCCTCGCCGATCTCGACCAGCACCACGCGCTCGCGCGGGCCGACCGCGGCCGCGCCGAGCACCTTGACCGCCGCTCCACCGCCGCGCGGCGCGGACAGGCGGCGCAGCAGCCACAGGCAGGCGAACAGCAGGCCGACGACCACCGCCAGGCCGAAGCTCATCTGCAGGAGGCTGGCGCCGAGTTCGGGCATCGCGGGGCTGAGTTGCGGATCTGCCGCATGCGCTCGGCGGGGGTGATGATGTCCGTGAGGCGGATACCGAACTTGTCGTTCACGACCACGACCTCGCCCTGGGCGATCAGCGTGCCGTTGACCAGCACGTCCATGGGCTCGCCGGCCAGGCCGTCGAGCTCGACCACCGAGCCGTGGGCGAGCTGCAGCAGGTTGCGGATCGACAGCTTGGTGCGCCCGAGCTCCACGGTGATCTGCACCGGGATGTCGAGGATCATGTCGAAGTCGTTGAGCGCGCCCGGCTTGGCGGCGGGGGCGCCGAAGTCCTCGAAGAGCTGGCTCGCGGGGCGGGCCTGGTAGGGCGAGTCGCCCATCGCCGCGGCCGCCAGCTCGGCGGCGACGCGATCGGCCTCGCTGTCGCCGCTCTCCTCGACGGCGGCCTGCTCCTGCATTGCGGCTGCCCAGTCGTCGTCGGTAATCAGGTTCTCGTCAGCCATTCTGGGCTCCCGGGATCGTGGGGGTTTCGGTTTCCTCGGCGGTGACGAAGCGCTCCACGCGCAGCGCATAGCGCCCGTTGCGCGTGCCCTGGCGGCATTCGAACACCGGCACGCCGTCGACCTCGGCCTGCAGCAGCGGCTGCACGGCGAGCGGGATCACGTCGCCGACACGCATGTCGACGATGTCGCGCAAGCTCACCCTGGCGGTGCCAAAGGTGCAGGCGAGCTCGACCTCGGCGGTCTGCAGCTGCCGCGTCAGCAGCTTGATCCAGCGCCGGTCCGAGGTGAGGTGGTCGCTCTGCATCGACGAATAGAGCAGGTCGCGGATCGGCTCCAGCATCGAGTACGGGAAGCAGACGTGCATCTCGGCCTGCGAGCCGCCGAACTCGACCGAGAAGCTGGTCGCCACCACCACCTCGGAGGGGGTGGCGATGTTGGCGAATTGCGAATTCATCTCCGAGCGGATGAACTCGGGCTGCAGATTGAACACCGGCGCCCAGGCGCGCACGTATTCGGTGAAGACCACGTCGAGCATGCCGCGGATGATGCGCTGCTCGGTGGGGGTGAAGTCGCGACCTTCCACGCGGGTGTGGAAGCGGCCGTCGCCGCCGAACATGTTGTCCACCACCAGGAAGACCAGGTTGGGATCGAACACGACCAGCCCGGTGCCGCGCAGCGGCTTGGCGGTGATCAGGTTGAGGTTGGTCGGCACCACCAGGTTGCGCACGAACTCGGCGTACTTCTGCACCTTGATCGGCCCCGCCGAGACCTCGGCGTTGCGGTGCATGTAGTTGAACAGGCCGATGCGCAGGTAGCGCGCGAAGCGCTCGTTGATGAGCTCGAGCGTGGGCATGCGCCCGCGCACGATGCGTTCCTGCGTGGCGAGGTTGTACGGGCGTACACCCTCCGCCCCGGCCTCGTCCGCGACCGGCTCGTCCGACTCGCCGGTGACGCCCCGCAGCAGGGCGTCGACCTCTTCCTGGGAGAGAAAGTCCGCGGACATGGCGGCGTTCCCTTACTGGATGATGAAGGAGGTGAACAGCACGGCCTGCACCGGACCGTTGGGCACCGGCTTGCCGGCGGCGTCGCGCACCGGCTTGAAGCCGAGCGCCTCGTTGATGCTCTCGGTGATCGCCAGCGACAAGGCCTCGCGGCCCTCGATGGTGGCGACCTCGGAGGGCAGCTTGCTCGACAGCAGCAGGTTGATGCGGTGGCGGATCTCCGGCATGAAGGCCTTCAGCGTCGGGTCCATGGTCGCGTCGGCCACGCGCATCACCGCCACCACCTGCAGGTAGTGGTCGCCCTCGTCGCGGCGCAGGTTGACCGTGAAGGCCTCGAGCGGGATGAAGGTGGGCGGCTTGGTGAGGTCCACCGTGCCGGCGGTCTGCATCTGCTGCGCAGCCGGCGCGGCGTGGGCCGCGGGCTCCTCGTGCTCCTTGTCCTTGCCGCCCTTGAGCAGCAGCAGGGCGACGAGTGCGCCCAGTACGAGCACGATCACCACGAGCACGATGATGAGGATCAGGCCGAGCTTGCCCTTCTTCTTGGGGGTCTCGTCGCCTTCCTCGGTCTTTGCCGGCGCCTTGGCCATGCGAATCTCCTGTAGTACGGATTGAATTATCCGGGAGGTCCGCACCCGCCAAAGCGCCGATTAGTGGGGCAAGCCCGCCCCAATTCGCGCGCTTCAGGCGAAGGTGTCGACCATCCCCTGTTGCTGTCTCAGCCACCCGCCGGCACTGCCGGTGCCGGTGTTGCCGCCCGCGCTCGCCTCGCCGCGATCGCCACGATCGCCGCCGCCTTCGCGTCCATCCCCCTCGCGGCCCTGGCCCGAGGTGCTCACGTTGGCGTCGCCCAGCAGGATGCCCGCCTGCTGCAGCGCCTCGCGCAGCTGCGGCAGCGCACGCTCGATCGCGTCGCGCGCGGCCTGGCTCGAGGCGATGAACTGCGCCGTCGTCTGGTCGCCGGCGAGGTTGATCGACACCTCGAGCTTGCCCATGTTCGGCGGCGTCAGCACGAGCTCGGCCTTGCTCTCGGCGCGGCCGAGCATCCAGCGCACCTGGTTGCCGACGTCCTCCGCCCACCCCGGCTCGCCCGCCGGGGTCGCCACCGGCAGCTGCGGTGACGCAGCCTGCGCGGCTGGCGACTGGCGCAGCAGCTGCGTCGCGCCATGGGTGTGCGGCAGCCCGGCCGGCGCGTTGCCATTCGCGCTGCCCGTGCCCGCTGGCTCGAGGCCATCCGCCGTCATGCCGCCCGCGGCTGCGCCGCTCGCACCGCGTGCCGCCATGGCCGCGGCGGCGAACTCGCGGCCCTGGAGCAGGAAGGCCGGGGTGGCGTCGGAGCCGGGCCCGGTGTTGCCGCCGGTTCCGGCCGACAGATCGGTTTTCGGCAGCAGGGCGGAATTCTGAAGCGACTTGCGTCCGCCATCGGCGGCGAGCTGCAGTGTGCTCGTCTCGGCGCCGGCCTGATCCGCGGGGGAAGGGGCCTGCACGCGCCCGGCGAGCAGTGCGGCAATCGCTGCCGGCAGGCCGGCAAGCGCTGCCGGGTCGGTGGGAGAGCTTGCCGTGGCGTCGGCGGGGGTCTCTTCGGCGTCGGCCGCGGTGCCCGCGGCCAGTGCGGCGAGGCGCGCGGCGTGGCCCGCCTGGCTCGCCACGGCCTGGGCGTCGCCGGCAGCGGCTGCCGCGTCGGATGCGCCGGGCGGTGCGGTGGCCGCGCCGCCGGCGTTCGAGGCGGCGCCTTCGCCGCCGGCGCGGGTGTCCGTGCGTTCCGCGCTCGACGCGGAGGTCCCGGAGGCGGAAGCCGCGGAAGCGGAGCCCTCTTCGGCGTCCGCCTGCGCGCGGGCTCCGGCGCCGGTGTCGGGGCCCGTGGCGGAGCCGTTGTCGGCGGCACGAGCGGGCTCGCGGGCGGGCTCGGCGGAGGCGGCCCGCTCGGGCTGGCGCGGTGCGGCGGGGACGGACTCGGGCTTGCGTGGCGCCGGCTCGGGCGTGTTCATGCGGTTCTCGAGCGTGCGCGAGAAGCTGTCGGGCTGCGCACCGAGGCCGTCCAGTGCGGAGATGCCGATGCGTGCCTGCTGGGCGCCGAGGCGAAGCTGCGCGACGTTGCCGAGGCTGGAGGTGGAGAACGGTGCGGACATGGTTGCGGGCCTCTCATGGGCTGGATGCGATGGATCGTGGACGATCCGACAGTCCATCAAAAGCAAGCCTCATGCCATGGGTGCGTCACCGGGTCGGGTCTCAGCCGCGGCCGCCCGCGTCAGGCGTCCTCGCCGCCACGCCGGGCGGCGTGCTCGTCCGACTGCTTCTGCTCCTGGCGCGCCTCGCTGCGCGCGACCGTCTGCTGGTGGCGCTGGGCGAGGGTGTCGAAGGCCTTGAGCTTGGTGCGCTGGGCCAGCCAGGCCTGCTGGCCCTCGACGGTGCGCGCGCGCGACTGCTCGACCACCTTGCGCTGGGCGGCGATCGCGTCGTCGAGCTTGGCGATGAAGGCGCTGTAGTTGCGCCACGCGTCGGGGCTCAGGCCATCGCGCGCGGCCTGCACGAAGCGCTCGTGGTACTCCGCGCGGTAGTCCTCGAGCATCTTCAGCTTCTGCTCCACGTCGCGCTCGGCTGCGACCAGCTCGCCGAGCTTGCGTGCGGCTTCGTCGGTGCGGGTGCTGGCGAGGTCGAGCAGGGGCTGGAGGTGAAAGGCGGGAGGCATCGGCGTCGTTTCGGGGCGTTTTTGCAAACGGCATTCTAGCCGCTCGCGACCTGCCCGAGGTGGGCATATCGCGGCTGGCCGGCCGTCGACCGTGACGAAATGCTCGCGGCCGCGGTCGTGGCCGGGTTCGCGGCTGGCGCCGCTCCTGCATGGGGTCCGATCCGCGGAGGTATTTGCAGGAGTGCCGGCAGGCGCCAATGCGGGTTCCGAACCGCGAGGGCTTGGGTAGGAGCGCCGGCAGGCGCGAATGCGGCCGCGTTTCGTGGCTCGCTCAACCGAACACCTGCGCCAGCTTCTGCAGGGCGCCCTCGTAGGTCTCGTGCTCCTGGATGCCTTGCTGCAGGAAGGCCTCGAGCCTGGGATAGAGCTTCACCGCCATGTCGAGCAAGGGGTCGCCGCCGGGCTGGTAGGCGCCCACCGCGATGAGGTCGCGCGAGCGCTGGTAGCGCGAGAAGAACTGCTTGAACTGGCGCACCACGTTGAAGTGGTCGTCGCCGACCAGGTTGTGCATCGCGCGCGAGATCGACTGCTCGATGTCGATCGCCGGGTAGTGGCCCTGGTCGGCGAGATTGCGCGAGAGCACGAAGTGGCCGTCGAGGATGGCGCGCGCGGCGTCGGCGATCGGGTCCTGCTGGTCGTCGCCCTCGGCCAGCACGGTGTAGCAGGCGGTGATCGAGCCGCCGCCCTCGGGGCCGTTGCCGGCGCGCTCGACCAGCGCCGGCAGGCGGGCGAACA
>RRZU011227576.1_pt1 | contig 14498 bp, 9 predicted proteins | sample 2165561 | NCBI WGS metagenome assembly RRZU01 (sample SAMN10456909, study PRJNA506462) | wastewater metagenome | isolation source: wastewater sludge | place: USA: Moscow, Idaho
CTGGCGCAGCCGGTGAGAGCCGCACAAGAAAAACAGGGACACGGCATTGCCCGAGTCCCTGTTTTGAAAAAGGAACAACCTTTTCACATCTGTTTTAAGCAATGCCGCAATACAAGCGGCGGGCAAACTTTTGTCAGAAAAATCCACTCACAGCTAACACTTGCTTTATTGTTTGCAAACGATAATTATTCAGATATGGGGATTTTGCGTCTGTATGGTGATTTTGATCGAGCAGGTGGCTGACATTCGTCAAGCAGCCTACATCTCACATCACTGTGCGTACCGTTCGGTACCGGGCGGTACAATCGCATAAGTGCAGTTTAAGGAGTTTCTCGTACCGGGCGGGGAAAATCATCATACCCGCCCGGTGCAAGCTTTTAGTTTGTAATAGCGCGGGGTAATACCGCACTGCCGGCAATGCGCCGATAGTCCAAACGGGAGTTTCCCCATCTGTAGGTCTTGTCTTCCGGTATGCCCGGCTCTCGCAGGTTTGCATCTTTCGTTCGCGGCTTATTCCATTGTTTCCTGATGCAGCAACGCAATCTTCTTCTAAGCCACCCATTCCGATATTGCGATGTCAGCTTCATGATAGCCACATATTTGTTCGTCAGTTCAAAACTTTGCCCGCTGAAGCCCTCGCTTCGGCATCCGGCTTGCTTCAGATTCCGCCTTGCGGCTCACCCCTTGCCTTCGGCTAACGATTCCTGTTGCTGAGCGCGCAGCGGGATTTCACCGCCAGGTTATTGCCCAGATATGGCGCACCGCCAAAAAAAGCAGAGACTTCGGAAAAATCCGAAGTCTCTGCTTTAACACTGGCAAAACTATAAAATTCTAGTCTCCGATAGCGGGGGCAGCAGGGGCGGAAGTATCAACAGGTGTCTCTGTACCTGCAGCCGGAGCTTCTGTTCCCCCTGCGGGGGCTTCCTGCTCTGCATCATCAGCGGCGCTATCTCCCGTGCCGGGAAGCGGCAAATAGACATCGGGAGCACCCTCAAGCAGAGCGGGCAGAGAAATCATTAAAGCTGTGGTTCTGCCAAAGTTAAAAGAACGCTCCACCGTTTTGATGACCTCTTCTGTATCCTCATTAACTACCGCTACCTTAATGCTGTGGGTGGGTCCGTCAAGCTTCACCACATCACGGTCATCAGGATAGAACTCCATAGATTTTTCTTCATCACCGTTAATCGTTACCACCATATACTCAGGCGCTTTGTAGCTCTTGCCGGCAATTTCCACTTCTTTGTTATCGAGAAGGACTTCATGCTGCTTGCCGATGTAGAAGAGCAGGAAGCCGAAAGCAACAATCAAAGCCAGCAGCACTACGCGTATAACAAGGCGTTTTTTATTCACGTTTTCTAAGGTCATGGCTATTCTCCTCTCAGGCTGCGGCGCGCCTCTGCCTTATCACGCATACGCTTCCAAGCGTGAAGAACAAGGGCCAAGGCGATAATGCCGTAAGAAACAAAGACTCGGAAGTATTCGCCGAGCTGAGCCTGTCCGATAAGCTCCTTACCTGCCATCGGGGAGACAACGAACATCAGGTGGAAGAGCGTAACGCCGACAAAAACGTTGGTGATCGTGGCGCGGCTGACTGAAGCTCCGCCGATCAAAAGTGCGGCGATAGCAAACATACCTGCCTGCTCGTGGCTGTTATAGGTATTCATGGTACCGATGTTCTGCAGGAAGATTATCTGACCGAAGCAGGCAAGCACCGTAGAAATCAAAATAGCGATAATACGGGTGCGCTCTACGGGGATACCGGCCTCTTCCGCAACCTTCATATCCTGTCCCAGAGCTCTCATGTCCTGACCCAGCTTCGTGCGGCGGAACCAGACGATGAAAAGACAGAAGGCGGCAATGAAAATAAATGTCGCCACAGGCACATCAACAGTCATAATCTTTAAGGGAATCAAATTATCCAGCACGTGTCTCAGCCCGGTAAGGTTGATGGCGTTACGGATACCGTAGCCGCGGGAGAGCACCAGCTGCGGATTGCTGATGGGAATAATATTGCCCATGCAGTAGAGCACTATCAGCTGATAGACGCCGTTGATGAAGAATCCCAGAATATAGGAAGTGACCATTTCACGGCCCTTGGCTCTGTTCAGCACTTCTCCGCAGATATAGCCGAGAACCATCGCTATCGGTGTGCCGATAAGCCCTGCCAAAATCATGCCGGGAACGCCGACCACAGCCCAGTCAGTGACAAAAATCATCCCTATCTGGCCTGCCATAGCTCCGAGAACCATACCAAAGTTCAGTCCCATACCAGCCAAAATAGGAATCAGCAGGGAAAGAACAAGGAAGGAGTTACGCGCCAAGCGGGTAAGCATTTCCTGGATAAGGTATGTGCCGGAGAATCCGGAAATAGGAATAGCAGCTGCCGACAACGCTATGAAAATGATTGGAACTGCGTTATTGGCAATAATAGTTTTGAGGCTCATCGAGCCCTTATTCTTCTTTGCCATTAGCGTTTCACCATCACTTTCCTGGTAAGGGCATAGAGGATCATACCGTTACTGACAATAATTCTGATAACCTCGGACATGTCTGTCTGCATGACGCTGTTGATAACCGAAGGCGTCATTGTGAGAATACCCTGGAAAAGGAACGCTCCGACAACCACGTTAACCATCGAGGCCTTGTTGACGGAAGCACCGCCCAGAAGAATGGCGGCGACAGCAGGGAACGCCATATAGAAGGGGCCCATGTAGAGCTGAATGAAGCCGAAGCTCTGTTCATAGACCAAGATACCGATGGCGCCGAGAACCGTTGAGAGAATGACAGAAACGGTACGCATCTTATCAACATCAATACCGGAAGCTCTGGCGAACTCGGGGTTTGAACCGACTGCTGTGACAGCCGTGCCGACCTTCGTGCGGAAGAAGGCCCAAACCAAAAAGACCATCAGCGCGAAGAAGAGGTACATACCCACGGGGATATAGAAAAATTCACCGATCTGAATATTTAAGTGTTTGCTCAGTGCGTTGAGCCAGAAACCTTCCACACTGATAGTGGTCCTCAGCCCCGATCCGCCGTAGCCCCATATCATCGTCGGGCTGGTATAGGGAAGCAGCAGCCAGGCGATGCACATGACGGCAACAGAGGAGAAGCCCACATAGGTGGCAATCATCATCTCGTCGCCCTTAACCCTGTTGAGCAGCTGTCCATAGAGCCAGCCGAGAACAATGGCGATAGGAACGGCGATACCCATGGCGATGATAAATCCGATACTGCCGGGAATACCTATCTGAATGGAGGTAACCGCTCCGAGAAGTCCGGCGATAATACCCAGAGGAAGACCGAAATTAAGTCCGCAGCCGGACTGAACCATCGGCACCATCGCCAAAACAAGAATACCGTTCATGCCGACACGAACCAGCGTGTCGGATAAAGAGGCATCGAGACGAACTCCGACAAACGGCGCCGCTACGAAAAGTGACAAAAGGAAGAGCCCGATAATAATTCGGGGCCAGCCCGCGTTTTCAATAAAAGCCTGAAGTTTTTCCATCATCTCGCTCACCTGCCGCTCTCTGCGTTTGCTTCATCTTCGGGCTCTGCCGCTGCGACATTACCCAGCATAAGAAGACCAAACTCTTCCGCGGGAGCCTTAGCCGGCAGAATTCCGGAGACCTTGCCCTCGTTGATGATGGCGATGCGGTCACAGATCGAGCGCAGCTCTTCAAGTTCCGAGGAGGTCATAATAATTGTTGTGCCTGTCTCTTTATTTACCTTGCGCAATGTGTCAAGAACCAGCTTCTTAGCGCCAACGTCAATACCGCGAGTCGGCTCGGAGACAAACAGAATGTCAGGAGCGACAGCGAAAGCTTTGGCGAGGCAGACCTTCTGCTGGTTGCCGCCGGAAAGCTCAATAGCTCTCTGCTTCGGCCCTGTGCAGCGAATTTCCAGAGATTTTATATATTCTCTGGTGCATTCCTCAATCGCTTTATCATCGCGCCATTTTACCAAACCGCCAAGAAGATGTTTGACAAACTTTTCCTGCACCTGGAGAGCAGTGAAGGTGACATTCCAGTCAATTCCCTCTTCCAGCAGCAGCCCTACGCCGCGGCGGTCTTCGGAAACAAATGCCATGCCTTCTTTAAGCGAGGCGTCAGGATCGTTGAGCTTAATCTCCTTACCGCGGAGCAAAACCTTGCCGCCGGAAATATATAGACCCATAATTCCGTTGGAAATACCAACCTTGCCCTGTCCTGCCAAACCGCCGAGGCCAAAAATCTCGCCCTTGTGCACGCTTAAGGAGACGTCACGCACCGTCTCTCCGGGCATGTCAACCCAGAGATGCTCTGTCTTAAGAATGACTTCGCCAATCTCCTTTTTGGGTGCGTTGGGGTCCGGCTCAGCGTCTGCCGCTATCTGGCGTCCGACCATCCAGCTGGCTATCTGACGCACGTTTGTGTCTTTTGTCTGAGCCTCCTCAATAACCTTACCGTCGCGCAGGACGATAAGTTTGTCACAGAGGTCGATAATTTCCTGAAGTCGGTGTGAAATAAAAATGATGGCAATTCCCTGTGAGGCAAGTTTCTTCAATGAAGAAATCAGCACAGTGGCCTCTGATTCGGCAAGAACCGCAGTCGGCTCGTCAAGAACCAGCAGGCGTGTCTTCTTGCGGTCAATTTCACGGGCTATTTCCGTAAACTGCTTGTGACCGACCGGCATTTCGCTGATGAGAGTATCCGGCGCCAAAGCGACACCCAAAGTGTCAATCGCCTTTGTCGCGCGGGCCATCATATCAGCCCTGTCAAGCGTCTTAAGCCTGTCACCGAAAACTTCAACCAAGGGGTTGTACTTTGTGGACTCTCTGTTAAGAAGAATGTTCTCCGTCGCGGTGAAACCGGGTATTAGAGAGAATTCCTGGTGAACCATTCCGATTCCGGCATCAAGAGCGTCGAGTGGATCTCTGAAATGCGCTTCTTCACCGTCAATTAAAATCTTTCCTTCGTGACCGCCGGTCTCCTGAATAACCGACATACCGAAAAGGATATTCATCAACGTGGACTTGCCAGCGCCGTTCTCTCCAACCAATCCCAGGATTTCTCCCGGCATCAGAGAGAAGTTAACGTCTGCCAGAACACGGTTGCCGAAATATTCCTTGCCGATGTTTTGCATTTGCAGGAGCGGTACTCCTATGGACATTCGCTTCGCCTCATTTCCTGTGAATACGCTGCTTTTTGGGGCTTCTATATTTGCGGATAAAAGCTAAAGTCCGCGGAAAAAAACAAGACATCCGCAGAGGGCTTTTCCCTACATTACATAATTATACATCTTTTTTGATTTTAGGTCTAAATACTAAGGTCTTTTTGTCTTTTGAAGATATTTTTATCTTCATATAAGCGAGAAGACCTTCTTACCATGATTCAATAACACTAAATAAAATTAAAATATGTTCCCTGTAAGTAAGAAAAACCGGTACATTTAGTTGTTAATTTATCAGAAAAACCCTAAATTGCCTTAGCAATTTTTATGCCATCCATCTAAAAAGCCGAGCCCTAATAAGAGGGCTCGGCTTTGACAGACACGGTGTTATTTAAGTTTAAGATACTTCGCGGGAACCTTTACGTCCGTAGCCTTCATATAACCCTTACCGAACACGTAGGTATCCTGATAGACCAAGGTGAACTTTTTGATTTTCATATCCTTCGCCATATCGTAGTAGGGAGCGCCGTTCCAGGCTGCGCCCGGAGTATACTTATCGTAGCACTTCCAGAGGTCTTTAAGATTGTAGAGCTTCGCTTTGCCTTCAACGATGCGCTTGCCGTATTCGGCGAGGGCGCAGGTTGTGCTCCAGCCATATGAGTATGCCCATGTTCCCATGTGTCCTTTACCGCCGGCGGCGACTACTGTCTTTTCAACCTTCTTCATGATTGCGGGCCAGTCGCCGGCTTCCTTTTTAAGGTCGATTCCAAACGCTCCCGGATAGCCCATAAGGGGTGAGGGAAGGTCGGGCTCGACAAAGAGGGCGCCCTGTTTGGCAACCTGCTTCAGAAGGGGTTCTGTCTGAGCGTCATTGGTGCAGAAGAAAGCGGTGTTTTTGCCATACTTCTGAACCCATGCGGGAACCTTTTCAAGGATGAACTGCTGCGCGCCGGCTACGCCTACGTCGCTTGTGGGGTCGGGAGCTGTTTCGAAGGCGAATTTCAGTCCGAGATCCTTACAAGCCTGCTCCATAATGGCCTTACGGCGGGAGAGAAGCTCATAGCTCATATGGCGGGGGAAAGAAATGTGAACAAAGGTTTTAGCTCCGAGTTTCTTCGCTGTGTCGATAATCAGATATCCGCGCATAATGTTGTCGACGCCGATAGCAAAGTCTGCGGTGCTGGTAATTACGTTCGGGTCTTCCTGCGGTTCACCGGCGAAGCAGAGAACGTCTTTTCTCTTCTCTTTTACGCGGCGGAAAGCCTCGGTTGTTCCCGGGATAGCATCGTCAACAACGATAACCTTGACTTTGGGGTCATCGGCCAAACCGACTATCTGGGAAATGGTGGTTTCCATTTCAGACATAAAGTTATCGGGCATGGTTACGTGACGAATCATACCGCCCTTTGCAACATCTCCGTATTCCTTAATCAACCGTTCTGCGCCGCGGTAGGTGTCTTCCGCCTGTGAAACCGTCAGTGTGGCAACACCGATATGGAAAGGCGCCGCTGCCATTGCTGTGCCGCAGAACATCACTGCGAAAATCATGACAAAGGCAAAACATAGAGCTCTTTTCTTCATTCCTGTTCCTCCCATAAGATATATGAGTTTGAATATTATTACGGGAATATTCGGCCCGGACGCCACCGCTGTACCACATGGTATCTTTAAGACAACGAGAGGATAACACCAATAGCAATCACTTACTATGATATTATAGCCAGAGAAAATGTCAATCGTTTCTGCAAATTTCACCGATTTTCTATTCTATTTACTGAAATATCACTGTTAATATTTACCTATGTTACAAAATTAACAAAAACAAGGTCTTCCGCATCAGCGGAAGACCTTGTTTGAGATGAACAGAAGGTTTACAGCAAAACTACTTTGTCATCTTAATCTTTTCATATTTAGCAGGTACTTTAACAGAGGTGGCGTTCATATAACCTTTGCCCATGATATATGTATCCTGGTAGACCATGAGGTAGTTTTTCTTCGTTACGCCTGTTCCGAGGTCGGTATAGTAGTTGCCGTTCCACTTGGCGCCGGGAGTGTAGGCCTCGTAGCACTCCATAAGGTCTTTTTTGCTGTTAAGCTTCGCTTTGCCTTCAACAATGCGCTTGCCGAATTCAGCGAGCGCGGCGCTGGTGGTGTAGCCATAGGAGTATGACCATGTTCCCATGCGCCCTTTAGCTCCTGCTTTGATGATGGCAGCTTCAACCTTCTTCAGGATAACGGGCCAGTTACCGGCTTCCTTGGTAAGGTCAATGCCGAACGCGCCAGGGTAGCCCATCAGAGGTGACGGGAGGTCTGCTTCGATAAAGTAGCCGCCGTGTTTCGCAAGCTGCTTCAGAAGAGGTTCGGTGTGAGCGTCATTGGTGCAGAAGAAGGCGGTGTTTTTGCCATACTTCTTGACCCACGCGGGGGTCTTTTCAAGAATGAACTGCTGCGCGCCGGCTACGCCTACGTCGCTTGTGGGGTCGGGAGCTGTTTCAAAGACAAACTTGATGCCGAGGTCCTTGCAGGCCTGTTCCATAATGGCGCGTCGGCGGCCAAGGGTCTCATAGCTCATGTGGCGCGGGAAGGAGATATGTACAAATGTCTTGCATCCGAGTTTTTTCGCTGTGTCGATGATCAAATAGCCGCGGTACACAAAGTCTGTGTGGGCGGACATATCAGCTACGGAAGAGATAACGTTGGGGTCTTCGTGAGCTTCGCCTGCAAAGCAGAGGATATCAGGGCGCTTTTCTTTAATGCGGCGGAAACCTTCTGTTGTTCCGGGAATCGCCTGGTTTACAACGACAACTTTCATCTTGGGGTCATCTGCGAGTCCGGCTATCTGCGCGATTGTGGTTTCCATCTCTGACATGAAGTTGTCAGGGTAGGTAAGGTGCTTGATCATACCGCCCTTTGCAACATCACCGTACTTCTTAATCAGCAGTTCCGCGCCGCGAAGGTCGTCTTCGCTCTGTGAAACTGTTCCTGTAACAATTCCGATGTGGAATTTGGCGTTGGCTGCAAAGGCGGCGGTACCGACAGACATTACCGCAAAGGCAGCCAGCAGGAATAGAATAAAGCTTTTTTTCATTGCACTGAACCCTCCTTAATTTATTTTACTCACGATTAGGTTTACCACCCATTCGCAGTGATAATAATATTCCGACAACTTCAAATGTCAACATATAAATCACAAAAAAAACCGCCCAAATAATATGGGCGGTTTTTATAAATATTTTTTAATTGCTTATAACTATTTGCTGCTGAGTTTAATTTTTTCGTACTTGGCAGGAACCTTAACTGAGGTTGCGTTCATATAACCCTTGCCCATGATGTAGGTATCTTCATAAACAAGGAAGTGCTTCTTATTGGTAACGCCTGTACCGAGGTCGGTATAGTAACCGGCGTTCCATTTGGCGCCCGGTGTGTACTCAGCATAGCATGCCATCAGGTCTTTTTTGCTGGTGACTTTGGCTTTCTTTTCAACTACGCGCTTACCAAACTCGGCAAGGGCGATGCTGTTTGTGTAGCCGTAGGAGTATGCCCATGTTCCCATGCGACCCTTAGCTCCTGCTTTGATAACAGCCTGCTCAACCTTTTTGAGGATGACGGGCCATTTGCCGGCTTCCTTGGTAAGGTCGATTCCGAGTGCGCCCGGATAGCCCATGAGGGGTGAGGGGAGGTCAGCTTCGATAAAGTAGCCGCCGTGTTTCGCAAGCTGCTTCAGAAGAGGCTCGGTGTGAGCGTCATTGGTGCAGAAGAAGGCGGTGTTTTTGCCATACTTCTTGACCCATGCGGGGGTCTTTTCAAGAATGAACTGCTGCGCGCCGGCTACACCTACGTCGCTGGTGGGGTCGGGAGCTGTTTCAAAGACAAACTTGATGCCGAGGTCTTTGCAGGCCTGTTCCATAATGTTGCGGCGGCGTCCAAGGGTCTCATAGCTCATGTGACGCGGGAAGGAGATATGCACAAAGGTTTTGCATCCGAGTTTTTTCGCTGTGTCGATGATCAGGTAGCCGCGTGAAACAAAGTCGGCGTTGATGGTGACGTCAGCGATTGTCGCGATAACATTGGGGTCTTCATGAGCTTCCCCTGCGAAGCAGAGGATGTCGGGGCGCTTCTCTTTAACACGGCGGAAGGCTTCTGCTGTTCCGGGGATAGCCTGGTTTACAACGATGACCTTCATTTTGGGGTCATCAGCAAGTCCGGCTATCTGCGCGATGGTGGTTTCCATCTCTGACATGAAGTTGTCAGGGTAGGTAAGGTGCTTAATCATACCGCCCTTTGAAACATCTCCGTACTTTTGAATAGCAAGCTCCGCACCGCGAAGGTCGTCTTCACTCTGTGAGACGGTACCGGTAACGATTCCAATGTGGAACTTTGCGTTGGCTGCAAAGGCCGCTGTTCCTGCGAAAGCGACTACAAATGCAACCAGCAGAAGAACTATAAGACTCTTCTTCATCTTGGTGTTGCCTCCTCGTATGATGTGATTTATGAATCTTAAAAAAAACAGCAAGAACCTTCTATGGAGGAACCTGCTGTCACCTATAATTCTATTACCCAGTCTCTTATGTGTCAATTGACTTTTAAACATCTGTATCCAATTACGTAACCGCAAAAAGCTTAAAATATTTAAACATAAAACACTCAAATACTTTAAAATACTTGCTTTCAGCTGTCGCATGCAGCAGCAATGCAACATATTCTTCCTGCAAGCAAAAAAAACTTTGCCTTTAGCCGCAGCAGAATAGAAATCAGTTGAGCGGCAAAGACTCAGGAAGCGGACACGCCCGGCAAATAAGCACCGCAATCTTTTCACATAAGTCTTTTCGCTTTGCATAACCTTAATTTTTACCTTCTCCGCAAAAGGAAAGATATCTTTAGACATTTCAGTTTACGGTGGGGCTGTCACCCTTTTAATATTCCAATAATCTGATAAAATCAGTTATATAAATGTAATATAATTCAGGCAGGTGTTTATTCATGGATTTTCGTAAATATGAAGTATTCCTGAGAACCCTGGAGTGCGGCAGCCTGACAAGAGCAGGGGAAGAGCTGGGCTACACTCAGTCTGGGGTCAGCCATATGATGAAAAGCCTCGAAGAAGAAGTGGGCTTCCGCCTCTTTTCCCGTGGCCGCGCCGGCGTGGAACTGACATCAGAAGGGGCGAGAATCGTCCCCATCATCAGAGAACTATCCAAATGGAACGAACAGCTCAGCCAGGTGCTCTCCTCCATCAAGGGCTTTGAGCTGGGGACCATTCGTATCGCCACCATAGCCAGCATCTCCTTTCACTGGCTGCCGAAAATAATCAGGCGATTCCTTGAAGACTACCCCAACATTGACATCGACATCATGGAGGGCGGGGCAGAAGAGATAAAAACCTGGCTTGAAGACAAACGCGCCGACATCGGCTTCATCAGCATTCAGGAAAGCGAAACCTTTGAAACCGTCCCCCTGAAAAAAGACCGCTTTCTCGCTGTTCTGCCGCCGGACTTTCCCCTTGATGGGCGAAAATACTTCCCCCTCACCGACTTCAACGACAAAACTTTCATCATCTCCACCAGAGGCATCGACTATGATATTCACCGGATTTTGGAGATAAACAATGTTAAGCCGAAAATAAAATTCTCCTCCACCGACGACAACACCATCATCTCCATGGTGGAAAACGGACTGGGCGTCAGTATCCTTCCTGAGCTGATGCTGGCGGGACACATGCACCGCGTGCGCACCATCAAACTAAAGCCCGACCTCTTCCGCAATCTGGGCATGGTCGTGCCCTCAATGAAAGATACCTCTCCAGCGGCGAAAAAATTTATGGAATACGTCACAAGCGTATTAAAAGAGACCGCATAAAGCAGCAAAAAGAGCAAAGTTACAGTAAAAGCATGCGTGCGGAATTTTTTCATGCTCTTTATTTTACCGTGCGTCAGATTTCCGTCAGCGCACTAAAAACCGCAGGACAAGAAAGCTAAAGGTCACTATTTGTATCACAGCCGCAATAAAGCCATTTTTACCAAAGGCAGCCGCGCAAACCAAGTATGAATGACCGACATACTCATCTTCCGTATCCCCATGCAAAAAAGGTACGCATAAATCCCCTTTCGCAGACTTTATCTTACGGACAAAAGAAACGCACTGCCTCTCTCCCTTTCTCACATACGCCTTTAATTTGCACACAACTCATATTGACATCGGCACCAAAACAAAGGAGAGCTTCTCACAGAAGCTCTCCTTATGTCATTGTACTATATCAAAGACGCCTTAATCGCGCAGAAAAAGAGCTACTTTCTGCGGTATATCAGCGCGGCTCCCGCCAGCAGAGCCAAGGAAGCCATGCCAAAACCGCCGTTGCAGCCGCCGCCCGAACCGCTGCCGTTTACCATACCATCGCCTGATAAAGGCCCGGGGATCACAGGCACTTCATCTGCAATCGAGAAAGGAATATGGCTGTCAATAGGCACAGCAGCGGCAGTTGAGTCGGAGATTCCCGCCGCGCTGAACACCGTCGGGCAGAATTTGCCGCGCAAACGCACAGACGCCATACCGAGAGCAGCATCATCAATAACAGTGAAGGCAAGAGAATCAGGATTCTTCCAGGAAATATTCATAATACTATAAGTACCGGCCTCTACGGTCATTGTCCAAAAGCGATTTTCGTAAACCGCGGCATTCGGGGCGTAAAGAGCCGCCTGCAATTCGTTGTTATCTGTTCCTCTTTTGACAAATAGGGGACCCGACGTAAAAGTGAACGCTTCTGCCGCTCGGGCAAGTTTGGCTTCATCGAGCAGAAAAGCCGTATGTGATACGACTCCTAGATCTTCGCGTAAACCGCTGTCAGCCTGTTCACCACGTTGACCCACGCTCCCAAGCGCCGCCTCTCCGAGTTGCGCTTCTCCAAAAAGGATATCTTTATCCACCTTGCCTTTGGCAGAGGCGCTGTTGGAAACTACCGCTTCATTATCTATCGAAGCGCAGATACCGCCGACAGCATGTCTATAGCCTGAAGCATTGACAGTACCTAAATTAGCACAGTTAACGCCCTTTGACTCGCGCTGAAATCTCCCGCCAATACCTCCGGCAAACGCTATAGCGGACTTAGCGGAGGCAGAGACTGAAGCGCTGTTATAAGCACCATTAATCTCATCACGGACTTCGCCGGCAATCCCTCCGGCCACGGCGACAGCGCCGTCGGGAAGGCCTCCAATACTAATCGCCTTGACAGAACCGCTGTTAGCAGAGCTCTTTAAAAGCCCATCCGCTGTTCCGCAGACTCCGCCGGCAAAGACAAGCCCGTCAGATTCAGCGGAAACCGCCGCTTCGTTCACGGAATATTCGCAGCCGCCAAAGGCGGAGATACCGCCGGCATAAAGACTCCCGACCTTACTGGCCTTAGCCTCCACTTTGCCGCTGTTTTTCGAGTGCGAAGCAAAGCCTTCTCCGGTAATACCGCCAACACGGGCAACAGTGCCGAAACTGCCGGAGGAGGAGGAAACGCCGCTGCCGTAGAATGAAACAGCGCCCCTGTTCCAACAGCCCGCAAGCAATGTCTCTCTATCGCCTGTTCCTCCTGTGATACCGCCTACATAGCAGGCGTCTTCTCCGCTGCCCGAATCTTTTATAGTGCATTTTACGTTAACAGAACCGATATTGACACAGTTGGTAATTCTGCCGGCGTTATAAGCAGCGGCGGAACCGACATAAACATACCCCAACGCGGCCTCTTTGGGAGCGATAGCGATAGTGCCGGAGAGAATCAGCCCGTCCACACTACTGTATGGGTCGGTTTGCAGGAAAAAACCGCCGCCCTTAGCCCCCTCATAGAAATTCTTTAGGTCGTAAAGCTTAGTTATTTTATAGTTCTTGACAACATGTCCGTTACCGTTAAACGTACCCTGATAAGCTCCGTTTGTGGCAATGGGAGTCCACTCCTCACCGCCCAAGTCTATATCCGCCTTGAGGACAGCGTTTAAATCTCTTTCTCCGTTGTTGACCCGATCACGAAAATTACGCAGCTCCGCAGCGGTAGAAATCAGCACGGACGGAAGAGGCTCTGCCCCCGCGCTTGTTACAGGCAGTGCGGGAAACATAACCGTTATGGCAAACAGCAATGCACAAACAAACGCCGGAGCGCTTTTTAATAAGTTTATCTTTCTCATTGAACTTTCCTCCTTATATAGTAATATTCAGACGTCCTGTTCTTTTGCAAATACAGGCAGACGGCTCAGTTCCGCAAGACGGCGACTTCATTAATTCATCAATCCCGGTTCTGTATGCTTCCCAACTTTCCCCGTTTCCGTCTGTGTTGTTTATATATGACCTTTCTTCGCGCCCGTTTTGCATTGCACCGTTTCTCCCGCAGCAGACATCAAAGCACGATTCGCTAAAACAGATTGCCTAAAAAAATACCCTTTGTTTTTTTCATCGCCCCTTTTAAACTGCTTGTTAATTATTTATGATTATTTCATGAATAAGTATATCATGTTTTCATTTTTCATATATGTAAAATAGGAGAAAAATAATCTTATTTGTGTTCTCTTTGCATCTTTATTCCGTGAAAAACGCCGGTAAAGGCGCGTTTCCGCGGCTATGCCCTTCTCTTACAGAGGCTGAAACAACAGCAAAGGAGAGCTTCTCTCAGAAGCTCTCCTTATAGTTTCGCTGTGCCGTATCAAGATGCCCTAATCGGGCATAAAAAGAACTACTTTCTGCGGTAAATCAGCGCAGCGCCCGCCAGCAGAGCCAAGGAAGCCATGCCGAAACCGGCGTTGCAGCCGCCGCCAGAACCGCCGGCAGCCGGAGTCGGAGCGGCATCTGTCGTCGCCGCAGTAAAGACAGAGCGCATCTCTATACCATCTGCAACAGGCCTCAGGTCACGACCGGGAGTAAAATCTGTCGGAAAGAACTTTCCGTCCAATGTCACAGCGGCAACCCCAGGTTTGTTTTTCGCCTTAAGAGATAACTCATATTTAGAGTCATTCCACGACAAAAAGGCAATCCCCTCCCCTGATACGCTCACATCTTTAAAATGCACCCCTTGAGGAACAGACTGGGGGGAATACATTGAAGCTGTAAGCACCGCAGAACTACCTGACTTGACAAATAGGGGCTGGGGGCTAAATGCAAATGCGACTTTCGCTTTTGCAAGCTCAGCGGGCGCAAAAACACCCACAGATTCGGGCAGTGTGACAGTGCTTGATGAGCCGACTAAACGATCCCCCTCAACAGCACCTAATGCAGACGCGCCGTTGGATATTTTATGGCCGTACGTGCACGCCCCGAATAGTCCGCCGGTAAAGATCGTTCCTGTTGGAGAGGAGACCGCACCGAGATTCATAAGATGA
>RRZU012161691.1_pt1 | contig 14492 bp, 10 predicted proteins | sample 2165561 | NCBI WGS metagenome assembly RRZU01 (sample SAMN10456909, study PRJNA506462) | wastewater metagenome | isolation source: wastewater sludge | place: USA: Moscow, Idaho
GAGCCGTCGATGGGCGTCGGCAACTTCTTCGGCCTGCTCCCTGAGAGCCTGTGCGCGAGCAGGCTGTACGGCGTAGAGCTGGATCAGCTGACCGGGCGGATCGCGCGGCAGCTGTACCCGCGGGCTGACATCACCATCGCGGGCTTTGAATCGACCGACAGGCGCGATTTCTATGACCTGGCCATCAGCAATGTGCCCTTCGGGAATTATAAGGTATCTGACCACGCCTATGACAAGCTGAACTACAGCATTCACGATTACTTCTTCGCCAAGGCCCTGGATCAGGTGCGGCCGGGCGGTCTGATCGCTTTCATTACCTCCCACTTTACGCTGGATAAGCAGTCCGATGAGGTCCGCGCGTACATTGCCCGCAGAGCCGAGTTCTTGGGGGCTGTACGCCTGCCCAATACGGCTTTCCTGCGCAATGCCGGTACGGAGGTCACGAGCGATATTATCTTCCTCAAGCGCCGTGAACAGCCGCTTGAGATAGCGCCCGATTGGCTGCAGCTGGGACAAACTGATGAGGGCGTTCCCCTTAACCGCTACTTCCTTGAGCATCCAGAGATGGTGCTGGGGAAGATGGAGATGATTTCAGGCTTATACGGCAAGGAAGCCGCCTGCGTTCCCGTTCCCGGTCAGGAGCTGGCGGAACAGCTGCAGGCGGCCATGCGGAACATTCGTGGTGAGTATGAAAAAGCCCAGCCGATTGAGCAGGGCGATGCGGGGATACAGGATGACATACCTGCCGATCCGGATGTCAGGAACTATGCCTATACCATCCACAGGGGGGAGGTCTATTACCGGGAAAACGCGCGCATGCGCAGGCCGGAGATCAGCGCCAATGCCAAGGACAGACGCCGCGGCCTGATTGCGCTGCGTGAAAGTGTACACCGCTTGATCGATCTGCAGATGAGCGACGGCGCGCCGGAGGAGGGGATGCAGGCGGCGCGCAAGGAACTGAACCGCCTGTATGATGCCTTTTCCGGACGGTACGGTCTGATCAACGACCGGGCCAACGCCAAGGCGTTTTCGGGAGATTCGTCCTACTATCTGCTCTGCTCCCTGGAGGTATTGGATGAGGAGAACAGGCTTAAGCGCAAGGCTGATATGTTTACAAAGCGAACCATCCGTCCGCATCAGGTGGCGACTTCCGTCGATACGGCGACGGAGGCCTTGGCGATTTCGATTGCCGAACGGGCCGGGGTGGATATGCCCTATATGAGCGGCTTGACAGGCAAGGATGAGGATACGCTTTACCGGGAGCTGACTGGCGTGATCTATAAGGATTTCATCGATCCTGTGAACGGGCTGTCCCTCTATCGAACAGCGGATGATTTCCTGTCGGGGAATGTCCGCCTGAAGCTTAAAAAGTATAAGGAACTTGTAGATCAGCTCCCGCAGGAGCATCATGACCTGCCTGCGCTGCGTGTGAATGTGGAAGCCCTTGAAGCCGTACAGCCGGCTGATCTGGAGGCAACGGACATTGAGGTAAGGCTAGGCGCGACATGGATAGATCCCAGTGTCATTCAAAAGTTCATGTTTGAAACCTTCCTGCCCTCGCCCTATCTTCGCTTCGGAGGCTTGGAGGCGCATTACGCCCCTATGACGGCTGAATGGTCAATCTCGGGCAAAAATCATGTCAACTTCAATGACGTCAATGCCTATACCAACTTCGGCACAGAGCGGGTCAGCGCCTACAAGATACTGGAAGAGAGCCTGAACCTGCGGGACGTGCGCGTCTATGATAGCTATGAGGATGAACACGGCAATAAGAAACGGGTGCTGAACCAGAATGAAACGACTTTGGCGCAGACCAAGCAGCAAGTCATCAAGAATGCTTTTGTTGATTGGCTGTGGAAGGACGTTGATCGGCGGCGGGAGCTGGTTGAAACCTACAACGTGTTATTCAACAGCCTGCGCCCCCGTGAGTATGACGGGCGGCATCTGCGTCTGGCGGGCGCTAACCCCGAAATCAGGCTGCGGGATCATCAGCTCAACGCCATCGCGCATATCCTCTACGGAGAGAATGTGCTGCTGGCACATGAGGTCGGCGCGGGCAAAACCTTTGAAATGGTGGCTGCCGCGATGGAGTCCAGGCGTCTGGGTCTGTGCAGCAAGTCCCTGATCGTCGTGCCCAACCACCTGACGGAGCAGTGGGCCGCGGAATTTCTGTACCTCTATCCGGCGGCTAATATACTGGTCGCGACCAAGAAAGACTTTGAAAAGAAGAGCCGGAAGCGTTTCGTTTCACGCATCGCCACAGGTGATTATGATGCCATTATCATGGGGCACAGCCAGTTTGAAAAGATACCGGTGTCCGCTGAGCGTCAGGAGCACTTCCTTCAGGAACAGATTGATGAGATCAACGACGGCATCGAGGAGCTGAAGTCATCGCGCGGGGAGCGGTTTACCATCAAGCAGATGGAGCGCACCCGAAAGCAATTGGAGGCCCGGCTGGATAAGCTGCATAAGGCTGAGCGCAAAGATGATGTCATCAGTTTTGAGCAGCTGGGAGTTGACAGGCTGTTTGTCGATGAGGCGCATCACTATAAAAATCTGTTCCTGTATACCAAGATGCGCAATGTCGCCGGGCTATCCGCCACGGAAGCACAGAAGTCATCGGACATGCTGCTCAAGTGCAGGTATCTCGATGAGATCACAGGGGGCAAGGGGATTGTGTTCGCGACGGGTACGCCTGTGTCCAACTCTATGACCGAGATGTACACCATGATGAGGTACCTGCAGCACGATACGCTTCTCAGGCATGGCCTGACGCATTTTGATGCCTGGGCCAGTACCTACGGCGAGACGCAGACGGTCATTGAGCTGGCTCCGGAGGGGACAGGCTATCGCGCGCGGACACGCTTCGCCAAGTTCTTCAACCTTCCTGAGCTGATGACGATGTTCAAGGGGGCAGCGGACATCAAGGTGAAGGATCAGCTGGATCTGCCTACGCCGGATGCGGTTTTCCATAATGTCATAGCGGAGCCGACGGAGCACCAGAAGATGCTGGTCGGCGAGTTGTCAAAGCGGGCGGCTGAAGTTCACGGGAGGCAGGTCGATCCCAAGGAGGACAACATGCTCAAGATCACCTCTGACGGCAGGAAGCTGGGGCTTGATCAGCGCATCATCAATCCGCTCTTGCCGGATGATCCCGGCAGTAAGCTTAACCTGTGTGTGGGCAATGTGTTCAGGATATGGGATGCGTCGCAAGCCGACAGGCTGACGCAGCTGATTTTCTGTGATATCAGCACGCCGCGCAAGAAGAGTTCAAAGGAGGAGAGTGCCGCCGCACAGGAGGATGAGCAGGGGACAGATGGCGTTGATGCGCGTGACTTGGATGCCCTGATGGATCATCATTCGGACACGGGCAATGGTTTCTGTGTCTATGATGATATCCGCGCCAAACTGATTGCCCGAGGCGTTCCCGCTGATGAGATTGCCTTCATTCATGACGCCAATACCGAGCTTCGAAAGAAAGAGCTGTTCGCCAGGGTGCGCTCCGGGCAGGTTCGTGTATTGCTTGGCAGTACCTTCAAAATGGGCAGCGGCACGAATGTGCAGGACAGGCTGGTCGCCTTGCATGATCTGGATTGCCCCTGGCGGCCGGGGGACTTGGAGCAGCGCGCCGGCAGAATCGTTCGTCAGGGCAACCTGAATGAACAGGTGCATATCTACAGGTATGCGACAAACGGCACCTTTGACAGCTACCTGTGGCAAACAGTGGAGAATAAGCAGAAGTTCATCGGCCAGATCATGACTTCCCGCAGCCCCGTCAGAACCTGTGAGGATATAGATGAGACGGCGTTGTCCTATGCTGAGATCAAGGCCCTGTGCGCCGGGGATGAGCGGATCAAGGAAAAGATGGATTTGGATATGTCAGTGTCGAAGCTGAAGCTGCTGAAGTCGAATCACCTGAGCCAGCAGTACAAGCTGGAAGACAGCCTGATGAAAAAGTTCCCTGAGCAGATCGTTCAGACCAAGGAGTATATTGCCGGGTTTGAGCGCGATATAGCGGCCTTATCGGCGCATCCCTTGCCCGCAGAAGGTTTTGTTGGGATGAGGATAGGAGCGCTTGTCTATGAGGATAAGGAAAAGGCAGGTATGGCCCTTCTGGAAGCCTGCGCGCGGCTGAGCGTCACGGGCGCTGAGCCCATCGGGCAGTACAGGGGTTTGGATATGTTTCTTGCGCTGGAGAACTTCGCGGCAACGTATCGGCTGACGCTCAAGGGCGCGATGGCGCATCCGGTGGAGCTGGGGCAGGATGCCAGGGGGAATATCACGCGCATCGACAATGCCTTGGCGCAGGCGCAGGATAAGCTGGCCTTCCAAAGGGCGGCGCTGGATGATCTTTATGTGCAGATAGAGTCCGCTAAGGCGGAAATAGGAAAGCCCTTTGCGCAGGAGGAGGAGCTGCGCGAAAAAACGGCCCGCCTGGCGGAGTTGAACAGTCTGCTCAACATGGACGGCGCGCCTGCGCCCGTGCTAGCGGAGGCGGAGGAGGTCGTGGCGAAGTCTGTCAGACCGTCTATCCTTCAGCAGCTGAGGCCGTCTGTTCCCGCTGCCAGGACCGGGGAGGATCATAGGCCCCATGAGGCGGTGAGGTAATGGCCAACAGGCAAAGGAACTGCCAGATTAAGTTCCGTGTGACTGAGGATGAGCTTGATTTGATCGAGCGGAAGATGGCGCAGCTGGGGACGCGTAACCGGGAGGCTTATCTCAGGAAGATGGCCATAGACGGACTGGTGGTCAAGCTGAACCTGCTGGAGTTGAAGGAAATGATCTCGCTGCTTCGCCGGGCGAATAACAACATCAATCAGATTGCCAGACGGGCAAACGAGTCAGGCAGTATCTATGAGCAGGATATGGAAGATATCAAGGGGCATTTGGATGAGATATGGCAGGCCGCCAATCAGGTTCTGTCTTCTCTGGCGGCCCTGGATTAACACTGGCCCGGAGGGCAGGCGTTTGCCTTCTCTTCGGGCTTTCGACAGGAAAGGATAGGATGATGTATATGAGCGGGAAGATAAGGGTGCTTGGTTTTATTCTGATGATGGTTTGCGCGGCGCTTTGCGCCTGCATCGTATGGGAGTATCGTCAGGCGGCTGAGGAGATGAGCGCCTTCGCTGCCCTGGCTGAGATGGTTGATGAACGCAGGGAGGATGGAATGGATACGGGTGATGGTGATGATTCATCCAATGCGCATGGAGAGGGAGAGATGATGATGCGGGAAGATCAGTTGACGCGGCGTCGATTGAGGCCGGAGGGCGCGCTACTTACGGCATCCCTCGGTTCCTTGAGCGGGGCGGGAAGGCTAGGCGTTGAGGATCGGGAGGGGGGAAAGCAAGTCCTCCCGCAGTATGAGGATCTACACGAGCAGAATCCGCATCTGTATGGTTGGATACGGATAGACGGCACAAAGGTCAACTACCCTGTTATGTTTTCTCCTGATGATTCTGACAGATACCTTGACAAGGATTTTTACGGGATGAAAGCGAAGTACGGTGTTCCTTTCATCGATGGCGTAACGGATGTTCTGGGTAGCCGCAATCTTTTGATTCACGGCCATAACGCACGAAGCGGTATACTGTTTGGCGATCTGGACAGATATGTGAAACAGGCCTTTTGGAAGGAGCATCGATACATTCGTTTTGATACGCTGTATGAAGAGAGATTATATGAGATCGTTGCGGTTTGCAGAACAAGCGCATCGAAGCAAGGGGATGGGGAGGTACAATATTATGACTTCGCTAACATCTGGGACAGCTCATCCTTGATGGAGTATGCACAGTTCATTTCTGAAGCTGCCATATATGATACTGGCTTGGACATTGAGCCTGATAGTGACCTGATTACCCTATCTACATGCTCATACCACATAAAAGATGGCAGGCTGATTATCGTAGCTAAAGGCGTATAAGCGCATGGAGATAATGAGAACGAAGGCATGAGCGCATATGAACGCGATAAGCTAAACAAGAGGGCGCAATCAGCCGCCCCTCTTGTTGGATGACATAAGTTTTACTGGAATAAGTCACTGTGTGAGCCGGTGTCAACCAGTTCGAGTATTAGAATACTCTCCTTGATTCGATAGATAAGAAGCCAATCGGGGTTGATGTGGCATTCACGGGTTCCCTTCCACTCTCCGCCCAATGAATGATCCCGATATGAAGCCGGAAGTTGCTCACCTGATGCAAGAATATCAATCACTTTCTGAAGGTGATCGAAATTCCTTCCCTGCTTTTTTAGGCGCTTGACGGCACGCTTAAAAGCGTTGGTTTGAACGATGCCGTATTTCATGAATCCGAATCGGCCTCCTGATCAATATCGGCAAACAACTCGGCTGCGGTCTTATAAATCTTTGTCGTGGGATCGTTCATCAGGTTATCCGCTTCTGCCATAGCAGCCAAAAGCCTCTTGCTGGGTACCCTTGCCTTTTTGATTTCAAAAGGGATGCCGCCATCAGCGATGGACTGTTTTAAGAAGACATTGACGGCTGTTGATAAATCCATTCCCAGGCTGTTAAACAAGTCCTGCGCCTGCTCTTTTACCTCTTTTTGTACCCGGACGTTTACATACGCAGTTTTCTCACTCATACTATCACCTCCTGTATATAAAATGTATCACGTTATAGATACAATGTCAATACGTTGAGAAATATCCTGAAAGTGATAAGAAGCAGATAAGCATTCCCGATAGGACAGGTTGAAAACTGTCGAAATCGAAAAGTGGACGATTTTGACCACGTTCAGAAGAGGAACAGCTTCACGCTCAGAAACCTTGTTTCTGCTGTATTCTGATGCTTTGTTTGTGTAAGGAGAGTCGGAATACAACAATATATAGCGGTTGCGCAATTAAATCATGTGGATTATAATTCATCTCATAAATGAGAACAAAAGTTCTCATTCGAAAGGAGGGGTTGTGTGGATCGCGTCATACTGCATTGCGACGCCAATAGCTTCTACGCGTCGTGCGAACTGGTGTATCATCCTGAGCTGCGCGGATTGCCAATGTCTGTTGCGGGCGATGGAGATCAGCGGCATGGCATTATCCTTGCATCCACGCCCGAAGCCAAACGTTGCGGTATTAAGACCGGCATGGTGACCTGGGAGGCGAAGAAGTTATGCCCAAATCTGATCACGATGCCTGCAAACTTCGAGAGATACAAAAATTTTTCACGCCGTCTCCGGGCAATGTTCCGTGAATATACGCCTATTGTAACGCCTTACGGTTTAGATGAAGCCTGGGTTGATCTGACTGGCAGGGGTGTCACCATCGATGATGGCACTATGATTGCCCAGACCCTGCGGCAAAGAGCCAAAGATGAGCTTGGATTGACCCTTTCAGCAGGAATTTCATTTACGTATTGCTTTTCGAAATTGGGGTCTGACATGAAGAAGCCCGATGCCTCAACGATTATCTCACGGGAGAACTATCAGCAGCTTGTCTGGCCGCTGCCGGCGGGCGATCTCCTGTTTGTTGGACCCCACACCGTGCCGAAATTGGCCGCATGCGGCCTCTATACCATCGGAGACATTGCCAACGCTCCTGAAGGACTCTTGGAATCTTTGTTTGGTAAAGTGGGGCTGATGCACGTCCGACACGCTACAGGGCAGTACGACAAACCGCCTATCCCGCCGGAAGAGATGGAGTCTGTAGGTCACTCTGTCACCGCGCCCAGGGATATGGAATCCATCTCGGATGTCAGATGCGTGTATACAGCCTTGGCAGAGGCGGTCTCTATGCGGATGCGTCATTCGGGTGTGGTCGGACGATGCATCAACATTCATGTCCGCGACAGCAAGCTCAATGTCAGAGGATGCCAGAAAACCATTGGCTATCACACATCCCTTAGCCGAGAAATTGTTCACGTTGCGATGGAGCTTTTTTTCTCCAAACAGTATGAACGAATGCTTCCGCTCCGCTCTATCGGCGTTAGTGTCTCATCACTACGACACGCGACAGATCCCGTTCAGCTTGACATCTTCGGTGACGAAAAGCGCAGGCAAAAGGAAATCAGCCTCGCAGGAACCGTTGATGAGCTTCGGAGCCGCTTTGGAACGATGATGATTCGGCGCGGAAATGTTCTGGCAAGCCCCTCTTTTGCGAATATCAATGCATTTGATGATCACACGATATACCCTGGCGGTGATCGTGAGAAGAAAGGTGGAAGCAGATGCAAAAACTACCTCGGCCATTAGCGATCAGACAGAACGTCAAGGTTGATGTAGAGATTGATGAGGACGGAGAGATTGTACCTAAAAGGATATTCTGGCCTGGGCGTGATGGAGGATGGCGAGAAGTCGAGAAAGGGTTCAAATCCGGACCGGGTGTCGCGCGTAAGGCGGGCGGTGCTGGTCTGCGCTTTGAAGTTCGCATAGAGAACTACATCTTCGAGCTCTTCCTTGTGGATGGCATATTCTTCTTCGAGCGAACCCAGCAGGGTATAATACCCTTACGACAAGCTTAAGGAGGCTTCTATGTGCGGACGATTCTACGCGCCCCCCATTACCATTGAGGAGCTGCGCTCAGTTGTTAAGGACATTGAGGAAGAGCTGGCGCGCAAGCAGCAGACAGGTGAATACGGGAAGGAGTCATTGATCGTTCCCACTTTGCCGACAATGGCCATTACAGCCGAAGGAGCCAAAGTGATGACCTTCGGATGGAAGAAGGCGCAAAAAGACATGATGCTGAATGCAAGATGTGAAACCTTGACGGGAAAGCCTATGTTTGTGCCTGCTTTTCGAGCAGGGAAGCGCTGTATTCTTCCTGCGACGCGGTTCTTTGAAAAAAAGGGATTATTCGCCCCCATCAATGGTCAGCTTATGTTCATGGCGGGAATATTTGATAACATCGGTTCGCAAGAGTATGACCAGTTTCTTGTTATCACGCGGGATGCTGATCCAGTGATAGCGCCATATCACCACAGGATGCCGCTGCTGCTTCCCAGTGAGGAATTGCGCAAAGCGTGGTTACATAGTGACACACTGGCGGAAGAATTACTTGATATGCCGGTGGATATTCCGCTCAAAGATATTACTCAGTGAAGGGCCTGATCTGATGAAAGCGTTGAACCAGCGCTTTTTTTGTGTGTCAGTGTACAACAATGATAGGAAGCGATAATGGCAACAACCAGAATCATTGCAATGCACCGCAACAAGGGCAAGTCAGTTGCGCAGTGCATCAAAGACAGAACCGGGTACGCTTTCAACCCGGACAAAACAAATGATGGAGAGCTTGTAACCTGTTATGAATGCGATATCAAATCTGTCGATGCGGAGTTTACTTTGTCTAAACGGGAATATCAGCAGATAACGGGGAGAACCCAGCAGCGGGACGTTATTGCCTATCAAATCAGGCAATCATTCAAGCCGGGTGAGATAACTGCTGAGGAAGCCAATAGAGTTGGATATGAGCTTGCCATGAGGTTCCTCAAGGGGAAGCACGCTTTTTTTGTTGCTACTCATATCGACCGCAAGCATATCCATAATCACATTATATGGAACTCAACATCCCTTGACTGCACCTATAAGTTTCGGGATTTTCTCGGGTCCGGCAGAGCTGTCGCGCGTTTGAGCGACTTGATCTGTACTGAACATCAATTATCAGTTGTCAGTAATCCTAAAAATTGTGGCCAGAAATACAATAAATGGCTTGGGGAAAAAGCCACTTCTTCATATCGAGAGGAGCTGCGCGCGGCAATCAATGCAGCACTATCAAAAAATCCGATTGGATTCGATGAGCTGCTCCAACTGCTGCAGGATGCGGGCTGGGAGATAAAGAGAGGCAATAATTTTTCCTTTCGTAAAGCGGGTAGACAAAGGTTCATCAGGCTCCATACTCTGGGGGAGGGCTACAGGGCTGAGAGCTTGATAAAAAGGGTCCCCACATCGCGCTCGGGTAAAAAAAGGGAAGCGACCACAAAACAAAAGCGGATGAGCCTTTTGATAGACATACAGGCAAAGCTGCAAGCTGGAAAAGGCGCAGGATACGAGCGTTGGGCCAAGGTAGCCAACCTAAAACAGATGGCACAGACGCTTAATTACTTATCTGAGCACGGCCTGTTTGAATACGATCATCTTGTACAGAAAGCGGATGTGGCCGTTGCCGATTATCATACTGCCGCTGTAGAGCTAAAGATAATTGAGGAGCGCCTGGTCGCGATAGGGGTTCTCAAAACGCATGTAATCAACTATGTCAAAACCAGAGAGGTGTACATCGCTTACAGGAAAGCCGGATACTCAAAACGCTTTGCTGAGGAACATGAACAGGAGATCCAAATGCATAAAGCTGCAAAGAAGCATTTTGATAGCCTGGGTACAGGATCAATCCCAACGGTGAAAAGCCTTCAGAAAGAGTATGCTGAGCTGGTAGACCGGAAAAGAACCTTGTATGCTGAATATCGTTTGGCGCGCGCGGAGATGAAAACGGTTAGCACAGTAAAGGCGAATATCGATATAGTTCTCAATGTTAAGGATCATCCAAATGAAGAAAGGAGCTGGAGCCGCCGAGAAGAACGATAGTCTTATATTCATCACTCCAACGGGTGACAAAATACTTTACTCTTACACACAATTGAGTAGTTCAAGTCTTATCTCAGGCTTGTTCAGACCGTTCGCGTGGAGAATAAAAATTGGGATAAAGGCTCTCAGAAGAAGGTGGTCACTTGTTGATCTGATCGTTCACCCGGACAAGTTGCCCCAGCGCGTCGTAGACACAGCCGATGGTCTACCCTTTGTAGACAGCGGATGTAATATTGCCGTTGTCATCGTAGGCATAGCTGTTATATAGCGGGACGGTAGCTTTTTTCTATTGAGGTTTCTATGTTTTCAGTTGCTTTTGTCATTAAGAATTCCATTCGCGGTAATAAAGTGTGTTCGTATGAACATCGAGAACACAGATGGTCAAATCAACTGCATATGGGCGATATTGATCGAAAAATGTTACTGATAGATTGTGTGATATAGCATAATCGTCCCTGTAATAATAGTGATACCCCGGTGACTTTAAAAGCCCATGAATGTGATCTCCAATAGGTTGATCAGATGCGAACAGCACATCCACATTCATTTCTATACCTTTAATATAAGGTGACATTGACCAATTAAGTTCGGTCGAGTCTAACAATCGATTGACCGATTCCGGCGTCAACTCTATTTCAACAAGGACATCTTTATCTCCGCGGAAGCCATATGCCATGTGATAATAATCTTTTACTTCGCCGGACAGATCGACACCAAGCTTTCTTGAGACGTATGGTATGGCAATCTCATCAAAATCGCGAACTCGAAAAACGAACAAAAAGATTGACAGAGAGAAAAATAAAACTGTTGTGATAATCAAAAATGTAACAGCTACAGATCTTCTCATTTTACCATCCTTCTACTTAATTACATACATTACAAACGATGTTTCTATAGCATAAGGTGTTCCTTGGCCAATGTTTTGTAGATTGTAACCAAGATTGTTGGCCAAAACACTGAGTGTTGAAAACTCCCCATCATGCTTGCGCTCTCCATCGAAATTATAGATATCTGATAGTGTAACTGTCGTTTTCAATAGATCGCCATAGTCTGCTTCCACCTCAACATAGAAGCTTGCTTTCCCTATTGCATAGTGCAAGTCCCCGCTGTGAAAGGTTACCTCACCCCTAAAAAACTGGTTTGACGTCTTTTCTCTGTACGCGCCTGATGTTGCATCGGATAAAGTAACAGATTTACTTAAAGCACTTGCAAGGTCATTGTTTATCGAATTAGGAAGCTGTTTTCCGTTTCCATACAGAAAATGATGGAAGAGCGCTTTGGATAATGGAGCGTTTTTTTGGTCAAGTACAAATCCTGAAGCCATTCTGATTTCATTCTTATATTGCTTCCCTGCAAGCTCTACTTGAACTTCTTGAGTTAATCGTAGGCCATTAACATATCTATTCCAGAGACCACTGAAAAAATTGATGGCGTTCTGAACAAAATTGTGTCCTGTAGAGTCTTTACCATTAATAGGGGTATTTAAACAATAAAGAAACACGTTATGGGATAATAAGCTCCCGCGCTTACCGATGATAGTATCGGCACTAATAAACCTCTGCAACTCAGGATAGTAATACCTGCTCCTGAGGTAATACATCGAAGTCTCTTCGTCCCAGACATACCCCCTATACCTGAAAGGATTGTAGTACCCCAGCGTACCTGCCATCGACCCTGTGGTGGTCTTCTTGCCGCCCCAGGCGTCGTAGGCGTATTGTACCACGGTGTTCCCGGCGCTATCAAGAATGGCCATGATATCGCCCTGTAAATTATGCACATAGCGGTACATCGTGCCGTTGTACTGCACCTGCGCGGGCCTGTTCTGCCCGTCGTAGTAGAAGTGCAGGGTATGGCCGCCCGTCACCGTCATGTGTACGATGTTATTGCCGCTGAGCACATAATCCGTCACCGTGCTGCCGTGCTTCTTCTGCACCCGCAGGCCGTCAGCGTTGTACTTGTACTCCACCGTACCTGCGCTGTTGGTCTGGCTGGCCAGCTGCCTGCTCGCTTGCCAGGCATAGGTCCACCCGGCGTAGGCGGTGATGTTGCCGATGGCGTCGCGGACCCCGGGATAGGAGACACCGTTGATCACGCGTGCGGTCAGTTTGTCCTTCCAGTTGGCGTCCCCATATTGATACTCTTCCGTATGGTTGGGGCTGCCCAGTGTGCCGGTGGTGTAGCTGTAGCGCTTCTTGCCCAGTATGTTGCCGCCGCGGTCATAGTCATAGGTCCAGCTTTCGTTGTTGACCTGATCGTTCACCCGGACAAGCTGGCCCAGCGCGTCGTAGACATAGCCGATGGTCTGCCCCTTGTAGACAGCGGAGGTGATATTGCCGTTGTCATCGTAGGCATAGCTCAGGTTATGGCCGTTCTGCGTGATGCTGCTGACCAGGGGGGAGGTGCTGTTCGCGCCATAGCCTCCGGCTGCGTAGCCATAGCTGCTGAGGTAGGAGGCGTTGCTGAGCACGGCGTTCCTGCTGGCGATCCTGCCCAGCGCATCGTACACATAATCTGTGCGGTTGACGGTGCCGTTATAGCGCAGGGAGGTCGGCCTGTTTTCGTTATCGTAGATGAAGTCGGTGGGATATTTGGTGCGCCAGTAGCCCAGCTGCTCCTCAAAGCGGCTGATGTTGTTGTAGGCGTCATAGCTGAGCACAGCGGTATGCAGGTTCCAATTGCTGCTGTCCAGCTGGGTCGTCCTTGCGGGGCGGTTAGCCACGTCGTATTCATATAAATTTATCCGGTTGAGCGCGTTATCCTTCACACGCGCGACAAAGCCTGCCGCGTCGAAAGCGTACTGGTAGCGGTCGGCGGTTTCGCTGTCAAAGCGGATGCCTGTCACGCGCTTGAACGCGTCCCTGATATAGTGTACTTTGCCGCCGTTGCCGTAGTCCATGCGCTGCAGCAGCTTATCGCCGCTGCTGGTGTACACATTGGTCGAAAGGGTCTGCGTGCCCACCTTGACGGTGGTCGGGTTTCCGAGCGGGTCATAGGAGAAGTAGTAGATTACATCGCTGACAGTGTTTGATCCGGTATTGTGCTTCACCTGGGTGAGGTAATCCCCGGTATAAGCATACTCATTCATATAAGTTTTGCCGCCGGATGCGGCATACACCTTGGTCGCGCGGCGGATTTGGTCGTACAAATAGTTGACCCGGTTTCCCATGGGGTCGTCAATATATTGCAAAGTACCCAGAACGATATTGTAGGTCGTTTCCGTCGCCTTGTTACGGGCATCCTTGCCGGTGATGGGGTAGTTGTAGTTCAGGGTATAGAGCGTGGAGCTTTCCATGAAGGCCGCGGCAGAGGCTGATTTCTTCACGGCCTTTGTCTGGACGCCCTTGAGGGCGTAGGTGAACTCGTCAATGGTGCCCAGCGGGCTGGTGGCTTTCAGCAGCAGGTGCTTCTTTTTCTGCGCGTCCGTCGTGCCGTACTCCATCACGGTCTGCACAGAGGAAGGCCTGCCTGGCTGCCGGTAGGAGGTCATGTTGTTGAAGGCGTCATACACGGCGTGATCCTTCAGGCCCGCCAGATCCTGGCTGGAGAGGATATTCCCCTTGCTGTCATAGGCGAAGCTTGTGCCAAACTCTTCCTTATTGAAGAAGAAGCCGTCAAACTCCGTGTAGTTGATGTTACGCTCATAGTCAACGTTAAAGCGAACGGCGCTGTAGTTGACAGGCGCGATCACAGGCCCCGCGGCAAACTGCCAGTCGGACCATTCCTCGCTCCACTCAATGGCAGGCGTATTGACACGGGTGGATGTGCCGGCCTGTAGGAAGGCAACGCGGATGCCGTAGCGATAGGGTTCACCTTCAATGGGCATGGAATGGTTCATCGACCAGCCGCCGGCCACAAAGACATCGCCCGCGGCCCCTGACAGGGGCATGTCCTGATAGATGCCCGCGTACTTGGTGCGGCCCTCCCCATAGATGCGCATTGTATTGGCGGACAGCCCGGCGGGCTTGACGC
>RRZU012971547.1_pt1 | contig 14491 bp, 14 predicted proteins | sample 2165561 | NCBI WGS metagenome assembly RRZU01 (sample SAMN10456909, study PRJNA506462) | wastewater metagenome | isolation source: wastewater sludge | place: USA: Moscow, Idaho
CAGAAACGGATGTTTATAATACTTTATTAGGGAAAGCTGCTGTAGCTGCTGCTTCCTATAGTAATTACCAAGCAATTGTGGTGCTGGATAAAAGTGCCTATTTTCAAGGTGAAAATGTAACGGGAAAAGTAGTTTTAGGAAGATATGACGAAAACACGAAACCAACTTCGTTTTCGGGGCCAGGTAAAATTGTAAACGGTCAAGCTGTTATTGCTATGACTGCTGGCAATGTTGGTACGCAAACCATTAATGGTCAATTTACGTTCTTAGAAGATGGTAAAAATATACCGCTTAAGTTTCAAGGGAATTATGTAGTAGTGCCTAGGCCAAATTCTGCAACTATTTCTGCTGATAAGATGAACGTAGTTTATAGAGGTGTATCTAATCCTATGACTATTTCATTTGCAGGTATTCCTGATAATGCGGTTAATGCCTCTGCTGCAGGTTTGTCAAAAGTGGGTGTTGGTAAATACGTTATGAACCCTACTGGAGGTAATGAAGTGATTGTTAGTGTTTCAGGTAAAATGTCTGATGGAAAAGTTGCTACTGATAAAAAAGTATTTAGAATTAAAGGAATTCCTGGCCCAACTGGGACAATTAGAGGAGAAACAGGTGTAGTTAAAGGACCTAAATCAAATTTACAAATAGCTACAATAGGGGCAAAATTAGAAGATTTTGATTTTGATGTAAACTTAAGCGTAGTTGGTTTTAATTTAAAAATAGCAGGTCAGCCTACTGTAGTTGTTCAAGGAAATAAATTGAATGCCCAGTGTGTCGCTGTTCTTGCGAAAGCGGGAAGAGGAGATCAAGTTACCATCTCTGAAATTAAAACAAAACTTGTTGGATCAAGTCTTTTATTACCAAGAACTGCTCCAGTAATTTTTGAAATACAATAATAAGTAAGTTTATAGGATCCTTGCTTTAATATTATATAATGATACCATGATGAATGTTAAAAATCTTTTTTTAGCTATTGTTTGCTTACTAGGAAGTGTTTCTTCATTTGCGCAATCAAATTTACTGAATGCAAAAACGCCAGATCAAATTGGTCTTAAAACTGCAGCACAACTTGTTTCAGATAATGATAAACCTTTGGCTTACGGTTATGTACATGATCGTGATGTTTTGATGGGTAAAACTACTTGGGAAATAATTGATTTAAGTGAAAGAATAAATTTTGCTTTATACTTTCCAATTGATACCGCCAATGTTGGTTCTGATAGACGTTCTTTGTATGATGTTTTGACAAAAGCAATGAAGAATGGTAAAATTACTGAAGTTTATACGGACAGTTATTTCAATACTAAAAAGTCAATTCAAGATATTGAAACATCACTTTCTCGCATTGATACTACTGATGCTGGAAGAGAGCAAATTAACGCTGGGCAAAAAGTATCACAGGAATATATCATGAAGCAAGATCTTACTGCTCAAGATGTAACACAATATAAAATTAAAGGATATTGGTATTTTGATAAGCGTCAAAGTGAATTGAAATATCGCTTGTTGGGTATTTGTCCAGTTACTCCAGATGTTTACACGATGAATAGTGATGTGAAAGATTACATCGAATTGTTTTGGATATTCTTCCCTGCTGCCAGAGAAGTTTTGCATGAAGCTAAAGCATTTAATGACAAAAATTCAGCAATGCCTATTTCTTTTGACCAGATATTAAACTCAAGACGTTTCAATAGTGTTATTTATAAAGAAGAAAACATTTATGGTGACAGAACCATCGAAGATTATATGAAAGATAATGCACAAAATCAATTGTTAGAGTCTGAAAGGGTGAAAGAGAAAATTCGCAATTTCGAATCAGATATGTGGAATTATTAGAACGTAATTTTAAATATATAAAAAACTCTTACTGTAACGGTAAGAGTTTTTTGTTTTTAAAATGCTTTCTTTGCAATTCGTTTTAAAATAGCTTTAAATGATTGATTATTTAATAGTAGGTTCCGGTTTGGCAGGCATTTCTTTTGCAGAGGTTGCTTTGTATCATGAAAAATCGATTTTTGTTTTAGACAATAACTCGCAAAATTCATCCAAAATTGCTGGCGGATTGTATAATCCAGTCATTTTAAAACGCTTTAGCGAAGTATGGAAAGCACAGGAGCAGTTAGAATTAATGAATGATTTTTACATTTCTTTGGAAGGAAAACTAAAATGTAAAATAGATTTTAAAACACCTATTTTAAGAAAATTTTTCTCTGTCGAGGAACAGAATAATTGGTTTACAGCTTCAGATAAAGTTGCACTTACGCCCTTTTTGTCAACTCAGTTAATCGATAAAAAATATTCTGGAATAGATTCTCCGTACGGATATGGTGAAGTCTTACAAACGGGTTATGTTGATACGGCTTTACTGTTAACAAAGTACAAGGAATATTTGAAAGAAAACAATCTGTTTCAAGAAGAATCATTTGATTATGATGCTTTGCAGATAGAGTCTTATGGCATTCTTTATAAAGGTATTAAAGCAAAGCATATTGTTTTTGCTCAAGGTTTTGGAATGCACTCCAATCCTTATTTTAATGATTTACCTTTAGACGGAACCAAAGGTGAACTTGTTATCATAAAAGCTCCTCAATTAGATTTAGATGTAATTGTTAATACCAGCATATTTATTTTGCCGCTTGAAAATGATTTATTCAAAGTGGGTGCAACGTATAATTGGAAAGATAAGACGGATTTACCTACTGAGGCGGGTAAAACGGAATTAGTAGACAGAATAAAGGAAATTATTAGTTGTGATTTTGAGATTGCAGCTCATTTTGCAGGTGTTCGCCCCACAGTTAAAGACCGAAGACCATTAGTAGGGACGCATCAAAAACATAAAACCATACACATTCTCAATGGACTAGGAACTCGGGGAGTTATGCTTGGGCCGGCAATGGCAAAAGCATTATTTGAAAATATTGAACAGCAGATACCTTTAAATAAGGAAATTGATATTAATAGATTTCTGTCTAAAGGGAAAAAAAATATTATTTAAGTTTTGCTTTTGAGTCATAAGAAACGAACATATTGATGTAAATGTTTCTAGACCATCGCAACACAAAAGGGAATGAAATAATTAATGATACTATAATGACGGCGAAAGCAACTTTTAGGTTTGTTTTAAAGAACACAAAAGAGATAATAAAAGCTGCAATTCCGATAGCAACATTCAAACCGTAACTAACGTACATTGCGCCGTAAAAGAAAGAAGGCTCAATTTGGTATCTTAGCCCGCAATGACTGCAATTATCATTCATTTTTAAAACTTTATTAATATGTAATGGATTTTCATCGAAATACATACTCTCATTCTGACATTTAGGACAAGTTCCTGTTAAAATACTATATAATTTGGATCCTTTTTTTAACATTTGCAAAAAATTTAATATTTCCTTTTTTAGCGCCGACAATTTGGTGTGCAAATTTACAAATTCGAAAAGGAATAAAATAACAATACATGCTTAATATACACAATTTATCCGTTTCGTTTGGTGGTACTTATTTATTTGAAGAAGTTACCTTTCGATTGGGCGCTGGAGACCGTGTAGGTCTTGTAGGGAAGAATGGAGCGGGAAAATCTACCATGCTTAAAATGTTGGCAAGGGATTTTGCTCCTGATTCAGGTGTCATTTCCCAAGAAAAAGATATCCGAATGGGATTTTTGCGTCAGGATATTGATTTTGAACAAGGAAGAACAGTTCTAGAGGAAGCTTACGAAGCTTTTACGGAGATTAAAATTGTTGAAAAAAAGCTCGAAGAGATCAATCATCTTTTGGTTACCCGTACCGATTATGAAAGTGAGGAATACAGTCAGATAATTGAGGATTTATCGGAGTATACCCATCGTTTTGAATTATTAGGTGGTTATAATTATGTGGGTGATACTGAGAAAATTCTTCTTGGTTTAGGTTTTAAAAGAGACGTGTTTGACAATCAAACTGAAACTTTTTCTGGGGGATGGAGAATGCGTATTGAATTAGCCAAATTATTATTACAAGCTAATGACGTTTTGTTACTGGATGAGCCTACGAATCACTTGGATATTGAAAGTATCATTTGGTTAGAAAGCTTCCTTCGTAATTATCCGGGAGTTGTTGTGATTGTTTCGCATGATAAAATGTTTTTAGATAATGTGACGAACAGGACTATCGAAATTTCCTTAGGTAAAGCTTATGATTTTAATAAGCCTTATTCTCAATATTTAGAATTGCGTCATGAAATTCGGGAGAAGCAATTGGCAACGCAAAAAAACCAAGCCAAAAAAATTGAAGAGACGGAAAAATTAATCGAAAAGTTTCGTGCCAAAGCATCCAAAGCTTCGATGGCGCAGTCATTAATCAAGAAATTAGATAAGGTTGAACGTATTGAAGTTGATGAAGACGACAACTCAGTGATGAATATTACTTTTCCTGTTTCAAAAGAACCGGGGAGAGTGGTAATCGAAGCCGAAAACGTAACTAAAAGCTACGGCGACAAAACGATTTTGAAAGATATCAATTTGTTAGTGGAACGCGGTAGTAAAATTGCATTTGTTGGACAAAACGGACAAGGAAAATCAACTTTTATAAAAGCTATAGTTGATGAATTTGAATATAAGGGAAATATCAAGTTAGGCCATAATGTACAGTTGGGTTATTTTGCGCAAAATCAGGCTGAATATTTAGATGGTGAAATTACTTTGCTACAAACCATGGAAGATGCTGCTGTAGACACCAACCGAATGAAAGTGCGCGATATGCTGGGTTCTTTCTTGTTTAGAGGTGATGATGTGGAGAAAAAGGTAAAAGTCCTTTCTGGAGGCGAAAGAAACCGTTTGGCACTGTGTAAATTGTTATTACAGCCCATCAATGTTTTATTGATGGATGAGCCTACGAATCACTTGGACATTAAATCTAAGAATGTTTTGAAAGCCGCACTTCAAAAATTTGGCGGTACTTTATTGTTGGTTTCTCACGACAGGGATTTCTTGCAAGGAATGTCAAATTTGGTATATGAATTTAAAGATCAAAAAATAAAAGAATATTTAGGCGATATCAACTATTTCTTGGAGCAACGTAATATGGAAAATATGCGGGAAGTTGAGAAAAAAGATACCGAAAAAGCTACTGCGCCAAAAGAAAGTAACAAAGCTTCTTATGAAGATCAAAAGAAAGGGAAAGCATTGCAAAATAAATTAAGTAAAGTAGAAAGTCAAATCAAACAATTAGAAAAAGACATTCAACAGGACGATAAAATGCTGGCTTCTAATTATGACAAGCACATTGAAGACGCTAGGTTTTTCACCGCTTACAATAAGAAAAAAGCAGAGCTAGATAAATTGCTGCTGGAATGGGAAGTGGTTCAGGAAGAAATAGATAATGCATAAAAAATGAGAGTTCCGGTTTGGAACTCTTTTTTTATGCAATAATTCCAATTGATTTAGAGTGTTCAATGGCTTCGCTACTGTTTTTAAAATAACAAATTGAAACGTCCAATGTTTCTAAGTTTTTCATAACAGCGGTTACTTTCTCTTTTTTGTAGTTCCCAGTTTGACGGATATAAACTGCTTTTACGGTAACTGGGAAAATTTTGCAAATTGCCTCATATAAAAAAGGGTCATGTTGGGAATCATCACCAAGAAGTACATATTCTAAATTTGGATAAAATTCTAAAATGTGTTTTATTTTGTCAAACTTATGATTGTGATTTCCTCTGCCGGTAATAAAGAAATCGGCGAGACTCGTCTTGATATCTTTTAGTAATAAAACTGCTTTTGGGAGCTGATGAATTTCGGCGAGTTTTGTTATAAACCGATATAAATTCCATTCGCTGCTGGAAACATAGAAAAAAGCATTAAATTCCTCTTTGTTTTCTCGCCCGGCAGTGCTTAGCGCTTGATAATGCGCTACAACATCATCATATATCTTTCTTTTGTTTACGTTTTTAAACAACAAAACATATAGCTTTTTAAAAGGATTCAGTGTGTGTGAGACTAAAAAAGTGTCGTCAATATCGGATATAACTCCTAGATTTCCTTTGTGTGGTCGAATGTAACTGTCCTGCGTAGTAATTGTTTTGTTTTTGTAAACAATACTTACTTCATAATCAATCCAGCCATAATTCGCGTTTTGGTCTAATGGGACGCAAAATTTAAAATAGCCATCAATTAGTGTTTTGGTATGGATTTTTGAATTGTTGTGTTTCAAATAAACATCGGCATTTGCTTGTGTTTTCATTTGAAACATTTTAATAACAGAAGTGGCATTTTTTAGATTCTTTTTTTGAAAATTATATTCCTCAATTGAGGTTGGTTTGAAAACATGACCCATGACAATTAATTCCTGTTCATTAGCATAACCTCGGTATAATTTTAAAATTGGTTTCATATATTGTACTAATTTTGATAAAAGTTCAATTTAGAGGTTTTTAATCAATAAAAGTAAGGAAATTTTGAAAAAGAATATCATGTTAGTGGTAAATCCTATCTCTGGAGATATGGACAAGTCGGAGTTTGTCGACGCTACAGCTGTTTTTGCTAAAAAAGAAAACTTGAATCTTGTGATTTATAACACTTCCGGAATTTCAGATATCGAAAACATAAAAGTACTTTACAAGACCTACACTCCAAAACGAATTATTGTAGTAGGAGGCGATGGAACTATAAAAATGGTTGCTGAAGCCATGGAAGAGCAGGATGTGATTATTGGGATTTTACCGGCCGGCTCTGCTAATGGTTTAGCAGTAGATTTGAATTTTCCAACAACAATTGAAGAGAACTTAGAAATTGCTTTTCATCATGATTATATGGAAATTGATATGATTTCCATTAACGGGAAGAAGAGCATTCACTTAAGTGATTTGGGTATAAATGCGGAAATGATAAAGAATTATGAAAATGGTAGTATTCGCGGCAAATGGGGGTATGCTTTGCAAACACTATCTACTTTGATAGATTTAGAAGCCCCGTTTATTGCGACTATTACAGGCGACTTTCCAACAGTAGAATGTGAGGCAAGAATGATTGTAATAGCCAATTCTAAAAAATACGGCACGGGAGTTTCTATAAATCCAAATGGTGTGATGGACGACGGTAAGTTTGAATTGGTCATTCTTAAAAACATGGATTTAGTGGTTCTTGGTAAAATTATTACGGGAAACATGCCTATTGATGTCAATGATGTCGAGATTATTTCAACAGATAAAGCCTTTGTCACAACCAATATTCCAGTTAGTTTTCAAATTGATGGAGAATATTGTGGCAAAGAAACAAAATTGAACATCGAAATTTTGCCAAAACAAATGAAAGTCGCAATTCCCTTAGCTAATAGTAAAGTTACTTAAATGGATTTCGTTCTTGCCAAATAGTTTCAGGCTCTAAATAGGTGAATATCTTTGGAAGAAATACATTCACCATACATTCTCTATGAGCCATCAATCCGTACATTTTTATTGGTTTTGCACCCACGGAACTTTTGATTTCCAATGCTGTTCTTGCAAAGACAATTTCCTTAAAGTTTTTATTAATAGAATAGGCAATCATGTCGTATAACATGTTTAGATACAGCATCTTTTCACGCTGAATACTATCGTTATATCCAAGGAAATAAGTATCCATTACTTTGCCGTTTTTTATTAAAGTATTAAAACCAATTAACTCATCATTCAAAAAATAGCCATAGAAAAGAAATTTGTCGTTGAATATTTCTTTGAAAACTCTAAAATGATTCTTCGGTAGAAAAAAAGTATTAAAAGGGGCGTTTTTGGCGACATGAAAATACAACTCATAAATTGTGTCTTCTAAGGCAATGATATCTGGCAGTTCCAATTTTTTTTTCTCAATTAGAGCTGCTTTTTTCCGGGCTCTTTTGTATTGATCTCTGTATTTTTTTGACAGCGAATCAATGTAATCTTGTTCTGACTTCCAATTTTCATTAATCGAGAAAACCATGTTGGGTTGTGTTGAAAACTGATAATCATTTTTGAATTCTGGAATGTCAAAATCCTTAATTTCTTCTTTGTTGAAGTCTTTATAAGTAGTAATGTGAATGTTTATGCCTCTAGCTTTAAATATGTTTTTTAATTCTGCTGTTGCAGCGTGTATGGTTCGTAATGCTTTCTTTTTATCTATAATGTCTGAAAAGGCAAAGGAATTTTGACCAGTAAGCATATTGTTGCCAATGACGAGAACATTAGAGGCAAAGTTTCCAAAAATAATATTTCGCACAGCGGTTTTGACACATTTGTCGCGTTCTCCAAAAGATTCTAATTTATTCAAATCTAAAAATTGACAAAGAGCAACGCCAACTAAAGATTCATTTTCGAAAATCCCAATAAAATGACAAATCATGTTATCAGGAGATGATTTTTCTAAAACTTCTAAGTATTTTTTAGATAAAAAAATAGTTGATATGGCTAAATCATCCCATTTTAGAGGAAGTTGAACGGTTGAATTATAAATTTTAAAGGAAAAAGCTGTATTCAAATTGAATGGAAATGTTTCTCCAAAATTAGTTAATAAAGTTAAAGTATTACTGAATCTTTCGAAATTAACTAACTTTATACAAATAATAAAAAGCAAATCATGGAAACCTATTCAGAGAAATCTATTCAAATCGCATTGAAAGACTTAAAAGGTTGGAAATTTATCAATAATGGAATTGAGAAAAACTTTACGTTCTCTAGTTTTACTCAGGCCTTGGGTTTTATCGTGCAAGTAGGAGTATTAGCTGAAAAGAGTAATCACCATCCGGAATTGTTCAATGTGTATAATAAAGTTACAATACGCTTAACAACGCATGATGTTGAGGGTGTTACTGATAAGGATGTTGATTTAGCAAAAGCGATAGGAAAAATTTAGTAAAAAATAAATTCTGATGTTTATTTTCAAACGCAAAGAATTTTACCCCAATATTATTTAACATAATATCTCAAATACTCTAGTTACAAAGGTGTATTTGGAGCTGCTTCTTTTGTTTTTTTTTTCAGGCATGCCTTATTTTTTTGTCCAAATTTTTTAGGTACTACCAAATAAATCTACTTGCAAGCGTGATGAAGCGGCAATTCATAACGAAGAAATTGATTTCTATACATTCGATTTTGTGTTTAATATATTCAATTTCATGAAATTTAAACTTATATGAATATAATTTTTGTAAGCATTATCGTGTTTAAATAAATATATTACGTAGTTCGTCGATTTTATTTGCCTATTATCAGTTCTGTGCTTACCTTTAAAATATATTAGAAATAGAAAATATTACGATTATGAAAAACAGTACTATCCTATGTTTTGCCTTTTTATTTTTTTCATTCTCTATGTTTGCGAACATATCTTCATCTGACAAAGAAGTTTTGGTTAAGCTATACAAAGCAACAAATGGGAATGAATGGATTAATAAATGGGATTTATCCTCATCTGTTGCTACTTGGTATGGAGTAAAATTGCAGAATGGTAAGGTGGTTTCTATAAATTTGAGTAATAATAATCTAACGGGAGAAATACCGGGAGAAATAGTAAAATTGAAAAGTCTTCAAGAATTAAATTTATATAAAAATAACATTTCCGGAGCGATTCCTTCAGATATTGGGAATTTAAGTGAGTTAAGAATTTTAAATTTATCTTTTAATAAATTATCTGGAAATATTCCAAACTCTGTGTGCAAGATGTTGAATTTAAAAAGCATAGAGCTTTATATGAATGCACTTTCAGGCAAGTTGCCAACTCAAATTGGCGCTTTAAACCAGTTAGAAGTATTGTCTCTGTTTAATAATGAAATTGTTGGTGAAATTCCAAATTCTTTGTACAACATCAAGACTGTTAAAACTTTACTTTTAAACAGTAATAAATTAGTTGGTAGGTTGAGTAGAGATATTGCGAACATGACTTCTCTTGAAAATCTTAGCTTATTTGACAACAACATGATTGGCCAAGTTCCTTTTGAGTTAGAAAAACTTGGTAATCTAAAAGAGATGAATATTTCCTACAATAAATTCAACGGATTAGTGTCTAGAGATTTAGCAGTATTAGATGTTATGAATATGAAAATGATAAATGAGGAAGGATTTGCTGTATCGTTGAATGTGCTAGGAGGAAGGAATTCAGCTATAGTTTTTGAAGATTAATTTATGGAAGTACTTTTAAATAAAAGATTGGTTAGTTTTTGAATATTTAATTTTTTAAAGTTGAGGAAAAAACCTGTATGACTTGCTCTACAGGTTTTTTTTATTTTTATTGATTAAGGTGTGTTTAATTAGATATGCAATTCAAAAAAGGTACTGTTTGACGTATTTTGAGTTTCAAATGCTGATTTTTTTATACTATTTAAAAATTGAATTTTCTCATATAATCAACTTTTCAGTACTGTCAAAGTGATTTATTGAAGCAAAAAAGTTAATCCAGTCAAGGTCTCAAAACAAAACCACTAAAATAATATTTATTGGTCACAGAAATAGCTTAAAACTATGCACTTTAGTGCATTTCCCTTTCAGGTTCTAAAAAAATTTACCGCAGATTCACAGATTTATTATAACCTAAAAAAAAATCTGTGAATCTGAGGTTGATTTTTATTATTATAACCGTGGAGACTTTCAGTCTGCTAAACCAAAACTATGGACTTTCAGTCCATGGTGGTTTATTTAGTATTTAAAGGACTGCAAACGGATTTCTTCCTAATTTTACAATGAGATCTTAAGAACTAACCCTACATTTACATTTAAATTAAATTATTATGAAAACAAAAATTGTCTTGATTGTGTTATTTACCATGATTGTTGCAGGCTGTAGTTTTGTTAAGAAAACAAACCTTGAAGCTAGCAACGATGCCATCACGGAGAAATATTGGAAACTAAAAAAATTAGAAGGCAAAGTTGTCACCATGAAAGATAATCAAGAAGGGGAAGTCTATTTTATTTTAAAAACAGATGAAAATAGAGTCACTGGATTTGCAGGTTGTAATGTGTTGTCAGGAGAATATGCATTAGAGGAGGGTAATAGAATCCGTTTTAAAAACATGGCTGTAACTATGAGAGCGTGTCCTGATGTTGATGTTAATGAAAGTGAATTTCTAGAAGTTTTTGAATTAGCGGATAATTATACCATAAATGGCACTATTCTGTCTTTGAATGTGGGTAGAAGGGCACCTTTGGCCGTATTTGAGTCTGTTTTAATGAACTAACTTATAATCTGTATTATCGGTCTGGTTTCAGATTTAATATTTGCCACAGCTCTATTTGAAAAGTTTATTAAATGGTTTCTTTGAAAAAAGCAGAACCTTGTCAAGACGAGAATAGTGTTCAAAAGGAATCCTTATTTTAATTAAAAACAAAAAAAATGAACAGCTTATTTTTATTTATGACATGTATTGCAGGTTTGTTTGCTATTGAAAATCCGCCGTTAACGATTAGAATCTCTGCTATTGAAAAATTGAAAGGCGAAATCAAAATTAGTGTTTTCAACAACGGGACTAATTTTCTAAAGAAAGGTGCAGCGCTTAAAAATTATTCGATTAAGGTGGATAAATATACAGCAATCATTACAATTACTGATTTGCCAAAAGGGGAGTATGCGATTTCTATGTATCACGATGAAAATTCAGACAACCAACTCAATCGTAATTTTATTGGTTTTCCCAAAGAACCGTACGGATTTTCTAATAATGTAGAACCTAAATTTGGTCCACCAAAATATAAAGACTGTAAATTTATTTTTTCGGAAAGCAAGACTTTAAATATCAAGATGATCAATTAAAAAAAATAGCTGTAGTTCTGATACTACTTTGTCGCCTATTTTAAATTTTGTATCGATAAATAGACTTTAAATATCAGTTTTCATCAGAATAGAACACACAATCATCAACTATTCTTGCTGGTGAAGTGTATTTATGTTCTTGAGCTTTTGATGTTGTCATTATGTGTAATACGTTCCAATTTTTTACTTTTAAATAATCAGATACCATCGAACGGTGACAGCGCCACCAAACGGCTTCCGAGCACATAATCGCGGTGTTTTGTTCTAATGCAATATGTTTTAGTTCTTCAATACCTTTTTTAAATTCTTCCGTTTCCATATAATCGGCATAACCTGTAAAAGAAGGATTATTCCATCGGGTATTTTTTGAGTCTTTCTTTGGTTTTCTTCTTCCTCCCAAATTGGAAAGGTGAATGTAGTGTATTCCAGATTTTTCCATAGTTGTTTTTAAATTTTCCTGGTCAAATTGTGGAAACTTACGCGAGCCTGGCATGCTCCTAATGTCGACAAGAATTTTGATGTCAAAAGAGCGGAGCATTTCTAGAAATTCTGCAAAACTATGAGTAGAATGTCCTATGGTATAAATAGTATGGTTTTCCGCTTGCTTCATTCGACATTGTTCAAGGTTAAGATATATTTGTCAATGTAAAACTGCTTTTCTTTGGATTTGTATTGTTGAATGTAGCGCGGATGCTCGAGAATTTTGATACTGTCAAACAATTTTTCTTCTTTATTGAGCTTTTGGATAAAACCGGCATTTTTCTTTCCCAAGACATAAACCTGCGAAGTGTCTAACCCCATGTTAATGTGATTTTTTAGAGTAAGTGTCATAAAATCTTTGACCATGTCAAAAAGTGTAGGGTCATCATAATAATTGGCATTTAGCCATTTTCCCTCTTTGGTTTGACGAATAATAGCCAAAGGGAATGGCGAATTGATATAAAATTCTTTATAAAAAAGGTTTGCTCCACCATATTCAGCAATCATGTCATGCATGAAAACAGAAGAAATTTCGTGCGTATGCGCTGATTGCATTTTTATACCGCAAACACTTTCCAGTCTTTTAGTATCTGTGAATGGAACGCCTGTTACCCCAGCACCGTGACGGCTTGGGTTAATGCCGATAATGAATTTTCTTTTTTGTGAATCGTTGTAATATTTATGATAAAACTGTTGCATTACCAACATCGTTTCAGGATTGTCAACATAAGGATTTAGTACCTGAAAACCTTCTGGCAATGCACTCGAATAATGCAATTGGCGATTGAAATCAATCACTTTATCAGCAAAGGTTTTTGACATGCCACTTTTGTTTAATTGCTATCCTGCGATTTCTATAAAAATTCAGTTCTCTTTTCGGATAGCTATGTTTTTTTTCAGAAGAGACATTGAATTTAGCTTTGTTAAAATTGAATTGAAGTCTTTATAGCGCTTTGAGGATTAGCAAAGCTTAATTTTTTTACTACAAACATTTTTAACAAGTTCTATTTATTATTTAATTAACAAACTGCTGAATTATTGCTTTTGTTAGTTTTATTCTATTTGTAGTTCATTGCAAGAGTGAGTAGGAAGAAGCTTTCTTTTATAGCCGTTACACTATGAAGAACGTTTTCTTCTAATGCAATCATTTGACCTTTTTCTAGCGTTACGCTTTGTTGTGCTGTGACAAGATTTATTTTTCCTTCTACTGTTTGAATGCTGATGACGCCATTTACTTTATGCGATTTCAGCTCTGCATCTTCATGCAATCCCATTATCACAATTCGCATTGTTTCCGATTTGAATATAGTAACCGAATTACGGTCGCTATTTTTCCAAGTTACTTCGTTTTTTATTTGATCAATAAATTTATTCAAATCCATTTCTACCAATTGAGCATTTAAAACCCGATTTCCTTCCGGACGTTGCGGAGTTGCTTCGTTGGACTTGTTTTTCATGATAGGAAGAGTGTTGTTAGTTTGTAATTTTGCTATCAATTTCGAAGAAGCTTCATCTGCTGAAATGCCATAACCATTTACTAAAAGTCCTTTTATGCCAAATTTTGGAGAAGATATTGCATAAAGTATTGACTGATAATCGGGGTCAGAATCACCTTCAAAACGGTATGTTTTGTCAATTTGAAAATCCTCTGGGGAAAGTGTAATATTCGCTTGGCGACAAACAATGCAGTCCTCTTTTATGTTAAAATCATGATTGTATCCCAATTTGACCAAACCATTTATGGTTTCTGATAATGTCCCAAAGCTTTCGTTCAAATTAATTGTATTCATCTTACAAAGTTTTTTATTGTTATTTAAAGCATTAGAAGAAATAGGAACAAGAACGGATAAGGTAAAACAGTAAAATAGGCTGATCCACTACCTACAAATATAGTGAAACAATTGCAGGGAATTGAATTTATAACAAACAGAATCAATGTATTTAAGTGAAAAAAGAATGAAAAGATATTGTTTCCAGATGGATTGTCTATTAGCGCAGAAAACACAATCTCTAACTAAAAAGGTCATGTGTTTTTAACTTAATGTTTTTGGATAATCCCCAACTTTTGCGCTTGATCCGTTATTTAGTAGAGGTAGGTGAAATTTTATTCCATAAAAAAAGCCTCACATTTCTGTGAAGCTTTTCTAGTAGCGGGAACAGGACTCGAACCTGTGACCTTCGGGTTATGAGTTTAAAAACTTATTTTAATTAAAAATTAAACCCCTGAAAATCAACAACCTAAAATTTTGTTTGCCAGCTCAAAAAGTAAAAACGTTTACGGAATCG
>RRZU011376642.1_pt1 | contig 14480 bp, 1 predicted proteins | sample 2165561 | NCBI WGS metagenome assembly RRZU01 (sample SAMN10456909, study PRJNA506462) | wastewater metagenome | isolation source: wastewater sludge | place: USA: Moscow, Idaho
ACCGGTGAAGACCAGCTGACCCTGTGCGTCGACCGTGACTTCGAAGGCTTCAACGAAGCCGAAGGCGAGCCCCTGTTCGACGCCGGCGGCGAGCCGGCCGCGCCGATCCAGGGCGCCCTCGAGATGCTCACCGAGTTCCAGCGCCAGAACATCCTCACCCGCCAGTTCGTCCAGCACCTGGAAGAGGCCGGCATCCTGATGGAAGCCCAGGCCAGCGCCGCCCTCAACGACGGCCGCAACTTCACCCTGCAGGGCCTGCTGGTGGTCGATGAGGCCAAGCTGCGCGAGATCCCCGAAGACACCCTCAAGGCATGGTTCGCCACCGGCGAGCTGGGCCTGATCTACGCCCACCTGCTGTCCCTGGGCAACCTGCTCGAACTCCTTCGCCGTCAGCCCGCGCCCTCCGGCCTGGCCAACTGATCCGGCACCCCTCCGCACCCCCACGTCACCTGATATCTGAATCCTGAAGGAGCGCTCCCATGAACGGGCATGCATCGATGAACCGAATCTACCGTCTTGTCTGGAGCCATCGCCACGATGCCTGGGTCGTTGTCGCGGAAATCGCGCGCGGCCGCGGCAAGTCCAGTGGCGTGACGGGTTCGGAAGCCCGGGTGGGCGGCGCCGCCGCCGCAACGGTGACGGGGGAGGGCGCGGGGCGCTGGCGTGAGCGATTGCTCGGTGCGGCGCTGCTCACCCTCGGGATGAACGCCTTCGCGGCCCCGCCGGCCGCGGGCCAGCTGCCCACCGGCGGCAACGTGGTGGCGGGCCAGGCGGCGATCAGCCAGAGCGGCGCGCGGATGGACATCAACCAGACCTCCAACCGCGCGGTGATCGACTGGAGCAGCTACAACGTGGGCGCCGCGGCCCAGGTGAACTACAACCAGCCGTCCGCCGCGTCGGCCACCCTCAACCGGGTGATGGACACCCAGGCCTCGCAGATCCTCGGCAAGATCACCGCCAACGGCCAGGTGGTGCTGGTCAATCCGAACGGCGTGTACTTCGGCAAGGGCTCCAGCGTGGACGTGGGCGGCCTGGTGGCCTCGACCCACGACGTCGCCAACGCCGACTTCATGGCCGGCAAGTCCAGCTTCGCCCGCAACGGCAGCACCGGCAGCGTCGTCAATGAGGGCGAGCTGCGCGCCGCGCTGGGCGGTTACATCGCCCTGCTGGCGCCGGAAGTGCGCAACGAAGGCGTGATCGTCGCCCGGATGGGCACCGTCGCGCTGGCCTCGGGCGAGCGTGTCACCCTGCAGTTCGACGGCAACAACAGCCTCGCCGGCATCGTCGTCGAGCCCTCCAAGATCAAGGCCCTGGTCGAGAACAAGGGCGCCGTGGTGGCGCCGGGCGGGGTCATCATCCTGTCGGCGCGGGCCGTGGACCGCCTGCAGGGCGGCATCGTGCGCAACAGCGGCAAGCTCGAAGCCACCGGCCTCGCCATGAAGGGCGGCAAGATCGTCCTCGAAGCCTCGGATCGCGTTGAAAACACCGGCACCGTCAGCGCCGACGCCGGCCGCGACGGCAGCCCGGCGGGCGAGGTGAGCGTCACCGCGCCGGTGGTCGTGAACAGCGGCACCATTTCCGCCAAGGGCGCCGCCGCCACCGAACCCGTCGTGGCCGGCGCCAGCCGCAGCGGCGGCCGCGTCAGCATCACCGCCGACACCGTCACCCAGACCGCCACCGGCAAGCTGGATGTCTCCGGCGCCGACAAGGGCGGCGAAGTCACCGTCAAGGCCGCGCAGGACGTGGCCGTCTCCGGCGCCGTGGATGCCACCGCCGAAGCAGGCGAGGGCGGTGCCGTCCACGTCGAGGCGGGCAACAACATCAGCCTGTCGGCCGCCACCGTGGATGTCTCCGGCGTCCTCGCCGGCGGGCAGATCCGCCTCGACGGCGGCCAGCGCAAGGCGCCCACCGCGCCAGCCGACAACACCCCGCCCACCACCGCCATCCTCGACAGCAGCAGCCTGCGCGCCGGCAGCCGGCGTGGCCGCGGCGGCAGCATCACCCTGACCGGCGAGCGCGTCGGCCTGTTTGAAGGCGCCGGGCTCGACGCCTCCGGCGCCACCGGCGGCGGCACCGTGCTGGTGGGCGGCGACTACCAGGGCAAGAACCCCGACATCGCCAACGCCCAGGCCACCTTCGTGGCCGATGGCGCGGTGATCCGCGCCGACGCCACCGACACCGGCAACGGCGGCAAGGTCATCGTGTGGGCCGACGGCAACACCCGCTTCCTCGGCCAGATCAGCGCCCAGGGCGGCGCGAATGGCGGCGACGGCGGCTTTGCCGAAGTCTCCGGCAAGGGCGTGCTGGATTTCCGCGGCCAGGTGGATCTGCTCGCCAGCGCCGGCCAGGCCGGCACCCTGCTGCTCGACCCGTACAACCTCACCATCAGCAGCGGCGCCGACACCATCGCCGCGGGCTTCGATGCCGACGGCGACGACTCGGTGCTCAACGTCGCCACCCTGCAGAACGCGCTGGCCAACGGCAACGTCACCGTCACCACCGGCAGCGGCGGCAGCCAGGCCGGCAACATCACCGTCGCCAACACCCTGGGCTGGTTCTCGAACTACTCGCTGACCCTCACCGCCGCCAACAACATCACCGTGAACAGCGGCGTCTCGATGATCGCCGCCGGCAACGGCAACATGATCCTCACCGCCACCGGCGGCGCCCTGAGCAACGCCGGCACCGTGCGCACCTACGGCGGCAACCTCACCGTCGTCGCGGGCGGCGCGGTCTCGGGTGCCGGCGTGTATGACGTGGCTGGCACCGCCAGCTTCACCGCCGGCGGCAACATCGACCTCACCAACGCCAGCAACCGCTTCGTCGGCGCGGTGTCGCTCGACACCACCAGCGGCAGCGTGCAGTTCACCAACTCGGTGGCCACCGTGCTCAATGGCGCCAGCGCCACCAGCGGCGTCAGCATCGCCTCGGGCGGCTCGATCACCACCGGCGGCTCGGCCACCGGCCTCGACAGCGGCAGCGGCGCGCTGACCCTGTCCACCGCCAGCGGCTCCAACGGCTCGATCACCTACACCGGCAACGTGCACGCCGGCGGCGACACCAGCGTGTCGGCCGATGGCCTGGGCGCCATCTCCCTGGCCCACATCACCGGCGCGGTGAAGGTCGTGTCGGCCTCGGCCGGCGGCGCGATCACCCTCGGCGACAGCAGCACCGGCGCCGTCACCCTGGATTCGGCCAGCGGCAACGTCATCAGCGGCACCGCCGGCAGCGCCGGTCAGGCCAGCGGCACCGTGTCGGTCACTGGCACCTCGATCACCCTGAACGACCCGATCCGCACCAAGGGCGGCCGGGTCAACCTCACCGCCACCAGCGGCGACGTGACCGCCATCGCCGGCGCCAACATCGTCACCACCGCCGACGGCGACACCGGCACGGCGTCTGGCGTGGTCAGCGTGACCGCCCAGGGCAACGTGACCCTCCAGGCCATCACCACCACCGGCGCGAACAACCTGCTGGGTGTGGGCAGTAACGCTGCCGCGGTGGGCATCACCGCCACCACCGGCGACGTGAACGTGGGCGCCATCACCACCTCGGGTGGCGACGCGACCCCGGAAGCCTCCAACCCCACCAACCGCAACGGCGGCAACGCCGGCAACATCATCATCGGCGCCCCCGGCACGGGCAAGAACATCTACCTGAACGGCGACCTGCTCGCCATCGGCGGCGGCTACTCCGGCGCCAGCACCCAGGGCCTGGGCGGCTACATCGAGCTGCAGACCCCGACCATCCTCACCGCCAACCGGCTGGTCTCCACCGGCGCCACCTCGGGCAACATCTACGCCCTGTCCACCATCGATTCGGACGGCACCGCGCGCAGCCTGACCCTCACCGCCGGCACCGGCGACGTGCGCCTGCGCGGCGTGGTCGGCGGCGCGGCACCGCTGTCGAGCTTCACGGTGTCCTCGTCGGCCAACACCACCGTCGAGAAGAACCTCACCACCAACGCCGCCGGCGGCGTGACCATCAACGCCAGCTACAACATCCACCTGAACAACGACACCGTGGCCAACGGCAGCGGTGCGATGACCGTGGACACCCGCACCGGCAACGGCACGGTGACCCTCAACACCATCAACACCTGGCTCGACGACGCCGTCACCTTCACCCGCGGCAGCGGCGCCATCAGCGTCTCCCAGAACCTCTACAGCAAGGCCGCCGAACGTAACGACCTGACCTTCAACGGCACCGGCGGCGGCGCCATCTCGGTGGGCTGGGACGTGGGCGGCGGCAGCGTCGGCGGCGCCAACAGCCTTGGCGACATCCTGGTCAGCACCGGCACCGACCTGAGCTTCAACCGCAACGTCTCGGCCAAGAGCCTGGTGGCGGTGAACAGCACCGGCCGCCTGCTCATCAACGGCAGCAACATCTACGCCCAGTATTACGACGGCGCCTCGGGCCTGCAGCTGCAGACCACCGGCAGCGCCAACAACGTGGCCGGCGACGAGAACGTCACCGTCTATGGCTCGGTCACCAGCACCGCCAGCGGCGCACCGATCAGCATCGCGGCCCCCAACGGCACGCTCACGCTCGCCAACTACGCCGACCTCACCACCGCCGCCGGCGCGATCACCCTCAGTGCCTCGGGCAACATCTCCAACGGCTACGACACCGACCTCACCAGCACCGGCGGCGCCATCACGGTCAGCTCCAGCGCCGGCGCGCTCAACCTCACCGGCGACTACCTGGACATCACCACCACCAGCGGGCAGGTGAACCTCTCGGGCGTCGGCGTGACCTTCGGCAACACCGGCGCCGCCGGCATGGCCTCCACCGTGAACGCCGGCAGCGGCAAGATCCGCGTCAATGGCGGCGGCGGGCGCATCCTGTCTTACGGCACCCTCACCAGCACCGACGCCGACACCGCCGGCACCTCGGCGATCCTGCTGCAGAACGCCTACGTGGCCACCGCCAGCAGCGGGGCCGTGGTGATCCGGGCGGCCACCGCCACCGGCGGCACCCTCGAGATCGGCCAGCTTTCCGGCGGTTCGGCGGCCAGCAACGCCGACGTGCGTGGCGACGTGCTCCAGTACGACTCCGGCGCCAGCTACAGCGACACCATCAACATCAAGACCCTGAAGGTGGCGTCCACCACCACCATCAATGTCGGCGACAACTCCAACATCATCGACGAGCTGGGCGGCGTGACCCTCGGCGGCGCCCTGACCATCCAGGCCAAGGGCCGCGTCACCGGCATGGCCCTCACCGGCGACGTCACCGCCACCGGGGTGGACATCCGCACCGGTGTGGGCGCCCTGGCCGTCGGCACCCGCAACATCACCGCCACCACCGGCAACGTGGTGCTGCGCGGCCGCGGCATCACCCAGTCGGCGGGCTCCACCATCTCGTCCACCTCCGGCACGGTCACGCTGTACGGCAGCGACTACGCCACCAACACCCTCGGCGATGTCACCCTCGCGGGCACCGTCAATGCGGGCAGCAACTCGAGCGCCGCGGTGACCATCGACGACACCGCCGCCGTGCAGCTGGGCGACATCACGGCGGGCGTCGCCGGCAACCGCGGCGGCCTGGTGCTCGGCAGCAACACCTACCAGAGCCTCAACGGCAGTGGCGGCCACTGGCTGTACGCGAATGGCGCCGTGAGCCAGGCGGCCAACACCGCGGTCAAGGTGGGCGTCATCCAGGCCTTCCAGCTGGGCGGCCCGCTGAACCTCAGCAACGTGACCAACGAGATCGGCCAGGTCGGCTATGTGCGCCGCGGCGGCGCGATCACCCTTTACGACAAGGATGCCGAGGGCAACGGGCTCCTGCTGACCAACATCTACGACGGCAGCTACGACACCCTGCTCACCGCAACCACCGAGGGCGCCATGACGCTGTCGGGCACCAACCGGGGCAAGGGCATGGTGCTGACCGCCGGTGCCGGTGGCTTCAGCGCCTCGGGCTCCATCGAAGGCCACCACGGCGGTGCCGGCAAGATCACCATCACCACCACCGGCGGCGCCAACCTGACCGGCGGCACGATGTACGCCAAGGGTATCGAGATCTATTCCGGCGCTGCCGGAATCATCAACTCCGTCGATCTGCAGGCCCACCACGGCGGCGGTGACGACCTGATCCTCGACGCGGGTGGTGGCAACGTCACCCTCAACAACCGGCTCTACATCAGCGGCTCGGGCAACGACATCTTCATCCGCAACGCCAACAACGTTCAGCTCAACAACATCGAGCTGCACGGCGGCAGCAAGCTGGTGCTCGGCGGCGTCGGCACCGGCGTGGCCGGGGCCGACGTGCCGCTGACCGGCAACGTCACCCAGACCAGCCGCATCTATTCCGATTCCGACACCACTGACCTGGTCGGCGCGGTGAGCGGCTCGGTCAATCTCAATGGAAACAACGAGATCTACCGGCTCGGCTACTTCGCCACCGGCGGCAACTTCAACCTCTACGACATCAACCGCAACCTGACGGTGGTCGGTGCCGTGTCGTCGGCCACCGGCAACGTCAGCATCTCCAACGGCAACTACGGCATCACCCTGGCCAGCACCGGCAGCCTCTCCGCCAATGCGGCCACCAAGTCGGTCAGCGTGGGCGGCTACGGCGGCAACACCAACGGCTGGGTCAACATTCAGGGCGCCATCAGCGCCGGCACGGGCGGCATCGCCCTCACCGGCGGCGGCTCCATCACCAACAATAGCACCGGCACCCTCACCACCGGCGGCAGCGCGATGATGCGTTCGGTGTACGGCAGCCTCACCCTCGGCGGCGACATCAGCGCCGGCGCCAACGGCATCCAGCTCACCTCGGGCGGCACCATCACCCAGACCGCCGGCGTCCTCACCACCCCCGGCGCGGTGTCCGGCCCCGACCAGAGCGGCGGCACCTCGCCCACTTACGCCAACCCGTCGGCCCTGGGCGCGATCAGCCTCACCGGCAACAACGTGATCGGCAGCGTCGGCCCCTTCTACCTGAACAACGCCAGCAGCGGCGCCTTCAGCCTCAACGACACCACCGGCGGCCTGACCCTCACCGGGGCGATCAAGACCTCCACCGGCAACGTCACCCTCACCACCAACGGCGGCGCCCCCAACCTGGCCACCTACGGCATCTCCGCCGGTGAATACGCCAGCGGCGGCGGCAACATCGCGCTCACCGGCCGCGGCATCATCCAGGCCTCCGGCAGCATCAACGCCACCGGCGGCAGCGTCGGCACCGGCCCGTCCACCGGCACCAGCGGCGGCACCATCACCCTCACCGGCCACGACGGCACCGCCGCTGGCGACATCGTGCTGAGCGGCACCGTGCAGACCGCCAGCGCCAGCGCCAGCGCCGTCACCATCCGCGGCACCAGCGCCCTGGCCCTGCCCAACATCAGCGCCCCCAACGGCGGCCTGGTGCTCGGCGACAGCACCCCGACCATCGGCGCCATCACCGGCGCGATCACCCAGAGCGCCACCACCTCGGTGGATATCAAGACCCTCAACGTCACCGGCGGCAGCTCGGCGGTGCTCGCCAACACCGGCAACAAGATCTTCCAGCTGGGGGCGATCTCGGTGGGCGACAACGCCGCCGTCCAGTACGACTTCGACGCCTACGATTCCACCTCCGGCCTCTCGCTGACCCAGAGCATCACCAGCGCCGGCGGCCTGCGCCTGCGCACCGCCACCGGCGACGGCGCCAGCGGCGCGCTGGCCATCGGCGTGCGCAGCCTCACCGCCCACGGCGACGTGTTCCTGGGCGGCGACAGCGTGACCCAGTCCCTCGGCTCCGTCATCGATGCCGACAGCGGCAGCATCCGCGTCGATGGCGGTGGTGGCACCTTCAACATCAGCCTTCTCGGTACCACCCAGACCACCAGCAGCGCCAGCTCCGCCATCGAGATCGTCGGCGCCACCAACGCCACCCTCAACGTGGTGTCGGCCACCGCCGGCACCGTGACCCTCGGCGTCACCGGCAAGGAGCTCACCGGCACCGTCGCCCAGGTGGCCGACACCGGCACCCTGTCGGCCGCCACCCTGGCCGGCAAGGCCGGCGTTGTCACCCTCAACAAGACCTACCTGGACAACCTCGGCAGCTTCATCACCACCGGCGCGCTCACCCTGAAGGATCTGGGCGGCGCCGGCACCGCCGGCCTCAAGCTCACCGGCAACGTGGTGGCCGGCGCGGCCTCCAGCATCGAGACCACCGACGGCGTGCTCGACCTCGACACCCACAGCGTCGACGCCACCGGTGTCGACATGGTGCTGAAGGGCGTCGCGGTGTCCCAGACCACCGGCTCGTCGATCAAGTCCACCACCGCCTCGATCTTCGGCAACACCGGCAACATCACCCTCGACAGCGCCCTCAACGATTTTACCGGCCAGGTCACCGTCACCTCCACCGGCAGCCAGGTGTCGATCCGCGACGCCAACCAGCTCAGCATGAACGCCCTCACCGGCAAGCTGGCCCAGAGCACCTCGATCACCGCCATCGCCGGCACCCAGCTCGTGCTGGCCACCGAAAACCTCACCACCACCACCGGCAACATCGAGTTCCGCTCCCTCGACGGCAACCTGACCACCCCGGGCACCCTCACCACCGGCTCGGGCAGCGTCTCGCTGTACGCCACCACCTCCACGCCGGGCTCCGCCACCAACGGCAACGTGCAGGTCAACCAGACCATCACCACCGGCAGCGGCAGCGTGAATGTGGTCGCCCAGAAGGAGGTCAACCTCTCCAAGAGCGTGATCTCCACCAGCGGCAACCTGCTGCTCTCCGGCGACACCATCACCCACTCCACCGGCTCGGCCGGCGCCCCGCTGATGCTCCAGACCGGCGGCGCGGGCACCATCGACGTCACCGCCTCCGGCACCGGCGGCTTCGTGATGGGCCAGTACTACAGCTACCAGGCGGGCACCGGCACCATCTCCATCACCTCCGGCTCCACCGCGGATCTGGCCAACATCAGCTCCAGCGGCGCGGTCACGGTGGATGCCGTCGGCCTCGTCCAGCAGGTCGGGGCGGGCGCCACCCTCGCGTCGGATTCCCTCGCCGTCACCACCGCCAACAACGGCAGCATCACCCTCACCAACGCCACCAACGACGTGGCCAAACTGAGCCTCCGCAGCCGCAACGCCGGCGGCGCGGCGGCCGGCAGCGGCACCATCACCTACAACGACGCCAACGGCTTCGCGGTGCGCCAGATCGAGACCACCGGCGCCGCCACGCTCACCGCCCACGGCGCGATCTCCACCGACAGCAGCGGCTTCCCCGGCACCGTCGTGGCCGACACCCTCACGGTGAAGTCCCTCAGCAACAGCGGCGCCGACATCATCCTCAACGCCGCCGGCAACGACGTGAACAGCCTCACCGTCAAGGTGCGCGACGCCGCCGACGCGGCCATCGCCGGCAGCACGGCCACCCCCAGCGGCACCATCCGCTTCACCGACGCCGACGGCTTCTCGGTGACCAGCGTCGAAACCCTGGGCAGCACCGTGCTGAGTTCCGCCGGCCCGGTCACCCAGACCGGCGCCATCCTGTCGGCCAAGCTCGGCCTGCAGGGCAGCGGCAGCTACACCCTCAACGCCGCCAACACCGGCGTGCCCCTCAACGAGGTGAGCATCTTCGCCTCCGACGCTACCGGCGCGGTCAACCTGTCCAGCAAGCTGGCGCTGACCATCGGCTCGGTCAATCCGACCGGCATCACCACCGGCGGCGCGTCCATCAGCCTGTCGGCCCCGGGCATCGACTCGGCCGGTCAGACCATCGACACCCGCAGCGCCACCCCGGGCACCGCCGGCGGTTCGGTGAGCCTCACCACCACCGCCACCGGCAGCACCGGCAACCTGCGCACCGGCAACATCATCACCTCGGGTTCCGATGCCGACATCGGCCTCGGCGGCGCCGGCGGCGATGCCGGCAACATCACCCTCACCACCGCCGGCGACACCCTCACCGTGGCGGGCACCATCACCGCCCGCGGCGGTGCCGGCGATGGCGCCGGTGCCAACGGCAACGGCGGCACCGTGCGCCTCAACGCCGCGGCCGGCGCAGTCAGCCAGGCCGACGGCAGCAACGAGATCAACGCCGGCAAGCTGCTGGTGAACGCCGCCAAGGCCTCCAGCCTGCTCGACACCACCAACGCCGTCGATCTGGTTGCGGCCAGGATCTCCGGCGTCGGCGAAGGCTTCACCTACCGCAGCGGCGCCGATTACGCCGTCGGCGGCGGCGACGGCACCGTCACCGGCATCAGCACCCAGGGCGGCGCCATCGACCTGGGCAGCAGCCCGGTGGCCGTCACCGTCAGCGAAGCCGTCACCACCCGCGGCGGCAGCTTCAGCGCCACCGGCGTGGGCAGCTTCGATTCGTCCTCGGTCGCCATCTCCACCCTCGGCGACATCACCTACGCCGCCGGCGCCTACCAGAACGGCGGGGCGATCCACGTCGCCACCACCGCCAGCGGCGGCAACGTCCACACCGGCACCCTGATCACCAGCGGCAGCGCCGGTGCCAGCGGCGCTTCGGCGGGCAGCGTCACCCTCAACGCCGACGGCGTGCTCACCACCTCCACCATCACCGCGCTGGGCCAGGGCACCGGCACCGGCGGCGCGGTGGATCTCACCGGCGGCAGCGGCGTGCATCTGGCCGGCTCCATCGACACCAGCGGCGGCGTGGCCGCCACCGCGGCGGCGGGCGGCAACATCAGCGTCACCGGCGCGGCCCAGGTCAGCGGCGGCGACCGGGTGCTCAGCACCGGCGCCGGCAGCGGAAACGTGGTCTTCAACGGCAGCCTCGACGCCGACGGCACCCCGCGCGGCCTCACCGTATCCGTGGGCACCGGCAACGCCACCTTCAGCAGCACGGTCGGCGGCACCAGCCCCCTCGGCGCGCTGGTGGTCAACAGCGCCGGCACCACCCGCTTCGACGCGGCGGTGGCCGCGGCCAGCGTCACCACCGACGACCCGGGCACCACGCTGCTGAACGGCAACGTCACCACCACCAGCGGCGCGCAGGCCTACCACGACGACGACGACGTCCGCCCGCGCATCACCCTCGGCACCACCAACGGCGCCGTCACCTTCGACAAGACGGTGGATTCCCAGTCCGGTGAGACCAACGCCCTCACGGTGAGCACCGGCAGCGGCAACGTCACCTTCACCGACGTGGTCGGCGGCACCACTGCCCTCGGCGCGGTGACGGTCAACAGCACCGGCACCACCAGGTTCAACGCCGCGGTGACTGCGGCCAGCGTGGCCACCAACGCCGGCGGCACCACCCAGATCAACGGCAACATCACCACCACCGGCACCCAGACCTACAACGACGCGGTCGAGCTGCAGGCCCCGCTCACCCTGGCCACCACCGACAGCGCCGTCACCTTCGGCGGCACCGTGGATTCCCAGGTCACCGGCGGCGTGGGTGAAGCCAACCCGCTCACCGTCAATGCCGGCGCTGGCGACGTGAGCTTCATGGGCGTGGTCGGCGGCGCCGTGAAGGGCGCGCCTGGCGCGATCGTGGTGAACAGCGGTGGCACCACCCTGTTCAACGCGGCCGTCACGGCGGCCAGCGTCACCACCGACGCCCCGGGCAAGACCCAGCTCGGCGGCAACATCACCACCACCGGCGCCCAGCACTTCCAGGACGACGTGGAGGTGCTCACCGGCGTCAGCCTCGCCACCACCAACAGCGCGGTCAGCTTCGACAAGGCCGTCGATTCCGCCGCCGGCCAGACGGCGGCCCTCACCGTGGGCAGCGGCAGCGCCGACGTCACCTTCAGCGGCCTGGTCGGCGGCACCACCGCCCTCGGCGCCCTGGCGGTGGATAGCACCGGCACCACCCTGTTCGCCGATGCGGCGCACGCGGCCAGCGTCACCACCAACGCCGGCGGCACCACCCGCCTCGGCGGCGACGTGACCACCAGCGGCGCCCAGACCTACAACGACGCGGTCGAGCTGCTCACCGGCGTCACCGTCACCACCACCAACAGCGCGGTCAGCTTCGGCGGCACGCTCAACTCCGAAGCCAGTGAGGGCAACAACCTCACCGTGGTCGCCGGCAGCGGCGACGTGGGCTTCACCGGTGTGGTGGGCGGCGCGGCCAATGGCCGCCTCGGCACCCTCACCGTCACCAGCGCCCACGACGTGACCGCCAACGCGATCAGCGCCGGCGCGCTCGTCCAGACCGCCGGCAGCGGCACCACCACCCTGAACGGCGCCGTCGATACCGACACCGCCGCCGGGGTCAGCCTCGCCGGCACCCACCTCGCGGTGAACGCCGGCGTCACCACCACCAACGGTGGCGGTGTCACCCTCAATCAAAGTGGCACCACGGCGCTGTCGGCGTCCGGCGACATCAACGCCGACGGGGCCGTCCACATCACCGCCGCTGGCGGCATCCGCACCGCAGGCGACATCACCACCAACGGCGCCGATGTCACCTTCGCGTCGGCCACCACCCTGACCGGCCCGGTCACCATCAACACCGGCGGCGGCACCAGCACCATCCAGTTCGCCAGCACGGTCGATAGCGACGCCGCCGGCACCCCGCGCACCCTGCGCCTCGCCACCGGCAGCGGCGGCCTCAACTTCGTCGCCGCGCTGGGCGGCACCCACGCCCTCGACGAGCTGCGCCTCGAATCGGCCGGCGTCATCACCCAGAGCGGTGCCGCCCCGATCAAGGCCGCCAAGCTGGCCATCAAGTCGGCCGGCAACGTCACCCTCGCCAACACCGGCAACGACGTGGATGTGCTCGCCGCGCTGCTCTCCGGCGGCGCCAGCCTGGCCTTCGTGGATCAGGACGGCGTCGAGGTCGGCACCGTCGACACCGCCGCGCTGCAGATCGTCGGCATCACCAACACCGCCGGCAGCTCCAACGTCAGCCTGACCCTCGGCGGCCCGCTGACCCAGGCCGTCGGCTCCCCGATCCTGATCGGCGGCAACCTGACCCTCGACACCTCCGCCTACGAAGCCGCCGACGTTGCCGTCAAGAACGTCCACGCCGCCGGCACCGTGCTCGACGACTCCCTGATCGCCGGCGCCTTCACCCTCGACAGCACCGGCGCCGTCACCCAGAAGGCCGGCACCCCGCCGGCCGAGGACGCCTTCCTGCAGGTGGGCGGCAGCTTCGATCTGGTCGGCGCAGGCCAGTTCAGCTCCGGCAACTCGTCGAAGAACCTCATCGGCGGTGGCTCGGCCGCCGTGTCGGGCAACGAGATCCGCCTGTTCGGCGTGATCACCCTCAGCATGAGCGGCACCACCCTGCAGGCCTCGGCCTTCAACGGGGTGACCACCTCCACCGCCAGCGTCGCCGCCGCCAAGCTCGCCAGCGGCCTGCAGGTGGTGTCGGACGCCGGTGGCAAGACCATCTCGGCGGTCGCCGGCGGCAACGCCATCGTGCTTAACGACAGCAACAACATCGGCGGCCTGCTGAAGATCACCACCAAGGGCACCTTCAGCGACTCCGGCTCGTCGGGCATCACCGGCATCAACCAGTCCGGTGCGCTGGATCTGGGCGCGATCAGCCTGATCGTCCAGCAGAGCGCCGCCAACGCCGGCTCCGCCGTGAGCGGCGCCGGTGCCCTCAACCTCGCCAACGCCGGCAACCAGTTCAGCGGCAGCGTGGCCGCCACCGCGGTGGGCATGAACGCCACCCTCAACGCCAGCGGCGATCTGGCCCTCGGCTCGGTGACCGCCGCCAACCTGGCGGTGGGCAGCACCGGCAACCTCACCCAGGCTGCCAACACCGCGGTCCGCGTGGGCACGCTGGCGATCACCGGCGCCCAGTCGGTCACCCTCGACAACGCCAACCGCATCGGCACCGTGGCGGCCAGCAGCGTCTCCGGCGCGCTGTCCCTCGCCAACGCCCAGACCCTGGCGGTGGGCACCGCCGGCGGCATCGACGGCATCACCGCCAGCGGCCCGGTCACCCTGCGCACCACCAGCGGCGACATCGTGCTCGACAAGGGCATCACCGTCAGCGGCGCGTCCGACATCACCCTGGCCTCGGCCGCCAACTTCACCAACCACGCCGGCGCCGCCGCGCTGACGGTGGATGCCGGCCACTGGCAGGTGTGGTCCACCGACCCGGCCGCCGACACCCTCGGCGGCCTCGCGCCGGACTTCAAGCAGTACGACGCCACCTACGGCACCACCAGCGTGCCGGGCACCGGCAACGGCCTGCTCTACACCCTGGCGCCGGAACTCTCCGTGGCCCGCACCGGCAGCGGCGAGAGGGACTAGTACTCGACCACTGCCGCCACGCTCACCCAGGGCAACTACAACGTCACCGCCGGCCTGCTGGCGGGCGACGCGGTGGTCTTTGGCACCGTCGGTAGCTTCGACGACAAGAACGTCGGCAACGCCAAGAAGGTCTCGGTCAGCCCGGTGATCGATTCGGCCAGCGCCGGCAGCATCGTGGTCTACGGCTACAAGCTCGCCAGCGGCTCCACCGCGATCGACGCCAACATCGGCAAGATCACCAAGGCCACCCTCAGCGCCGTCACCGGCATCACCGCCAGCGACAAG
>RRZU010045077.1_pt1 | contig 14479 bp, 8 predicted proteins | sample 2165561 | NCBI WGS metagenome assembly RRZU01 (sample SAMN10456909, study PRJNA506462) | wastewater metagenome | isolation source: wastewater sludge | place: USA: Moscow, Idaho
GGATAGATACAAAAAACTGTATAAGATGTGGGAAATGTCTTAGAACTTGTCCAACAAGAGCAATTTCTATGAGAAAAACAACTCTTGTAAAAGTACCTACTGTGGTAGAAGCAGAGTAGTAATTTCAGTTAGAAAAATTCAAAAGAGAAGGGGATGTATCCCCTTCACCCCTAATAAAGAAAATAAGTAGCATTATTATCCGTTTTTTCTTGACTTGTATACTAAAAAATGGTACACTTCTTAAAATACACAATTCCTATACGAAAACTAGGTTAAAAAGGAGAGCTATGTTTAAACATTCAGAATATAATATTAATGAGACAAAAAAATTTATAGAACTTACAGAAGAAGCTTTGACTAATGAAGAAAAAAATAAAGAATGGAATAGTCTGCGCACTATGTTTGGTCTTTATACAGAAAGAGATAAGGGAACTTATATGCTAAGGCCTAGATTTCCCGGAGGAGAAATTTCTTTAGATGAATTTTTAGATTTTGTTGAAATATGTGAGGAATTTGGAGATAACAGAGTTCATATAACAACTCGTCAACATATACAGATACACGGGATAAAGAGAGAAAATTTAGCTAAATTGTTGACTAAACTGGTAGAAAAAGGCTATTCTTCTAGGGCTACTGGAGGAAATGCAGCTAGAGCTGTGATAGTTCCACCAATGAGTGGATTTGAAGAAGAAATTTTTGATGTAACTCCTTACTCAGAAATGATTACAAGTCATATTTTATCAGATAATACCTTTATGGGACTTCCTAGAAAATACAAAATAGCACTTAGTAATAAAGAAGAAAATTCTATAAATGTAAAAGTAAGTGATTTGGGATTTTTAGCAAACTTAAAAGATGGAGTAAAAGGCTTTAAAATTTATGGAGCAGGAGGATTGGGACCAAGTTCAAAGGAAAGCATAATTCTTTGTGATTTTGTACCCCATGATGAAATTCTTTACCATGTAGAGGCTATGAAAAATCTTTTTGCAGAACATGGAGACAGGAATAATAAAGCCCGTGCAAGAATAAGATATATTGCTCAAAGACTTGGAGAAGATGAGTTCAAAAATATATATAATGATTATTTAAAGAAAATATACAAAGTGAAAAACTTAAAAAGAAAGCCTGAAAATAAAGTATACAATTATGAATCTGGTACAGAAATAAAATTAACTGATAATCTTTTAAAAAGTAAGATAAAGGGCTCTTATGGGTACTATCTTCACCCATTTTCAGGAGATATAAAAACAGACTTAGGGAGAGAGTTAGTTAAAACTTTAAAAAGCCTTAATTATCCAGTTGAACTTAGACTTACATATAGTCAATCTCTTGTAATCAGGGGACTAAAAGGAGAAAGTATAAAAGATTTGGAAATTTTATTTGATAAGTTTGCAAAAAGTCCTTTGGAACAATCAATTACTTGTGTTGGGAAAAGTACTTGTAATCTTGGAATACTTGAATCTCCTGTGCTTATGAAGAGTATACTAAAACATTTTGAGAATAAAAAAAGACTTTCTAATCTTCTACCTACTTTAAGAATTTCTGGCTGTCCAAACTCTTGTGGAGCACAACAACTGGGAGCTTTGGGATTTTGGGGTAAGAAAAAACAAGGGATAGAGTATTATACTATTATGGCTAAGGGGAATTTCCAAGGGGAAATTCATGTACTTAATAAAAATATTGGTGAAATTAAGGCTAGTTTAATTCCAGAATTTTTGGAAGCTTTGGCAATAGAGATAAGAGATAGTGGAAAAACATATAAAGAACTTGTAGATGAAGATGTATTAGAGAGACTTCTTGAAAAATATTCAGAGTAGAGGCAGGTAAATTTATGAAAATAGAAATAAAAAATATAAAAAAAGATTTTGTGTCAAGACCTGCTTTAGAGAGTGTTAATTTAACAATAAATAAAGGAGAATTTATTTGTTTACTTGGCCCAAGTGGCTGTGGTAAATCAACCCTTATAAATATTTTAGCTGGCCTTTTGGAGCCTAGTTCAGGAGAGATTTATTTTGATAATAAAAGTTCCAATGAAATAGGGAAAGAAAGAGCAATGGTATTTCAAGAGGGAGCACTTTTTCCTTGGTTAACAGTTATTGAAAATGTAGAATTTGGAATGATTATAAAGGGTATAAATAAAAAAGAAGCCAGAGAAAAAGCTATGGACTATTTAAAAATGGTTCACCTTAAAAAATTTGCAAACTCCTACATACACGAATTATCTGGAGGAATGAAACAAAGAGTAAGTATTGCTAGAGCTTTAACTCTTGACCCTGAACTTCTACTTATGGATGAACCTTTTTCAGCTCTAGACTCTCAAACAAAAACAATACTTCAGCAAGAGGTACAAAAAATCTGGTACGACACAGGGAAAACTATAGTATTTGTAACCCATAATATAGAAGAAGCCGTTTTATTAGCTGATAGAGTAATTGTAATGGGTACAAATCCGGGGCACATAAAAAAAGAGTTTAAAATAGAACTTGGAAGACCTAGAATACAAGGTTCTTTAGATGTTAGCTATATGGTTTCAAAAATCCTTGAAGTATTAAAAGAGGAGGTAGAAAAAGTTGCAAAGGCAGAATTTGACAATGATTGGTCTTTGGAAAAAGACACAGTTTTATATAATCCTAATAATGATTTGGGAATTAACCTATAGAATATTTGTGGATAAATTGGGATATTGGAAAAAAAATATTTTCACTTCCCCTTTAGAAGTTATAGAAACATTTAAAAAATTAAATAGCAACAATTTTGTTTTGGAAAATATAATTTTCTCTCTTCAGAGATTAATACTAGGTTTTGTAATAGCATTAGTTATAGGAATTTTACTAGGAATTTTTATTTCAAAGTATGAATTTTTAAAGACAAATGTGAGGTCTCTAGTTTTGGCTTTACAAACTCTTCCAAATGTAGCTTGGGTGCCTATATCAGTTTTATGGTTTGGTCTTAGTGACGCATCAATACTTTTTACAATCATAATAGGAAGTATATTTGCTATGATACTTGCCACAGAAGGGGGAATAAGTTCTATTAATCCAGTTTATCTTAAAGCTGCTCAAACTATGGGTGCTGAAGGAAAAAATTTATACTTAAAAGTTATATTTCCAGGGGCTTTACCTATGATAGTAGGTGGAATGAAACAGGCTTGGTCCTTTGCTTGGAGAGCTCTTATGGCTGGTGAAATGCTCGCTGGAAAAAATGGTTTAGGATACATTCTTATGAATGGCAGAAAAGATGAGGATTTAACACAAATAGTTATGGTTCTTCTCATAATAATAATATTAGGAGTAATATTTGAAAATTTAATTTTTGGAAAACTAGAACAGTCTCTAAGAGAAAAATGGGGACTAAACAAAACTTAATTAGGAATGAGTAATTAGTAATTGTGAATGAAAAAAATATAAGATATTTCAAGTAGAAACATATTACTAATTTCTAACTACTAATTACTAATTTAACTTTGGAGGTATATATGGATCATTTAAGTAAACTTGAAGCAAAAAGTGTGGCTATATTTAGAGAAGCATATTCAGAATTTAAAGATCTTGGAATGTTATGGTCTATTGGAAAGGATAGTACAGTATTACTTTGGCTTGCTAGAAAAGCATTTTTTGGACATGTGCCTTTTCCATTAGTTCATGTAGACACTCATTATAAAATACCTGAAATGATAGAGTATAGAGATAGATTTGCTCTTGAATGGCATCTTGATATGATTTACGGTGAAAATGCCGAAGCTTTAAAAAATAAACAAACCTACCCAGATGGAAATGTAACAAGAACGGAATGTTGTGCTCTTCTAAAGGCAAAAGCGCTTAAAGATACCCTGAGTGGAGAAGGTATTAGATACAGAATGAATCATGAATTGAAAAAATACGAGTTAGAAAAAGCGCCAAAGGCTTTCACTGGAATTATTGTTGGAGTCCGTGCAGATGAGGAAGGGTCTCGTAGTAAAGAAAGATATTTTAGTCCTAGAGATAAAAATAATTCTTGGGAAGTTGGAGACCAACCTCCTGAATTTTGGAATCAATTTAAAACAGATTTTGCTCCAGGAACTCATCTTAGAATACATCCTCTACTTGACTGGACAGAACTGGATATTTGGGAATATATAAAGAGAGAAAGTATTCCTGTAGTTAGCCTTTATTTTGACAAAGGACAAGGTAAAAGATATCGTTCTTTAGGATGTGGACCTTGTACTCTTCCTGTTGAATCTATTGCTAAAAATGTAGATGAAATTATTGAAGAATTAAAATCTGGAAAATTCGCAAATGTTGCCGAAAGAAGTGGAAGAGCCCAAGACAAAGAGGGCGGAGGTCTTGAAGAACTAAGAAAAGGTGGATACATGTAAGGACAATTAGGAATTAGTAGTTAGAAATTGAAAAAAAATTAGAAATTATTAGTTAGGAATGGGAAATAATTTTTGGCTGTAGGGGCAAAATCTATTTTTGCCCAAAGGGTTTTTAAAAATGATATATTTACAGGGGCGATATTGGAATCCAATGTCATCAACTTAAGAGGATTTATTATTCTAACCCGGGCAACCACAAGGGTTTGCCCCTACAAAAACATTGGGCTTGCCAAGGTTAAGAACCCTACCACAATTATCAATTTATTTTAACTAACTACTAACTATCATTTAGGAGGTTTTATGCTTAGAGAAGATATGAATATAGTAATTGTTGGTCACGTTGACCACGGAAAAAGTACAATAATAGGCAGACTTCTTGCAGATACAGGAAGTTTACCTGAAGGAAAACTTGAATCTGTAAAAGAAATGTGTAGAAGAAATTCAAAACCCTTTGAATATGCTTTTCTTCTTGATGCATTAAAAGATGAGCAAGCACAAGGAATAACAATAGATTCTGCCAGATGTTTTTTTAAGACAGAAAAAAGAAATTATATAATAATAGATGCTCCTGGACATATTGAATTTCTAAAAAATATGGTTACAGGTGCAGCTAGAGCCGAAGCTGCTCTTCTTGTAATAGACGCAAAAGAAGGAGTCCGTGAAAATTCCAAAAGACATGGATATTTATTATCTATGCTTGGAATAAAGCAAATAACAGTCCTTGTTAACAAAATGGATTTGGCTGAATATAGCCAAGCAAGATTTGAAGAAATCGAAAAAGAATACAGGGAATTTTTAAAATCTATAAATGTAGAACCTATATCTTTTATTCCAGTATCAGGATTTTTTGGAGAAAACATTAAAGAAAAATCAGATAAACTTTCTTGGTATAAGGGACTTTCTGTTTTAGAAACTCTTGATTCTTTTGAAGCTAAAGATAATGGAGAAAACCTAGACTTTAGAATGCCTGTTCAAGCTGTATATAAATTTACCAAAAATAATGATGACAGAAGAATAATTGCAGGAACTGTTGAAACTGGAAAGTTGAAAATAGGAGATAAAATAGTCTTTTACCCAAGTGGCAAAAAAACTCGTGTAAAAACCATAGAAGAATTTAATGCTCCCATAAGAAATGAAGTTAGCCCTGGATATGCTACAGGTTTTACTATGGAAGAGCAGATTTATGTAAAAAGAGGGGAACTTGCAGTTATTGAAGGACAAAAAGAACCTTTAGTTTCAACTAGAATAAAGACAAAATTATTTTGGCTTGGAAAAAATCCTTTGGTAAAAAATAAAGAGTACTCTTTAAAGATAGGAAGTGCAAAGGTTAAAGCCTATGTAGAAGAAATATTAAGAGTTCTAGATGCCTCTACTTTGGAAACCATAAAAAAAGACCAAATAGATAGGAATGATGTTGCAGAAATAATAATAAAAACAGATAGTCCCATTGCCTTTGACCTAAGCTATGAAATAGCCAATACTTCCAGATTTGTACTTGTTGATAATTATGAAATCTCTGGTGGTGGAATTATTGAAGAGGCTCTTGAAGACGAATACAGCCAAATCAAAAAATCAGTAGAAAATAGAGAAAATAATTGGCAATATTCTCTGGTAAATAAGAGAGACAGAGCAGAGAGATACTCCCAAAAACCTACTATGATACTTATAACAGGAGATAAGGGTAGCGGAAGAATTGATATTGCAAAACTTCTTGAGAAAAATCTATTTGATTCAGGAAGAGTAGTTTATTATATGGGAATGCAAAATATCCTTCTAGGAGTCGAATCAGATATACCTAAGGTAGAGGAAAATGGCGAAAATCATAAAGAAGTAATGAGAAGGCTTGGGGAAGTAGGAAATCTAATGCTTCATGCAGGAAATATATTTATAGTAACTGCTGTAGGAATTAGGGCAGAGGATATAGAAATATTAAAAACTACTTTAGGTGGAGCTATTCAAACTCTTTGGATAGGGGATGAAGTAACAACAGATTTAGTTCCTGATTTACAGTTAGATAGTTTTAAAGATACTCAAGAGGCAGTGAATAAAATTAAAGATTATTTAGGTGTAAAAGGAATAATATTTAATTCTTGGGCTTATAGCATATAGGAACTTGAATATATTTATCTAGTTCTGTCTGAGTAGGTATCCTTTTTTATAATTTCTCAACTATAGAAAAGCCCATATTATAAAAATATGGGCTTTTCTATTTGAAAAAATTCAATTAATTTAAACGTTTAAAATTACATATAAATAAATATCAAAATTATATATATACAATTATTTTATTGATTATAAAGATTTCGTTAATTTTTTGATAAAAGTAAATTTATAAATAACTTTTTATTTCTAAACAGAAATACTCGTATTATAAATATGATTATTTTAAACTAGCCCTATCTTTACAAATTTAAGATAGATATTTCCCTAAATGCACTAAAAAGCCCCCTTTTCCCAAGAAGGGAGCTTTTTAGTGGACAATATTTATAGCTACAACTATTTTTCCATAAAACTTAAAATCATCTTTTTCAATAACTATAATAGGTTCACTTGGAAACCTATCATCATAAAGAATATTAATTGTTTCTTTTTGTAAATATTTTCTAATAAAAAATTCATTATTAATAGAAAATAAACCAGTTTCTCCATTATCTATTTCTTTGGTCTTTTCTACAATAACTATAGCATCTTTATATAAAAAAGGTTTTAAATTATCGTCATTCACTATAACTCCAAAATATTCTTTTTTGCCATTTAAAAATAAAGTTGTGTATTTTACAGGGCTAGCATTTTTTGTAAAACCAAGGGCACTTTCAAAATTTTCATAAATTGGTATCTTAATAGCTCCAGTATAAGAAATTATTTTTAATTGTTCATTTATTCTCTCATCAGTTTTTTTCTCTACAAAATCGCTTATTGCCTTTTTGTTTATAAATCCTACTAAAATATATAGTTCTATAAGATTAATTTCTAGCGTTTCTGCTAAAGATACTAGTTGAAAAGGGTTTAATCTCTTCTTTTGTCCACTTTCCAATCTATGAATATCAGCCCTATTTATACCACTTCTTGCTTCTAGTTCTGCTATGGTTAAACTCTTTTCTTTCCTTTTTTCTTTTAAATAAGCTCCTAATTTAAGTGCATCTTCTTCAGCAATAATAAAATTTTGCATAACTTCTACTCCTTTAAAGATAAGTATTTATATATACAATATCACTTTTTTTTCTAAATGTCAAAATTATATACTTAAGTATTTCTATTTAGATAGATTAAACACCCTTGTTTTTGTGGGTTTTGGGGATCTACACCCAAGTGTCCACGCCAAAGAGGCCGTGCTACAATGGAAATATTTGGAATTTTTTATATTTCAATACTGTGGGCAGGGTTTTCCTGCCCTGGGCGAGAAAACCTCTCCCCTACAAAAAAATTCATTATTTATGACATAGCTTGTAAGGGGCTGACGCTTGGGTGTAGTCTCAGTAATTCCTGTTCAACATCAATAAAAAACATGTTGACAAAAATAAAAAAGAGTTGTAAAATTCTTTTGATAAAAACAAATAAAAAAATTTATTATTGTTTCTAAATAGAAAAAAGGAGGTTTTATGAAATCTATTTTACTTGTTGATGATTCTTTATTTGTGAGAACTACTTTAAGAAATATTTTAATTCAAAATGGGTATCATATTGTTGGAGAAGCTATAGATGGCTATGAGGCAATAGAAAAATACGGAAATTCTACCCCTGATATCGTTGTTATGGATATTACTATGCCTTTTATGAATGGTATAGAAGCTTCTAAAGAAATTTTAAAATTAGATCCTGAGGCAAAAATTGTTATCTTAAGTGCCCTTGGAAAGCAAGAAGACATTATAAATTTATTAAAAATGGGTGTAAAGGACTATATTGTTAAACCTCTTAGTCAGGAAAAGTTTTTAGCAACTTTGGATTTTCAATTTAATCATTAAATTTCTTAGTTATATCATAGAAAGCCGCCAAAATGGCGGCTCTCTGAGGGAGTGTTATACAATTCTTCTATAGAAATCTATAGGGAATCAATTATTCGTTTCTAAAAAGAATTTTTCTGTTATTACCTAACTCAACAGTTGTATTGATAGTTCTATTGGAATCATTAGACGAACCAATGATTTTTATCATATCCACATAGTCTATTTCTTGTTCAAAAGTCTTTGTATTTCCTAATCTATCTCTCAAAGTAATTTGTATACTTTGCGGTTTAGATGCAGGAAGTTGTAAATTATAGACTGTTGTAATATTTGAAGCAGTAGGACTTGTAAAGTAATTAGCCCCAAATAAAGGATAATAACCAGTCATATCTAAAGAACCATTTGTTACTATTACAGAAGGTGTATTAATCAAAACTCCATTTAATCCAACAAGTTCTCTTATTGAATCAAATCTTATTGAAGCAATGAAATTGCCAGAACTATTTTTCCTTGCTACAGCCTCTACTAGGTTACTATGATTAATATCGGTATCAACAACTATGTAATCAATGTACGGTACTCCTTTTTGTCCAGAGCTAGAGTAAGTTGTTATAGTTCCTATGTTATATAAATTTTCTGGAGCACTTAATGAAAATGTATTCAATTTGGTTGGAAGCGTATTAACTTTAGCTTGACCAAGGTTTCCTAAAAGAACTTCTGCATAGTAAATATCTTCACCTGTACCAAAACTATTCAAAGTTAAATCCTTATCCTTTGTAAATTTGATTGAATTTTTATATATTTCTTCTACAAATTTCATTTGTTTTGGCATATTGCTATTATATATTCCACTTAGACTAGCACTTTGACTATTTTCTGCTTTATCATAAATTAAGGTACTCAAATTTATATTTTCACTACTAGCTAATTGATTATATATAACTTTAAAGTTCTTGTGAATAGTCTTAGATGTAAGATTATCATCAAAGCTTTCGTTAATATAAAGTAATCTTTCCATAAAGTCTGCAAAATTTAAGTCCGCTTTATCATAATTATAATCTTCAATCTCAAAACTATAAGTTACTAGATCATTTTCTTTAAAGGGTAAAGATGAACCTTTAAGAGGTATTCCATTTGCATCTTCTATTTTTGATACAATTTTATTTACCACCCTTGGAGCAACAGTATCAATATAGAAAGTCTTATTTCCTGTAATAGGAATTAAATTAAACTCATTAAATAAATCATTTAAGTTATTAGAACTCAAGTTACTAACTGCACCAGATTTATTTATTAGGTATATTTGGGATGAAATGTACTCACCGTCATATAGATTAAATTCGCCATTTTTTGATACTGCCCAGTATTTGGAGTCTTTAATTAAAGGATAATTAATCGTTCCAAGCTCAAGGGCATCATCATCATAAAGTCCATAATCACTCTTAGCTGAATCATAATTATATCTTATAAGATATCCTAATGCTTCTTCATTTGAATCTTTAGCTTTTATTAAAGCTGTATCTGTTTCGGCGCTAGCAGTATTCAAATAACTATAATAATTAATACCACCAACTAAGGCTCCTTCATTAAAATCAACTATAGGTAACAGGTCTGGAATATTTAATATTGCAAATGCTTCTGATATCTTGTTGTTTTTTAATGATGAAACATTTCCATAATCATCTTGAATCTCTATCTTCATAGTTAGATTATTAGTATTTAATATCGACTTACCTTTATAGATATTGTCTGTTTTTGTTATACTCGCTTCGTTACCACCAATATAAACTTTGCTGTTATTAAGTTTTGTTATACTTTCGTCTAATACTGATATTTCATAATTGACAGTATCATTTAGTTTTGTATTAAGTTTATTACCAACATTAGCCAAAAGAGAGTTTAGTTCAGTTATAGAAAAACCATCATCTTTAAAAAATTGTAACGAACTTAAGCTTTTAATTTCACTGTCGCTATATAAAGAATTATTCTTTGTATCTTTTAAAGATTCTAGGAACAATTTTAAAGTTTCATTCTCTAACCAAATTCCTGTAAGCAAAGGTTCATCTATTTCTGTTAAATTTATAGTTGTTAGATTTATAGTTTTTCCAAAGTATTTAGTAGCTGCAGTGGATTCAATATCTATAGGCTGGTCTCCAAATAATCTATAATACTCACTAGCATCTATGCTTGTAGTTAATGTATACCATCCACTTGATAAAGCACTAATATTTATTTCTTTTTTGTCACTTAACAATATTAGTTGATTCCCGTTTCCACTTAGTCTAAAGGATGCTTTTTCTATAGCATAATTTACAAGCTTTGTAGTTCCGTCACTTTGTAGTTCAGAATATTGTGACCTTGCTCTTACTTCTATCTGAACTTTTCCATCTTTTTTAACTAATAATCTAGTAATAGGGTCAGGCTTTATAAAAAATGACTCTATCTTATCTTGAGGTACAAAATAAAATCTATCCTTATTTTTATCTTTGATATAAGGCATTATATTGTATCTATTTCCACTTACATTTACTAATTCTTTTAGTGAAAATACAACTTGTCTATTATAACCATCACTTTCTATAAACGGGCTATCATAAGAAAGAACCCATCTTTGTATAATTCCTGCATTTTTTACTGTATCTTCCAAAGCTCCTGTTACAAGTTGTCCGCTACTACCCATTTCATACCTAGTAAATTGCGAACCTATCATTGATATAAATTCATTGTAAGACCTGTCACCAGTGTCTGCAGGGGTCACTCCTGAATACCCAAGAGAATCTGTATTTCCAGTTCCTATGTGGTAAATTCCATTAAGGCTTATATTTTCGCTTTTTAGTAAATTAGTGATGATATTTTTGTAGCTAGTATATCTTTGATTATTGGTACTTCCTGTAACTCCTGAAATTTGTCTAAGATTCTCTATATCAAAATTTTCATCACTAAGAAGTATTAAAACTTTTTTTGAAGGAATATAACCAGCTTGATAATCGGAAGGACCTACTATTTCATTATTGTAATTTAAGTATCTTCCATTGTTTTTCAAAAGATTTGCTCCATTATATATTGATTGAGCTCCATTTTCCTGTCCATCATAGTAACCACCTATTGCGTTCATTTCACTAAAGGCATTTACTAGTTCAGTTACATTATCAAACCAGTATTGTTTGTATATTGCAAGATATCCAGAATCCTGATACTGATATATCTTGCTCATCCAAGAACCAACAGGATAATTATATCCAATACCGAAATATCTAGCATCTTGTTCTGGTCCAAAAGTTATAAGATTAAACTTAACATTATATCCCCTTGCCTCCAAACTAGCTGAGAAATCTTGTAGACCATCTCTCACGTTATCTATTTCATTTTGCATAGATCCAGAATCATCTACAAGAAATACTATATCTAGTGGAAATTGGAAAGCTGCTTTATCTGCCTTATATATATTCAAGTTTGCATCGTCTATAGGATTTAACGGCCCAACTTGATGTTTTTCAGCAATTTTATAGCTAGGCATAGCATAAGGTCCCCCGTCAGCCTCTTCTAGGTTTTGAGCAGTCAGGTGTGCTCTAGTTAAGTTTATAACTTCTGATGTCTTAGTAACAAAATTTACATTAATTTTTTTTGTTTGTAAGTTTGTATTAATATCAAAAGAACTCGTAACATTTATAGACTCTATTAAAAATAGATTATTCATATTAGCAAAGTTTCCGTACACAAGTTCAGGTAACCCTATTTCAAATTTTTTAGAGAACTCATAACTTATAGTTTTATAGTCTAAAATTCCTGCTTTTTGAGTTTCCAAATCTGCTCCTTTTACGGAATAAATCTGAACCATATAACTACCTCTAGGAAGACCCATTATGTCAAATTTATTTTCTTTAAAGAAGCTAAAAATAGCATTGGCTCTTTCTATTTTTCTATCTTCACCTTTTTTGAAAATTAAGTCTAAATAAGGCTTTGTTCCAGCTACAAAACTTTCAATATTGCTAGTCTCATTATAATTTCCTATAGAATTAGTATTATTATAGATGTCCATATAATATTTAGGAAGAGATGCAATATAATTTACTCCGGCCACATTGTAAGTTTTATTTTCTAGTCCAGTATCACTACTAGAACTAAGTTTTGTAATTCTAAAAATGAGCTCTTCATCACTAACTATTACTCCAAAACTATTTCTTGGACTATCCTGCCATAAAAAACTAGCATTTTCAGGAACTTCACTTAAGCTCTCTTGCTCATAAATTAAATTTTGTAGATTCTTTAGAGTATAAAAAGTAAAAAAGTTTTTTAGAGTATTAGCAAAAGTTCCCTTAGAATCGGAGATAACTTTTTGAATCATTAAGGTTCTTTGATTAGAGCCTGTTCCATCCCATGCATAAGTACCTGCATTGAAAGCTAAATTCGTACCATTCGTATAAGTCCCTAGATATGCTTCTTTGACATTTGTAGCGTTAATAAATTTTATTCCTCGATAACCATATGTAGAAGGGCTTAATAACTTATCTGAAATACTATATGACCCAGAACCAAAATCTAGTGAATTTTTCCATTGAGCTATTATAGTCTGATGAGGATAATTAGTAAATTTTGCTAAGGTATCATATTTAGTAAAATAAGTCCAGTATTCACTTGTAGCTCCAGACTTAAACTCAACTGTTCTTATTGAAGAATCTTTATTTGTATAAGAACTTGTATATGTAAAATTAACTTTATAATAATATTTTCCATTGAACAAACCATTAACATCTGGAGTAATAGCAGTTGAAGAATTATAGTAGAAAGCTGTTGTTAGTGGAGTAGTAGCTGTTGCTGTAATCATGTTTATATAAGCTCCTGAACTCAACTTTTCATTTATTGTATAACTTGGATTTGTTCCACTAGAAATCAATATAAGCTCTCCACTTATATTAGGATGAAGAGTAGAATCAAAATTTCTAATTATTAAGTCTTTAGTAATATCAACAGTGTTCGACGAAAAGTTCAGTTTACTTTCTCTTGTAATCACTACATTTCCTTTGTCAGAAAATTCTGTAGAATATCTAAAGCTATATAAACCAATAGTATATGACCCTTGAGGAAGTCCAAATATTTCAATTCTTCCAGGAACAAAGCTAGCTTGTAAACCTTCATTAGTCAGAATTTTTTGTAATTTAGTATAATCATCTCCTGAAAAATAAAAGTCTAAATAGTCCGAAGCACCACTTAAAAAATCAGTATCATTAGTCATAGCTGGTTTAATTTTATTCAATTTATTATATGGATCATAATCAAAATCACTTGTTCCCTTAGAAATTCTAATCATGTATTCTTGTTTCTTAAACCTTTCAAAGTGTTGTTGAACTAGTAAAGGATTTTCAGTATAAGTAAATAAATTTCCACTAGAAGAACTAGAACTATTAGTAAGGTTAATAAGAGCAGCAGGTAAATTGATAGTTTCATCAATCACAATCTTAGTAACTATATCATTTGTTTCTGTAAATTCTTCTTGTATCAATTTTATATTATCTGTTTTTATACTGGAAGAACTATTATAGTTAACTGGAAGTATTATGTAAGATTCTTTACTGTCATAAGGATAATTATATTTTAATGTAGTAGAATCATAAATAAAGTTTTTTTCTGATGTTGTTTGAAATTCTAATATTGTATCTAAAGCACTACCATTAATCCCTTTTATAATGGATGTAGGCGAAAGAGTTCCAAATTGATAGTTATTGCTATTTTGTAGACCAATATCTACCTTTGAAATAATTACTTGTCTTTCAGCTCCAAGTACATAAAAAAGGGGGAAAAGAAGTAAAAATACAAATATTTTTCTCATTTTTCTCACTCCCTTGATTCAGAATAATTTTTTAAATAAAATTAACAACACTCCTCATGAGTATTATATTCCATAAATTGTAATGAAAACACCTATATTAAATACAAAAATAGTAATTCCCCACCCCACCGTCCACGTCACACAGGCGTGGACGCTGGGGTGTATGCTGAGTAGTTACGTTTTCTTTATTTAGAAAGGACAAAAAATTAAAAAATCCAAGCGTGCAAAGGTCTTAGTTAATGAATAAATATAAAATCTTTTGTCAATATTTTAAGAAATTACCATTGACAAAATCAATTTTTCACTATATCCTAAATATATAGCTTATTATTTTAATAAGTTTTGTATCTAGTCAAA
>RRZU012958893.1_pt1 | contig 14478 bp, 22 predicted proteins | sample 2165561 | NCBI WGS metagenome assembly RRZU01 (sample SAMN10456909, study PRJNA506462) | wastewater metagenome | isolation source: wastewater sludge | place: USA: Moscow, Idaho
AAAAATTTATTTAAGGTTTTTAGTGTTAAATAAGCTTCTCCTTCATCTGAAAATGACATTGGTATTTTTAACATATCGTTCCTCCTATACTATTTATATTTATATAAATAGTATATCATAATAATAGTTTTATTTATTATATACTTTTAAAATAAGGGTGTCAGTAATTAAACCAACACCCTTTAATTTATTTTAATCTATTCAATATAACTGCCATTTCTGCCCTTGTTAAATACTCATCTGGTCTGAAACTTCCATCATCATAACCTCTCATTAAACCTTTCTTTTTAACTTCTTCAATTTCTTTTTCTGCCCAATGATTTTTAACATCATTTTTATTTTTATCCATAGGCATATATTTCACTCCTTTATATTTCAATATACCATTTACTATAGCTTCTACAATCTCATCTTCCTTATTTAACATTACATCTACATCAGACTTATTGCTTATAAAGCCTAACTCAACCAATATAGCTATTGCTTTGGTTTTCCTAAGAACACTAAAGTTTGCAGATTTAACTCCCCTATTAGACTTAAACAAACCTTTAAGTTCATTCTGCACCATTGTGGCTAATTTATTACCCTCAATACTTGATGGATAGTGATAAGTTTCAACTCCATTTGCATTACTATTATGAAAACTATTACAATGGATTGATACAAATACTTCTCCATTATTTCTATTAGATATATTTGACCTCTCTGTTAAATCTATAAATATATCTTTATCTCTTGTCATTAAAGCTTTTTGATTGTGGTCTTTTAACCTTTTAGTAACTTTTTTAGATATTCTTAATACTACATCTTTTTCATTTAGTCCATTCCCTATTGCTCCTGGGTCTTTTCCACCATGTCCTGGATCTATAATAATCATATTACTCTACTCCTTCTTTACATCTTCAATAGTATTCTTCCCTGTACTATATAAACCTACTGCTCCAAGTCCTAAGCCTAGACCAACTACAATTCCAGTCTTTATATCTCCATTGCTAAATAGAGTTATTCCTGATGTTATACCAAGTATTACACTTGACCAAGCAGCATATTTTTTATTTAATCCACTTATTTTTAACAATTGTACTAAACCTACTATCAAGGCCATTATTGGAATTCCTGCATATTGTAATTCAAATATATTCATTCTTATCTCTCCTTATTTTTTCAACATCTCGGCATAAATTTTATCTGCTTTTGTGTCGTGCTTATCTAATTTGTTGTGTAAATCTTTATTATAAAAATCTAGCTTATTTACTGTTTCAGCTACAATCTTATTTGTTGTAGACAATTCTTTTACTGCTTCAATTAATGACTTCATTAACTGTTCAAACTCTGTATCATTCTTTTGTAATGAACTCATTTTCTCAACTATTTGCTCTATATGTTCTACAGTTTTCTTATTATTAGCTGTTACTAGCCAAATAAATAGTGCTAAAAAAACTACAATTATAACTCCTGCTACTCCCAAAGCCAAATATAACTCTTGTATTGTTTTATATTCCATATACTTCCCCCTATATTTTGACATTAACAAAGGCAATAAAAAAAGACACTAGTCTAATCTATTGCCTTTATGGTTTACTTATATTCTACTTTTGTTATTGTTTTATATTCTTCTGCTGATAACCAACTTATATCGACAAACACTTTCATATCTTCATCAGTATAAAAGCCTTTATCATAATATCTTTTTAATGTTTTGTAACTCATATTATCCCTCCAATTTTTTAGTTAACATTGCCAATTGTAAAGTTAAATCTGCATTTATTTCCTCTTGTTCCTCTAATGCTAATTTTACTTTCCCTAGTTCTAAAGTAAGTCCTGCATTTTCTTCTTCTAAATACTCAATCGTTTCTTCTCTTTCTTTTTCTTCTTCAAGTTTCTTCCTGTATTCAATTAATCCAATACCTTTTATTTTTAGCATATTCATCCTCCTATCTCATTGCTGCACCAAAACTTCTTAGTTCAGTTCTAATACCTTCTTCATTTTCTGCAAATACTAATTTATTTGTTTCATCATAGATACCTCTATTGATTAATACTTCGTCTTTTTCTTCAAAGGTTACTACGATTGCTCCTGATGTATTATTATCAAATCTTGCTAATAGTATATCTATATAAATATCATGTAACTTCAATGCTCTTAATATTTCTGCTACTACTATATATAAATGACCTATTCCATCTTCAATATTATTCATTCTATCTGCAGTAAATACAGAACCTTCTTGCAGAATATTAAATTCAGGAATAGTAATATTAAAAGTATCATCATCATTCTTTACTATAGACCTTTTATCCTTATCTTGCAGTAAATAATCTTTCCATAAATTTTTATCGTAAGGGTTAAGTGTTATCATTATTCTACTCATATTACACCACCTTTGGCTCTATAATTACATGCATATCAAATGCTGGTTTGTTTATAGACTCTTTGTTCTTAAAGTAGTATTCTGTCATATTAATAGCCTCTTTAGTTACTTCTTCCCAAGCTGGATTTGGATCTAATCCATTATTAGTTACAAATACTTTTAAAATCGTTGTTTCAGGGTCATAAGTTGCATGTATAACTGGAACTATCATTTCTAGTAATATTTCAGTTTCCCTAGGCTCTTTAAATTTCACATCTATAGTATCTTCTATTTTGAAAAATGGTATGGAGTTTTCATCTTTCTTACCTTTGCTATCTTCAACCTTGGTATAGAAGTATATAATGCCATCATTTATACTATAGTTCATAGTCTCCCAAGTTCTATTAAATTCTTCCAACTCTCTGTAATAAATAGTTTTATTAACTTCAAAATTCTCTTTTTCATAAAATTCAATTCGTTTCCCACCAAATGTAAAACCTATTGTTACTTTTACTTTGTCTACTCCTAGTTCAACATCTTTATCTGAGATGCTAAAACCAACATTCTTAGGGAATTCAGTTAATCTTCTTCCAAAAGCTAGATTCTTATTTACAAACTTTATTGTTGGGGCATTACTATCTGCTATAAATTCAATATTTCTAAAAGATGTTGCACCATTATTGTCTCTAGCTTCAATTTGAATAGTATGCTTTTTACCATCTGCCATTTTAAAGTATTCTTCATTAGTAAATGTAATAGTTAATTCTGTACCACTTACTACATTATTATGAGTCTTTATAACATTATTATCTAATCTTTCAACTACACTCATAATATCCTTATCTACATCAGATACTGTGTAAGAATAGCTAAATGTTTCTTTAAATGTTCCTAAGTTTTTATCTTCTCCTGAGATTGTTGGTACTGCATTTACTCTTCTAAAAGTATATGACCTTGTTGCTAATCCACCTTTTCCATCATCAATTGTAATAACTAAATTATTTACTTCATTTAATACTAAGTTATATAACTGTTCATCTGTTATAGTTGTGGTAACTTCTGTACCACTTGCAATGTTAATTTCTGATTTTATTTCAGTATTGTTTAGTTTTACAACTACTTTTAATCTATCTCCATCTTCATCTGAAACAATATTTTTAATAGTAAACCCTTTGTTGTAATCACCAAGATTTTTATTGGAGTCTGAAATAGTAGGGACTTTATTTGACAATCCTTTTCTTACATACCAATATCCATCTTTTATTCCATCATTAGGATAAGTCCCTTCCTCTGCGGAAATAGTATTTAGATATGAACCCTTTTCAGAAGTATATTTTCTTTCATATTTTCTTTCATATAAATATCCATAATCACCATCAGAATCATATTGAATTTGTATATAGGTATTATTATATGGCTCTTTATAAATTGGCAAATCCCATTTATCTTTTACATAAACATAACTTCCTGATAATTTAAATTTACCTGTGTTTTCATCAAATTCGACTTTGTTATATCCTTCGTATCCATTTGGAAAAGAGTTCCCTGGGAAAATAGACTCTATAGCTTTATTACTAATTCTTGTATCACTAGAAGCCCATTTTTTTTTAATGCTATACCTATCATAATTATATTTAGCCATTTATTCCCTCCTCTCAAATACTTCTTTTATTTCTTCATAATCCCATTTATTACTGTTTCTATGATTTCTCTCTACTCTTAATGTAAATCCAATCATAAATCCAGTATTACTATCTTTCACAATTTCATTATCAGATTTATAAAATATATTATTATCTTTATCATATACAGTAAAATTATTTATCTTACCTATATCATTTTCTCCAAGTTCTATCATTATAACTATTCTATTTTCTATTAAATCTTTAACAAAGAATTCTTTTTCTTTTACTTTTCCATCTACTTCTATAGTAGCTTTAGATATTAAATCATAGATTGCTTTTGTACTAGATATTAACCCTGTATTTTGTATCATATTTCTATACCTCCTGTTAAGATATTTGTATGATGATATAGAAATTCTGCTTTTATATCTGTTGTTTCTAGAATTAGTTCTTCATCATCAAAGAATATATTAATCCTTATTAACAAATTAGCTGGTAGTATTTCATATCTTAATGTTTTAATTACATAATTTACATCTATATTTTCAAACATTCTAATATTGAATATTATTTGATATTTATCATAATCTAAATTAATTTGATATTCACCTACACCAGCATACATATCAAGCCAATCCCCTAATGTCCTATGTGTCCAAATGATTTGTTTATTCCAAAGAGAATACACTATTCTTCTTCTATCCTCCAAACTGCCTTCAGGTTTTATATTCAATATCTTTTCATATCTACTTATTCCATATTCACTAGCTTTTAATATAAATCTATCAGCATAGGTCTTTAATATTTTTATAGTAGTTAAGTCAAATTCCTGATTTTCACTATCTGCTCTTACTTGCCAATCTATTGACTTTGCTTGGGTTTCATAGTCATTATAACTAGCTAAATCTACTTTTCTATTAAGTTCTATCTCATTATATTTCAACAATATCACCTACTACAGGTATCTTCTCACCATCTAAAGTATAGTTTCTTGATATGTTATTTATCAGAGTTTCTTCTATATCCAATATTCCTTCTACATCTAGTAGCCTAGTTTCTATTCTTGTTATTCTTACAATAGTATTATCATTCTCTTCCCATAGTTTCCTTAATTCTTTGAAATAAAGTTCTATGGCTTCAACTATTCCATCTTTTACTGTTTCAAAGTTAAATCCATCTTTATATGATATCTTGAATTTGAAATTAACCTTGTCGCTTTCTGCACCAAGTACAGTTACATAATGACCTATAGGAGCAATCCCCTTCCCTTGTTGTTTAAACGGAATTGGATCTATTAACTCTTGAACTTTTAAAACTAAATCATCCGTTGGAGTGTTGAAGTTATTATCAGTAAATACTATTTTTACAGTTCCCCCACCATTCCACACAGGATATATCTTAACTCCACCTACACCCTCTATCTCATGAACTTTCATTATATAATCATCAATATTACCACCATATGGAGATTTAAGAATATTATCATAATATCTTTTTCTAAAATCTTCTGTATCTTCTTCCTCTTCTCCTGGTACTATTAATGATACAATAAAAGCATGTATTAAACCATTTATAGGGTCGATTGGGATTAATTTAGCATATGGAACAGAGCCTAAACTTCCTAATTCTTCACAGATTAACTCATAGTAATGATAATTATCTATAGCCTCAATATATTCTTTAACTTGATAGTTCAAATCGTCAACATTAAATCTTGAACCTATAGGTATCTCTATATTGAATTCCCCTTTTACTATTGCTGGTGTTGCAGAATGAATTGACAATCCTCTGTCTTTAGCTACATTTATTAAACCTTGTCTATCTGCAGTATCTCCATATATATTTTTTAACATCCAATCTAATTCCATATACATAATTTCAAATTCAATAGCTGCAGGAGCTAGTGCATCATAAATCATTGAACCTTCTCTTTTATCAAACTTATCATCTATCCTAGATAACATTCTTTCAAGTATAAAACTTGCTGTGTACTCTTCAAAAATTGGTTCATATTCTCTTTTATAATCTTCATTCATTCAATCACCCCCTATTGTCATAATCAAATGGCCATGTGTTAATAATATCTATTTCCCCATATACTGAATTTACAGTAAAACTAATAGCTAATTCATCTTTAACAGATTTCCCTACATCAAAATTAAAATCGGTAACAGAAATTACTCTATCATCTCTTATCAAACATTCTTCAATTCTTCTTATTAGTTCTAAATAAACATATTCTTTCTGTTGGCCATATAAATCTTGAAGTTGTAAACCAAAGTTTGGATAGATTTGATGAACCCCTTTTTCTGTATTGATTTGCTTATATATCATTTGTTTTAATGCTTCTAAGTCATCTATAACTCCATATATTCGCATAGAATTAATATGCATTCTATGTGTCAAAGATGGTGCTATTTCTTCCTTAATCCCCTCTAGCATTGCTATATTAACTTCATCTTGTCTTGGTATCATCTAATCACCCTTTCTTCTTAGATGTGTTATATCTCTTTCTATTCCTTCTATTCTTCCTATGAAAGTATAAGGAATACCATTTTCTCCTGGACTACTTGCTTCATATAGATAATAGAAAGTTTGGCCACCATGATTATTCATGAAAACAAAATAGTTCCCAATATCTTGTTCTGTAAAAACTCGATACTTAGGAACTATTAAAGAATTACCGCTTATTTCTATATCATTAGATTTAACAAAAGTTAAAGGATTTACACTTACTAATCTAGCTTGGAATATACCAGTAAATTTTTGACTATCAACATATCCTTTAGCTATCTGTCCAATAAGGTTTTTAAGTTTTCCATACTTTCTACTATCTGTCATCTAACCACCCCTTATCCTAAAGTATCTATTAAATCTATTATCCATTTTGTCATATACTACTCCATATGCTTTTCCTTTAGCTTCTAATGTCTTATTGCCACCCATATAGAAAGCCACATGCTCTTGTTTCCATAGAATATCACCATATTGAAGTTGATTTTTATTTATCTCCATAAAATGCTTATCTGTTGGCATGGTATAAGTTGTTAAGTTATACCCTTTCTTAGGTAATAACCCTACATCTTGAAAACTTCTCATAACTAAAGAAGAACAATCATAATGTCCAGGAGCAAATCTTTTGGGCTGACTGTATTTAGAGCCTACAGCCTTTTTAGCATACTCCATTGCACCTTGAGTGCCTTTACCTACATTCTTACTAGATCCCTCTTTATTTTCTTTTGTAGATTGTTTTTGTTCTTGTGGTAGCTTAGGAACCGTTGGATTTAACATAATATCTTTATTGACTACATCTAAACTCATTGTATGTTGTTCCCCTTCAAAAGTATGTGTAATTGAATTGACCATCATATATGAATCTATATTTATATCTCCTATCTCTGGAAATTCAACTTTAATCATTGAGCCTGCTCTTACATAAACACTTCCTATAACATCTTTTATTTTTAATGTTCTTTCTTTTCTATTTAAGATTTTTAGCATTTCTTTAGCTTTAGCCTTTAAATCTACATCATTGCTATTTGTCATATCAGAATAAGAAAGTATTCCCCATTCTGCCATACTCTTTTCATCTTCAGCTACTGCATGCCCTACTTCTTGATTATTGTCATCTAATTTCCTTAAATAAATTCTATTATAAGTGTTCTTATCTATAGAGGTTTTATAGTCAAAATCTTGTGTATTATGATAGCTAATAACATCTTTAACTCTCATATTTCTTCTATTTTTCAATGTTATTTTTCCACAATCATCAAATAGTACATATATCTCTCCAGTATGATGCGTTGTAAAGTCATTTGCGTATTGTAGCATTTCAAAAAATTCTTTATCTTCTTCTATTCTCTCGCCTATTTTCTTTTTGGTGTTTTCTATTTCACCGGTTTGCAATAGCCTATCTCTACAGATATTGGTTAATAATTCACTATATGTCCAGTTCTTATATTGAAATGTTGTTTTATTTTTTAAATACCTTAGCTGGTCATAGCAAGTCGTTTTAATTATTTGGTCTCCATTTCTTGACTTCTCGAATATATATCCATAAAAGAAAATCTCACCATCAACATATAAACCTACTGCATTTCCTTCTTGATAGTCTATGTCATCATTCTTTACTACATTGAAGGTCATTTTACCTGGAGCTCCTTGTCTTGACCAATCAACCTTAATCTGTCCTTCAATAAGTGGATATTGCATTTCTTTTTTACTGTCATTCTTTATTACTATTACAAATCTATCTTCATTTATTTGCATGCTATCACCTATTATTTAAACATTTTAGCAATGTCTTTTTCTGTTTTATTAGAAGATAATTTATTACTTATTTTATCCATTGTACTAACAACTTTACCATATGAAACTTTACTATTATTCTGAATTGCTTTTGGATCTATATATTGTTTTAACCTTACATCAATAATTAAATCTATCCCATTCTCTGAATCTTCGTCTATCTCATATTCTTCTAGTGTTACTGTTACATTTAAATCACTATCCCAGTTTTTTACATACGGCATTTTTAATATTACAAACTGGAAAGTTGTCTTTTCTTTTTTCAATTTCTCTAATTTATTAATTATAACTTGAGGTTTAATGAACTGTTTAACAGCTGGAAAATCTTCTCCTGGTACTCTAATTTTAAATTCATATTCTGTTAGTTTAGCTTTTTTCAAAATATTTAATTCATTACCGTTTAATAAATTCACAACTTTATTATTATTCCCTATTTTAGTTCTTATATAGGAAGGTGTAATTGGCAATAAAATACCATCTATATAAAAATCATATCCTTTGTTAATCAAAGCTCGGTACACCTCCCATTGTTGTTTCAACTGAATCTTCTAATTCATCAGTTAAATTGTCTATCCAACCATCTAAATCAGCAGTTTCATATACATCACCAAAACTATTATTGGCTGTAACTTCAATCTTATCAAACTTAAAGTTTTGTATCGCTCTCATTTCAGCCAAATCTTTCAGATATGAAATATCATCATTTTTAACAGATATACCATCTTTTAGTTTCTTTGTATTGTCTTTTATTTTCTTAGCATCTTTAGCTATAGCTGGTAAATCTTTATAGTCAACTACATCATATTTTAAATCGTTTACTTTATTTCCTTGACTTTTATCATTTTCAGATTGTCTTTTCTTTGCTTGTAATTCTTGAATTTCTATTGACCTATTAGCATGATCTATAAGCATATTCATTCTCATATCGCTTAGTTTATTCTCTCTTGCAAGTATTTGAGCATTTTTTTCATTTTCATAATCTTGTAGTTCTTGATTTCGTGCTTGTTTTTCAGCTTCATTTGCAATATGTGCTTCTGTAGCGAAGGTTAGTTTCTGTATTGTGTCAATCTTTACTCCTGGTATTTTATTAACATTTTCAATAAATGTATTTATTTTTTCAATACCATCATTTACCCAATCTTGTAATTTTGTTAATGTTTTAACTTTCATATCTCCTATAGAGTTATCTATGGCAACAGCCATTTTTGCTATCCCTATGTCCATTTTATCTGCCCAGTTTAATACCCAATTGACACCTGTTGTAAATCCTATCTTTAGTTTATCCCAACCAGTTAATACTTTATCTACTGTTATTAACCATGCTATCTGTATTCCACCTACCGATTGTATCCATTTAATTATCCATACAATGAGAGCAGCTATACCTCCTATTAACAAGACTACTGGGTTAGCATAAAGCACAGCATTTAATATCGCTTGTTGTACTGCAACAGCAAATGTTATTCCTTTCCAAGCAGCATACAAGGTTATAATTGCCATTAAGATTGGTTGAATTGTCTCCCAATTTTCTGATACTGCATTACCTATCCAAACTACACTTTCAACTAATTGAGTAATCCCCATTGATAGATATTCAATTCCAACCATTGCATTATTTACAAAGACTTGGAAGTTATCACTATTTAAAAACTCATTAAAATACTGAGTTGCTGGTTCTATAGCATGTATAAATTCATTTTTTAATGCTGTAGCTATTTGTCCAAAGGTCATTGGTATTTCTCCAAACTTTGCATTTATTTCATCAGTTGCACCTAACAGTGCATTTTTAACAGCTAATGCAGATAGTTCTCCATCTGCAGCCAAATCCCGTATTTTTTCTATTGGTTCATCCATATATTTAGCAACTATATGAAGTAACTCTGGTGTATTACTCATTACAGCATTTAAGTCTTGCCCTCTTAATACTCCTGTCGCCATTGCTTGAGTCAAGTTATACATTACAGATTCAACACCTTGTGCTGATGTTCCTGATATGGTGAATAGTTTATTCATATTCTCTGCAAATTGAACTGTTTCTTGATTAGTCTTAAAAGCAGATTTAGCTTGTGCCCCTAATTTAGAAACAATATCCATGGTCATCATATATTCTCCACGGGATCTTTGTGCAGAATGAAATATCATTTCTTGTAATTGTGCTGTTGATTGTTGACCATCATTAATACCATCTAATCTAGCTTTTATTAAAGTAAAATCATCTGATAAACCTACAAATGATTTTACTCCTTGTGCAACTCCTAATGCTACAGCAGCTCTTTTTAACATATCAGTTAATGAACTTGCGTTTTGTTCCCCTTTTTTTATCTCATTATTAAAGTTTTGTTGTTCAATTTGATTCTGTTTAATAACTGCTGTAGCTTCATTTAAAGAGTCTTTTGCTGCATCTAAGCTCTTAGTATCAAACATATGACCTGTTTCTGTCTTAACATCATAAGCAGATGAGATAACCATATCCATACTCCTTATGACATTGTCAATTACTCCTGTCATTTCATTTCTTAACCTTATTGTACTTTCTATTAATCCCATAACTCACCTACTTTGGTTTCATATCTCTAATATATTTTTCTATCATAGCGGCATACATAGCCTGTTCCGCTTCATTCATTTTTATAAATTCTGTTGGTCTTATTTGAAACTTTGACCCTACAAAAACCATATAAGCAAGGGATGTTTCTGAGTCATCCCCTATTAGTTTTTTACTTCATCTTTTAAATCATCAAAGTTCTTATCTAACCCATTCATAATTCTTACTTTTTCTAATAACCTATTAAACTCAAATGAATTTAACATTTTAGATATTAAATCTTCTGGTGTCGTTACTCCATAACTATCTTGTAATTCTGCATTTAATAAATCTGGATATACCACACTCTTTACTACTAACTTTTTAAAGTAGATTGATGTTTTAAATTCTGTTGTTTTACTTGCCTTATTAACTATTGTACTTTCATCTGTTACTTGAAGCGATGCATCTGGATCAAGTGTTTTTAATTTCCACTTCATAATATTTCCATCTATCAGAAATCTATCCGATACTTCAATCTCTTCTATCACATATGGATCCTTTACATTCTCTTTAAAAAATGCTGTTAAACTCATTAAATCATCCCCTCTAATATTTTAAATTCTTCAGGCATTTCAAAATCTTCAAATGTGCCTGTTACATCTTCTTCTAATGTTTCTGCTTCTATATCTATCTTTGATAGTATCATTTCATCTAAGTTACAATCTCTATATACTACTGTATGTCGGCCAGCTTGTGAATTTGGATCGTCATTAGTTGTTTGTATATCAAAATAAATATCCTCTCCGTATTTTGCATACCTTACCATTACTTTTCTTAATACATCAGTATTATAGTATGCAGTTGCTGTCCATGTTCCTTTAACATTACCCGACCTATTACCTTTCACTCTTGTTCCCAATCTAGCTATTTCCGTTTTGTCTTTTGTAAATTTCCCTTCAAACTTCTTTAATTGCATTAATAAATGCCTTTGTCCTTCTATAATTACATATGCACTACCTTCTGCACCATGAAGTGCTTCTCTAGCATGCATTATAGGTTGATTTCTATCCATTTACTCATTCACTCCTTCCATATAAATAGATATAGTTTTATTTAATTCTTCTACTAATGTATTAAAAAGCTTCTCGTAATCTTTCTTATCTGCTTCCTCACACATTTCAAGATTTACAAAACAATCTTTATTAACACATGTAGCCAATTTACTATCTATTACAACAAATACCAACGAATCTCCTCCATTGGTATCTATACGTATATCTTTTTCTACTGTAAACTCTCTTACACTACATCCTCTACCTTCCATAATTGTTAATATTGCTTTTTTCATATGAACATCCTTTCTCAAGATACTTTTTAGCCTTTATAAAAGATTCTTTTTTTAATATATCTTTACTATTATCTTTTTCTATTTCATCAATTAAATCAGATAATATCTTGTCTCTACTTTCACTCACTAATTCCTTAATTACTGATTCAATATTTTCTATGCTATTCTCAATTGTAAAAGCAAAGCCAGTCTCAAATCTTGTTGAACCATTATGTATTGTATTCAACAAGATATGAGGTTTTCTCTCTACAGTCCTGTAGTCTATAAAGTCAAAGACTTCAATTGTTTGGATATCTGATAAGTTAATATTTGTTACTGTTTCTTCATCTTCAAAAATTTCTATTACTTCAATCCAATCATCTTTTAAAGTTATTTGGCATCCATAATCATCTTTATATAAAACTTTATCTTTCATAAAAACATCCTTTCTAAGCCACATGAATTACCATATATAACTTTTGCATTGCCATAGTTGGATTTAGATAATCATGTATAAGAACAGAATCCTTTCCATTCCCTTCTGACACTTCTGTGTCTTTACCCTCATAATCTTTTATTGCTCTTAAATCCATCATTGTACCAGCATGTTTTACTAGTTCATTCCAAAGTGATATTCTTCCTTCTTCATCATTTGGTGTTTTTCCAAGATACAATTTATTAAATATAATTGAAGTATCTATTGCTCTTTGGTCTAACACTCTTATTACTTGATTTTTACTAAAGTCATTATTCTTATCCTTACTAAATGATATGAAAGAGTTTATATCTTCCAATACTCTTGTTTCTTCATTTCTTTTATAAAGTGTGAAATACCCTTTAGTTAGAAATTCTTTGAAATCTCTAGTTTTCATATTTGCATTTATTTCATATTCACCATCATAAAGTACATTTGTTAATGATTGATTGATATTTGTTCCTGCTTCTCTACCAGTAACCCAATATACTAGACTTGCTGGGTTTCCAGCATTAAGAGTTTCATTCTTAACATTTATCAATCCCTCAAAATCTGCTTTTATGTGATCCATATTGTAAACTACACATTGAAATTTAACTCCTTCATCATCTCTCATTCTTCTAGTAAATTCTTTGTACAAGCTTTTAACTGTTTCATCTTCACTAGCACAACCAATTACATTGAAATCATATGTTTCTGCTAACTCTAAATAGTTGGTATGAGAATTCCCTGTTACCTTTCCATTTTCTCCATTTTCAAGTTTTATACCTGCAGTTAAAGACAATATTTCCACATCAGTTTTAAAACTAACCACTGCATTGTCTTGAAGTTCTTTACCACTTACAACTGTTTGTATATCTACTACTTTTCCTTTCATTCTAGTAGTTACTGTATAGCTTTCTGTGTCTATTTCTTTCTCTATGCTAACCATTATTTCATTACCAGCTATTCCAACATGCTTGGCTTCAATAGTAAGTCCATCTAATATTGCTGTAGCTTTCTTTCCACCCTCATCATTTAATCTATATAGATATAAAGTCTTTGCACCTTTGAATATTTCTCTTAATGGTCTTAATTCATCATCAGTGTAGCTATGTCCCAATAATTCTATAGATTCTTTTTGTAAATCTGATGCCTCTAAGACTATCATTTCTCCTATTGCTCCCCAGTCCATTGGAAGTCCAATCGTTGCATATCCTCTATCAGTAAATATATTGCTTGCTCTATCTACTGATATATAGTTTATATAAGTTCCAGGAAGTATTTTATTCTGTACTAAGAATGTACCTCCCCCTAATGCTCCATAACTCATACTAATTCACCTCTTTCTTATTGAACTCATCAACTAATTTATCTACTTCTCCTAGAGTGTATTCTTTTTCATCATCCAACAGTGAAAATAGCAAATCTCTATTATGCCTAACTGTTTCAGAATTCATTATTATATTTTTTGTGTATTTTTCATTTGTTGCTAATTTATCAGTTTCCACTACTTCAACAACTTCTGTTTTTTTAGCCATACTCTACTCCTTTCCTGCACTTTTAAGATATTGATTTATATCTAGTCTTTGCATCTTAGGTATATCTATTAATTTCTTTACAAAGTAATTGTAATTAACTGTTAAGTTAATATTGTCATCCCCTGGTTTAACTTCTATATCTGTTCCTCTCACTTTCCCACTTTCTATTCCTATATCTTCAACTACAAACATTAAAAGTTGTTTTATATTTTGCTTTTCAAGTGATTTCATTTTTTTATCTAAATAAACAAAATTAACTAAATTATTTACTTTGTATCTTCCTCTTATTTCTTTTTCAACTTCAGTATTAATAATAGATACAAAAAAACAAGGCTCATTTAAGCC